>ERZ779866.2131-NODE-2131-length-18464-cov-5.683035_pt1 | contig 18464 bp, 15 predicted proteins | sample MGYA00511248_ERZ779866 | MGnify/ENA primary metagenome ERZ779866 (study PRJEB29588, sample SAMEA2155758) | human gut metagenome | biome: human gut; feature: human-associated habitat; material: faeces | place: Denmark | collected 2008/2010 ... | reverse complement strand
ATCACATCCTCCACCGTGACCGCCTCCGGCAGCAATGCGCGGGCCATCCGGTTGGCGGAGGTAGTATAAAAATTATTGCCGGAGAAAAAGTTGCGGGGTGTCCCCTCTGTGACGATGTCCCCGTCAAAGAACAGGGCGCAGCGGTGTGCGTACCGGGCGCAGAACTCAATGTCGTGGCTGACCATGACAATAGTCACGCCCTTGCGCAGCAGGACCTGGAGTATCTCCGCGAAGGTCTGCTTGAACTCCGCGTCTAGGCCCTTGGTGGGCTCGTCCAGTAGCAAAACATCCGGCTCCAACAGCAGCACCTTCGGCAGCGCAGCCCGCTGCTGTTCCCCGCCGGAGAGGTCGTAGGGGTGCCGGTCCAACAGCTCCCCCAGACGGCACATGGCCGTCACATAGGCGGCCATGGCCTCCTGATTCCTCTTAGACAGGCCGCGCCCCCGAAATATTTCAAACAGGTCTTCCCGAACAGTCTTTTTCACAAACAATGCCTGGGGATTCTGGGGCAGTACGCCCACCCGGCCAACGGCATTCACCTCCCCGCGGTAGGGCGTCAGCAGACCAGCGAGCAGTTTGAGGCTGGTGGTCTTGCCCGCGCCGTTGCCCCCCAGCAGGGCCACAAACTCCCCCTTCTGCACGGACAGGGAGAGGCCCCGCACCACGTCGGGCAGGTTCTTTTCGTACTTGAACCACAGCCCCTCCGCCTCAAGGGCTGTTTCATCAGGATAGGCATACCGAGGCTCCTCTGGCGGTGGGGACAACGGATGCCCAGCGGCAAATTCCACCAGCCACTCCCTCCCGTCCCGGACGGTGACCGGGCAGGGTGCGGCGCTCTCCACCTCCGCCCACACCCGCATGGCTGTGGGCATGGCCAAAAACATGGCGTGGTCCCGGTCCCTCAATGCAGCGCCCACTTCCGCCGGTTTCCCTGTGCAGAGGATATTTCCCCGATCCATCACCGCTACCTCCGTGGCCAGAGGGAACGCCTCCTCCAGCCGATGCTCGGTGAGAAGGATGGTGGTGCCCAGCTCCCGGTTAATCTTTCCCAGCGTGGATAAAAACTCCGAGGCTGCGATGGGGTCCAACTGGCTGGTGGGCTCATCTAGGATCAGCACGCTGGGCTGCATTGCCATGGCAGCAGCCAGATTCAGCAATTGCTTCTGGCCGCCGGACAACTCAGTGATATTTTTATAGAACCAGGTCTGGATGCCGAAGAAAGAGGCCATCTCAGCCACCCGGCCGCGGATAGCAGGGGTATCGTAGCCCAAGCTCTCTAGGCCGAAAGCCAGCTCGTGCCACACCTTATCGGTGACGATCTGGTTCTCCGGGCTCTGCTGGACAAAACTGATGCGGCTGCTCTGTTCCCGCTGGTCCAGCTCCTCCAGGGGGACGCCCTCAAAAAGGATGTGTCCCGTCCTGTGCCCGTGGGGGGCTAGAACGGTCTTCAGATGCCGCAGGAGGGTGGACTTCCCGCAGCCAGACGGTCCGCAAAGTACCAGGAAGGCCCCGCGCTCCACTGTCAGATTCACTTTATCCAGGGCCTTGGCCTCCTGCTCCGGGTAGGAAAAGGACAACCTCTCGATTCGGAAGCTTTCAGTTGTATACTCAGCCAAAGGACAGACCCCCTCTATTCCGTATAGTTCGCTGTGTTTGTACCACGTCTCGCCGGTGAATCCAATCCGGCATGAACAGCTCATGGGTCAGATATGCCGACGCAATCCCCTCCTGCACGGGCGGGATGGCCAGGGCAGTCCAGGGTAGGTGTTGGCCATCTATAAAATATAGCTGTAACCACTGGCAAACTGCTCATTGTAGGCCTCCGGCAGACCGGGCGCCCGTATGAGCCTCCACACAGGCCCCGCTCAGGGAGTAGCGCAGGTGGACGCCCCGGACCATCCGGGCCAGCGTCCCATGCCGGCCCAGCATATCCATTAGGAAGGCCGCCCCATCCGCCTGAGTCCGCAGGGCGGTGTTGGAGTTTATCAGGTGACCGGTGTCCAGTATGATCCCCTTGTTTGGGAAACGGATCCCATCCAAAAGCCTGGCGGTCAGCTCCGGCTCGGTGAAGGTAAAGCCGGGTCACCACTGGTTTTCCACCTGGAATTCAAAGTAAGCCCTTTGCCTCAGCAGCAGGGCGACTTCTTCCCACAGGCCCTCCCAGGTCCCGTATTCATCCAAGACGCTTTGGAGCATATGAATCCACCTCGGGTACAACTTTCTATCTGACAAACGCAAGCGCAACATTCCGCCCCATAATTGGCGCGTCTTGAGTAGTATAAGGCACTCTTTGAAGATTATTGGGGTATCTACAAAGGGCTTGAATGCGTCTGTAAGTATCTACTGCCTCGTCGATAGGAGGAGAGATCAATTTCAGATGTTGAGGTAAAATGTCTTTTACTGTGGCATGAATATTAGATACTCCGCTATTTCCCTAGACCCTCGCACTGATACACCATCGAATAGCCAGTATGCTGGTGCTTCTTTTCATTGGGATTGTGTTTCCTTCTTTTGGAGGTTCCGCCAGACGCGGTCCTCTCGTAAGTCCAGGAGCACTGGGGTCAGGCACAGGGTCAGATAGCAGATATATAGACACACAGTCAGCGGCGCGAAAGCCACGCCCTTCATAGTAGGGTAATAACGCCAGTACATGCCACCAGCCAGCATCCCAGCCAGGAGGAAAAAGCCGCAGAAAAAGAGCCACACCAGCAGAGTCTGGTCCCTATCGTCGAAGCGGTAGATGGAGAAGGCGGTGCGTCCTGGCAGACCATATCCCCGGCTCTTCATGCTGTCCGCCGTCTCGATGGCGTTTTCCAGGCTCCAAGTGAGCATAATAGAGAATACTGTGACGACATTTTGGAACCTCTGGAGGATGCTCCCATTGTAGAAATCCCGTCCCACGCATCTCTGAGCCTCGGACACCATCCGGAACTGAGCCTGAAACTTGGGCACAAAACGCAGGGTCATACTCAATACCAGGCTAAGGGCGGGGATGACCCGCCCGAAGAGATAGACGAACTTGTCCGAAGTCATCACTGCTGTATAGCAGGAGAACCACGCCACTATTGCCGCCAGCATGGTAGCCGCTGCCAAGCCGTATAGGATACTCTCCAGGGTGAGGGGATTGCCAGACGGCAGATAGACAAGCAATGTGACCCCCTCATGATTGAAGGCCGGATTGATTAATGCAGCCATGGCCATCATTGGGAGCATCACCAGCAGGGAGAAACGAACGGCCTTTCGACCGTTAAGGTAAACCGCGTAAGCCAGAGAACTCCCTAAGGAGATCATAAGGCAGACCGGATGCATCAAAAATGTAGAGAAGCCGATCACCATCGTGAAATAGAGAAAATTCAGAGCCGGATGATAACTGGAAAATGTATCTCGGTTTTGCATAAGCCATCCCTTCCAGCTAAGTAACACAGGGTGGAAGCGCCTGTGTCACTCGAGTATTTCTTTCCTGCAGCACGGCCACTTTACCGTCCCAGTTGCTCCTCCACTCTCGCCGGATCATTTCTCCGGCGATTTCCTGGAATTGCCGAGTGATATAGCCGTAGTTTTCTTTTTTGTGCGGCACCAGACACCTACCACAGTCCTTGATGCCGTTATCCATATAAGTGAAGTTTCCGCCGCACTTGCGGCCCAGCATGTACAATGGGCAGCAGCAAAACAGGCAGTTGAATTCTACCCCTTTCGGCACCAGATGGCAGGAGTAGTATTCACGGCTTTTATTGGCAAAGAATGCGAAAGCCTTACTATCCCAATACCGCTTCGAGTCTTCTTCAGACATAGTCGCCCCTTTCTATATGCCGATGGGAGGACCCATTCCAGCAGAAGCCCGCCCGGTAAAGTCAGATGCTTCGATATATTGTCCATTTCCCCCCATTGGATAAGGCGGGGAAATGGGAAATAGCGGGTAGGACCACGGTACAGCGTAGTTCTTACACACCTGGTAGCGGCCCAGAAATCGCTCCACATTCACGCATTCCATCAGATGGTCCGCACGAAGAGATTAGACCCCAGCGGTTCAACAGAATAGAACCCGGGCACACTCCTTTTACTGGGCTCCAAAGTTTAACCACCTGCAGCATAATAGCCGCCCACATCCACGCCTAAATCACAAGTGTAGACCCATTCCACTACATCGTTGGCTTGGAGCTGATAGCGGGAGCAGCCATAGTTAGGGAACCAATCGTTGACCTTGTACATCCAGCCGGAGCCGTCGCCGACGTCGAACTCGTACAGGTTGTAGATCCCCTCGATATAGGCGGAGTTGTACATCGGCGTCCAGCTGAACTCCATGGGGATCTTCCTTTCCTTGCACACCCGCTGCAAAACGTCAAACACGCTCTCCCCCTGGGAAAACGTCACCGTAACGGCAGGCAGGATCACCCCGTCGGCGGGCACCAGCCCCCGCTTGGACTCGTCGCACTTGTCCATGTTGTTGAGGATGGTGGCGCAGGAGATGGAGATGGTGCAGGTGTCCTGGTGGGACGTATCCGGCTGAGACGTTTCCGGCTCCACGGGCTTGGGCTTGCCGTCCGGCACCGGGTCCGTCTGGTAGCGGTCCTTGCCGCCGGTGGAGGAGTCGTCCGTCCCGGGCTCCTGGGGGGCGTCGGGTGTCTCCGGCGTATTCGTATTCCCGGGTTCCTCCGGCGTATCGGGGGTATTCTGATCGCCGGTCTGCTCCACGCCGGGAGGAATGGGTGCTTCCGGACCAGTGCCGACCATCAGATCGCAGCCGGAAAGGGACAGGGCCAGCAGCAGCGTCAGCAGCAGGGTCAGCAGGGCTTTGGGGAATCGATTCATCATCGAAAAACACCTCCTATCAGAGCACCGCGCGCAGGGACGTTGTGACAACGTCCCTGCGCCGGTGTATTTCCTTGGGGTTACGCGGGTTTGATGCGGGGCTTATGCCCGCTTTTTCTTTCTCTGCATCAGCAGCACAGCGGCGCCGGACAGGGCGGCCGCACCCATCCACAGCACCAGCAGGCTCTCGTCTCCGGTGCGGGGGGTATCAGGCTTTTCGGGCTTGGCGGGCGTCACGGGCTGGTCGGGGGTCACGGTGACGGTGACATCGCTCATGTCGTACAGGCTGGTCTTCTGGGCCAGCAGGCGATAGTAGGCCGCCAGGGCATAGTAGCCCTGCTCGGTGGCCATGCCGTCCACGGTCTTGTCGGCCATCAGGTGGCGGAAGCCGCCGCCGGTGACATAGAAGCCGCACAGCGCGTCCACGACGCTGACGCCGCTCTTTACGAACCGGCTGTCGGCGGTGGGATCAATGCCCAGGGCCGTCAGGGCCACGATGACCTGGGCCGTGGACTCGGCGGAGGCATCGGTGCCGGGGATCTCGCTGAAGGTAGCGTCGTCGTTCTGCACGCCGGCCAGGAAGGTCAGGGCCGCGTCCACAGCCGCCTTCACCTGAGCATTTTCATAGTAGGGGGCCAGGGCCTGCACGGCCATGGCGGTCATGTCCACATCGGGGACCTGGGAGGAGGCGATGACAGGCCAGCTGCCATCCTCGCGCTGGGTATCCAGAATGGCGCGGACCAGCTTCTCCCGGGTCACGTCGCCGGAGGTGGGATAGCCGTGGCTGTCCAGCGCCAGCAGCGCCCAAACGGGACCGTTGACGCTCTGCTTGGTGATGAACGCCATGGAATCCAGACCGTCCAGCAGGCTGCGGCCGGCCACATGGGTCACGTCCTTGCCGATGGCGGTCAGGGCCAGGATCAGACGGGAATTCTCGGTGGAGCGGGAGCGGTTCAGACGGCCGTTCTCGTCCATGGCCTTTTGCACATACTCCACCACGGAGGCGTAATACGCGTCCGCACCGGGGACGTCCCGGCCGGAACGGGCCAGGCCCAGAACCGCCCACTCGCCGCCGATGGAGCCGGTGACGGGGGCGCCCTTGGAAACGATGAAGTCGCCGGTAGTCTTATAGATGTCCTGAGCGTTCAGCTCCGCCAGGCGGGCCTCGGCGGCCAGCAGCACATCGTAGTTGCCCACGCGCTCCTGGAGCTTCTGGCCCAGGGCGTCGTAGGCGGCCCGGGCAGCCTCCACGGCGGCACGGGACGCGGGGATCACGGGCTGGCCGATGGCGTCGATCAGCTCCTCCACATGGGCAACCGCCTCATCCTGGAGCTGGGCCAGCTTCTTCTCGGCAGCCAGCAGCACATCGTAGTTGCTGACCTGGGCCTTGCGCTGGTCGCTCAGGGCGTCATAGGCGGCGCGGGCGGCCTGGATGGCCTCCTCGGAGTCCAGAGTCACGGTGCCGATGGCGGCGATCTTCTGCTCCACGTCGTGGACGTACCAGCCGGTCAGAGGCAGCACCAGCTCAGGCAGACGGGTCAGGACTGCGGCGGTGGTGGAACCGTACTGGCGGTCCATGCCGGAGCGGTAGGACACGCCGCGGTGGGTGGGAATGCCGCCGAAGCCGCCCACCCGGATGGTACCGGTCAGGTCATAGCTATAGCCTTCGGCGGTCTCGGGGATGGTGACGCTCAGCAGCTGGCGAACGGGGTTGCCGCTGAAATCATACTGGCCGAAGGGGGTGCCGGGGTTGGTCTGATACTTGTTGCCCTGGGCATCCAGGTACAGCAGGGAGAAATTGAAGTTGTAAACGCCGGAGATCTTCTCCTGGGGGCTTACTAGGTCGTGGAACTGGACCTTTACGGCCTGGCCGGGGACCAGCTCAGCATCCTGGGGCAGGACCTTGCCGTCGGCGTCGATGAGGTCATAGCTGACGCCCCGGGCGGTGATGACCTGGTAGGCGGCCATGCCGTCCTTCTCGATGCGGAGAATGTGGCGGCCGGTGGTCAGGCCCGTAACGGTGACCTGGCCGTTTTCATCCACGGAAACGCCCTGGCTGGTGAAGCCGTTGAAGGTCATCTTATCGGTGACGGTGGAGCGGGCCACGGTAACGGTGCAGCCCTCCTGGGGAGTGAAGCTGTAGCTGGCGCCCTGGGTACCCACATAGAACAGGATGTCGTGCTCGGCATCCAGATACTTCTGCTCGTCCTTGGTGATGTTCACGGTGGGACGGTCGATGAAGGTGTTGGTCTGGATAGAGGAGCCGTCGGCACCCACGGACACCACGAACACGCCGGTGAACTCCGGCCAGATGGCGCTGAAGTCCTTGCCGCCCATACCCTGAACGAAGGTCATGGCGTCATAGGTCACCTGGACGATGGCGGTGCCCGGGTGGTTGGCGGTCATGGTGGCCAGGCAGGAATTGTTGGCGTCGGGGGTGATGGTCACCACGTCGCTGTCGCCGCCGTCCAGGCTCAGCACCTGATAGTGCGCGTCGGGCAGGGCGATCTGGCTGTTCATGAAGCTCTCGATGGCCTGCCAGTTACGCAGCACGTCCAGCTCGCAGCTCTGGCCCACCTCCAGGTTCTTATAGCCCTGGCGGTTGATGTTCAGATAGATGTTGCCCAGGTCGTACACGTTCTTGTCGAAGCGGTACACGGTATCGCTGCTGAACGCGTCGTCCATGTGCAGGTCGTCCCGGGTCACAGCCAGCTCCTGGCCGCCGGTGAATTTGCCGAAGGTCCAGTAGGTGACGCCGTCGGGATTCTGGGCCCGCAGGAACTGCTGACTGCCGCTCTCCGGCAGGCGGAAGGAGGCGGTCATGGTGTCGCCCTTGGTCTCCTGGGAAACGGGCTCCAGGAAGGTATAGCTATAGTAGCTGCCGAAGGTGCCCATCCGCAGGGTAGAGCCGGCGGGGGCGGTGACGGTGACGTCCAGGGCCTTGGGAATGGTCAGAGAGAAGCTCTTGGCGCCGCAGTCCACGGTCTGCTTGTTGGTCATGGTGGTGGTGACAGGCAGATAGCCCGCCGCCTTGTCGCCGATGGGGGTCAGGGTGATCTTCAGGCTGCCGCCCTCCACAAACAGGCAGGCGGTGTGGGTGCTGCCATAGGTGGTGGAGACGCCGGTCTTGGCCTGGAGGTCCGTGCCGTCGGGGCCGGTAACGGTGACGTCGATGGTGTAATCCTTGCCCTCCACCCAGCTGCTGCTGTCGTTGGTGGCATAGATCTCATAGACGCGGTTCAGGGTGAACACGTTGTCCTGATTGGCCTTCACGGTCAGCACCAGGCTGCCGTTGCACTGGCCCTCGGCGTTGTAGCCCTCCACCAGATAGTCGCCGGCCGGCAGCTTGGTGTTCATCATCAGCTTATAGCCGTCGGCCTCGGGGGTCACATTGGCCAGCAGGTCCCGGTCTCCCTTGACGCCATCGGCGAAGTCATACAGCTTCAGGGACGCCAGCTGTGCATTGTGCAGGCCCTTGAAGGAGACGTCCATGTCGCCCTGGGGCGCATCGCCCTCCTGGGACACGGTGACGGTGTAGGTGGTGGGGGTGATGGCGGGGGACCACTCGGTGGCCGCCGCCTTGTCGCCGCAGCGGATGGTCAGGACGGTGCCGTTATGGACGGGCACGGTCTCCACCCGGCGGTAGTCGGTGCCGTCGGCGGTGAGATACACCTGGTTGTTCTTGTTGGAGGCGGTGGCCGTCATCCGGATGCCGGTGACGCCCTGGGGCAGGGTCAGGGTGTAGGCGGTCTTGTCTGAGGCGAAGTCGGGAGTCAGGACACCCTCGCTGAAGGACAGGGCCGCCAGGCTGGTGTCGCTCTGGGTGTTCCAGTCGCCGCCGATGTCCGCGCCGTAGCCTTTGGTGGTGTACATCACGCGGATGATATCCCCGGCGAACAGCTTGTCCCCGGCCTTGATGTCCTTGAACCCAACGTTGGTGAACCAATCGTTCAGGGTTCCCATCCAGCCGGAGGCTTCGCCGCCGTCACCGGCGGACAGGCCGTTGATCTCGCTGATGTAGCCGGACTCGGCACCGGTCTGGGAATAGGTACCCAGGGCGCTGACGATGCAGTCCATCATGGAGGACCCGGGGGCCAGGTCCACCCACTTGTCCACCAGCGTGCCATCCCAGACAGCGCCGTCGGCCTTTGCGTAGGTCGTGTTTTCCACAACGACCCGAACTTGGCCGTCGTGGTTCTCTGCTGCCCAGACAGTGGCGGGTACCAGGCTCAGTACCATCACCAATGCCAGCAGCAGAGAAACGATGCGTTTCTTCATATGCATTTTCCTCCTGTGAAAAATTTATGCCCAGCCGTTTCCGGCAAGTCAACGGAGTGTGTCTGCGGCGGAGGAAAAGCAGATACACGCCCGCTGCAAAAACCGCCGGTACATCCCCTGAAAAAGGGAGACACCGGCGGCGCATGGTTCCTGTCTGCGCCCAACGAAGATAACGCCCGCCGCGCTGAATGCCCTCCGCTGTGCAATTCTCCTGCCTCGCGCCGTGGAGCCGATGGCTCCTCGTTTGCATCCTACCTTCTCAGGGGACTGCCCCCAATGGCGGACTTTCGTCCCGGCGGCCAAGGCCGCTTCGGTGCATTCTTGCGCCCACAGTGCCGTTCGCGTGGGGTTCTTTCGCCCCGTTTCTTTCAGGCTGGCACCTGGCCGTTTTCCGGCCTTTGCGGTACCCGCCGCACAGCATCCTCGGACATGATTCGATTATCCGGCTCTGCGTTCTCGCAAAGCCATTCTTATCATACAGCATCCGGCAGGAAAAGTCAACGGTCCGCCCCATGCAAAACGGCAGTGTATTGCAGGACTGCAAAAAACCGCCGCAGCGGCGCGGAGTCCCCTTGTTTTGCCGGAAAAAAAGATGTATAATCAAGGCCAGTGGGACAGGGCGAGAAAACCGCGGGATGCTCCCCGGGAAAGCCTGTCCGCATCCGTCAAAGAAGCAAAGGAAGAGCACTGTCATGGAAATTTTGCACGAGATCAACCCGGCGCTGGAGGCTCTGGCGTACTTAGGCTCCCGGGCCAACGGCCATACCCTGGACCGCCTGGAGGAGCGCTTACAGGCCCGGGGCGTCCGGAAGGCGGAGCCCTTCCATCGGGCCAGCGCCGCCCTGCGGGAGCTGCTGCAGGACCTGGACGCGGAGGTTTCCGTCCCGGCAGAGACCCTGCAGCGTCTGTTCGGCGACATCAAGGGCTTTTCCTACAGCACCATCGGGTCCTATAGTCCGGCTTTTCTGTTCTTCTATCCCATGCTGTCCCGCCGGCAGGACTTTGAGACCCTGATGCAGCGGATGGAGCGCCTGACGCCGGATGAGACGGCGCGAAACATGATGATCTCGCTGAGCCTGGAGGAGCAGTCCGGTCCTGCCGCCGGGGCCGCCGCAAAGCTGGTTTCCCGGGTGCTGGCGCTGACGATCCCCACGGAGAGCCGCCTGGCTCTGCTGGAGATCCACCAGAATTACCGGATTCTGCTGCCGGAGATCGCAGCCTGTCTGCGCCCGGCCATAGCGGCGCTGGAGACGGAGTCCGGCCGCATTCAGGAGATCATAGAGGCCTTCTGCCGGGAGGTGGAGGGCCTGGGGACGGAGAGCTATCTCCGGGAGACCTCCAGCCTGGCCATCACGCCGGAGGTGCATTATCACCTGATCCCCTTTCTGATGGGACCGGATACCAACCTCTCCATGGAGCAGGAGGACGGTAGCGTGCTGATCTGCTGCGGAGTCCTGCGGCTGTCGCTGCGGCGCACCCTGGCGGAAAACAGCAGCGCCTCCCAGGTATATGACGCCATCCGGATCATCGGGGACAAGACACGGTTTGACATTCTCTGTTATCTGAGGGATCATCCGGCGGTCTACGGTCAGCAGCTTTGCAACCATTTCGGCCTGGCCCGCAACACCATTCACCACCATATGAGCAAGCTGGTGAATGCGGGGCTTGTTACCTGCCTGGTGGAGGGAAACCGTATTTATTACACCACGGACCGGGAGCACCTCTCCTATTTGCTGAACCAGCAGCGGCAGCTGCTGATCGGCGGAGAGGATACGGAGCAGCAGGAAAAATAAAACCGGCAGAAATGCCGCCGGCGCAGGGTTTGCCGCGCCGGCGGCATTTTTTTTGCAGGGTAAACACATGGCCGCACCTGTAGGTACGGCCATGTGTTTACCAGCGCCGCTTTTTCTTTTCGCCCTCCCGGCGCTGGAAGGGCTTGTCGATGAGGATGATGTCCTCTCCGAACCGCTGGACGCAGTCCCAGGGAATGTAATAATCCTCGCCCCGGCCGAACAGACCGAAGAACCGGCAGGGGCCAAAGACGATCAGGGCCTTGACGGTCCCCTCCGGGATGCAGAGCTCCAGGTCTCCCACGCAGCCCAGACGGCTGCCGTCGCAGATGTTGATGACCTCCTTGCGGCGCAGCTGTGAAAATCGGCACATCATGGTCTCCACCTCAGCTCCAGCCTATGCGCCTTCCGGCGCGTCCTATGCCATCAGATCACCGCGTCCACGGGGATGCCGCCGCCCGTGGCCGCCGTGAACCGGCGGGTGACAAAACTGTTAGATCATCTTTAAGGAATCTTAAAGGTTCCCCCCTTGTTTCTTTAACTGTTTTTCTTTATACTGAATTTTGTGAACAGGGACAGCTGATCGGAAGCTGTATCGCCAAAAAAAGAGCCGCTCTTGACAGGGAACAGCAGATCATATATACTAAGTGTATCAATCATCTTGATACAGTTACGCCTGTGCGCACAGAGAAAGGAAAGCGCCTATGGAGACGTTAAAGACCATCAATTTTATCATAGCGGTTATTTTCTTCGTCTGCTATACCTATCAGTTTTTGTATATCCCGGTGCCCTGGCTGCGGAAGGAGAAGCCCCACGGCCCGGCCAAGGCCAACCGGTACGCCGTTCTGATCTGCGCCCGGAACGAGCAGCGGGTCATCGGCGACCTGATCGCCAGCCTTCGGGGGCAGACATATGACCAGAGCCTGCTGTCCATTTTCGTGCTGGCGGACAACTGCACCGACGACACGGCCATGGTGGCCCGGGTGGCCGGGGCCCATGTGTATGAGCGGTTCAACCAGGTGCGGGTGGGCAAGGGCTACGCCCTGCAGGAGCTGCTGGAGCATCTGGAGCAGGATTATCCCCGGGGCTTTGACGGATACTTCGTGTTTGACGCGGACAATATTCTGGCTCCCAACTATGTGGAGGCTATGAACCGGACGTTTTCCGACGGACACGAGATCATCACCAGCTTCCGCAACAGCAAGAATTACGGCGACAACTGGATCAGCGCCGGTTATGCTCTGTGGTTCCTGCGGGAGAGCCGGTATCTCAATCACGCCCGGTTCCTGCTGGGCACCAGCTGCGCCGTGTCCGGCACCGGGTTCCTGTTCAGCCGACAGGTGCTGGAGGAGACGGGGCCCTGGCCCTTCCACCTGCTGACGGAGGACATCCAGTTCTCCGTGGACCAGGTGACCCGGGGACGGAAGATCGCCTTCTGCCCCGACGCGGTGCTGTATGACGAGCAGCCCACCACCTTCCGCCAGTCCTGGAACCAGAGGCTGCGGTGGTCCAAGGGGTATTTGCAGGTATTCCGGGGCTACGGCGCCAAGCTGCTGCGGGGCGCGGCCGGGGGGAGCTTCTCCTGCTATGACATGGCGGCGGCCATTATGCCGGCCTTTGTCCTGTCGGCGGCGGCCATCGTGTGCAATGTGACGGCGGCGGTGCTGGGAGCCATTCGGGGGGCGGACCTGACCATTGCCCTGTGGTCTGTGGGGCAGATGCTGCTGAACATGTATCTGATGCTGTTTATCCTGGGGGCCATCACCACCGTTACCGAGTGGCGGCGGATCCATACCAAGGCGGTGAAAAAGGTGATCTACGCCTTCACCTTCCCGCTGTTTATGTTTACATACATTCCCATCTCCTTCGCGGCGTTCTTCTGCAAGGGGGAGTGGAAGCCCATCGAGCACCGGGTCAGCGCCGCGTCCCTGCGGGGCCGGGGCCGGGAGGAGCTGCTGCCCTTCTGACCGGCAGTCTGCCGCCGGTGCAATCCGAGAAATGAGAGGCGATCACCATGTACACCATCCTAGTCTGTGACGACGAAAAGGATATCGTATCGGCGCTGAATATTTATCTCAGTGCCGAGGGCTATCGGGTGCTGACGGCCTTTGACGGGCTGGAGGCCCTGCGGCTGCTGGACCGGGAGGAGGTACACCTGGTGCTGCTGGATGTGATGATGCCGGGAATGGACGGCATCACCGCCATGACCCGCCTGCGGCAGAGCCGGAATCTGCCGGTGATCCTGCTGACGGCCAAGTCCGAGGACACGGACAAGGTGCTGGGGCTGAATATGGGAGCCGACGACTATGTTACCAAGCCCTTTAACCCCGTGGAGCTGCTGGCCCGGGTCCGGTCCCAGCTGCGGCGGTATATGACTCTGGGCGGCGGTCATGTGGCCCCCACCGCCGTGACCATCGGCGGAGTGAGCCTGGACGACAATGCCAAGACCGTCACCGTGGACGGGGACACCGTGAACCTGACGCCCCTGGAATACGACATTCTGCGGCTGCTGATGCAGCATCCGGGGAAGGTGTTCTCGCCCCACGAGATCTATCGCCGGGTGTGGCATGAGGACCCGGCGGCGGACAATCCCGTGGCCGTCCACGTGCGGCACATCCGGGAGAAGATCGAGATCAACCCCGCAGAGCCCCGGTATCTGAAGGTGGTGTGGGGCAAGGGGTATAAAATGGAGGGGGCGGCGCAATGAAAAAGCTGCTGGAAAAGCCGTGGGCCAAGGCCCTGGCCTTTCTGCTGACCCTGCTGCCGGGCACGGCGGCGGTGTATGGCGGCGTCGAGCTGGTATACATATATGTCTATAACATGCATACGGACAGGCGCCTGGATATGCTGTGGGCCGTGACGACGGTGTGCGCCGTGGTGGCTGCGGCATCCCTGGTGTTCTCCCTGTCGGCGGCGGGACACTGGCCGGGCCATGAGGGCATCCATCTGACCTGGGTGGAGAAGATCCCGGTGGACCTGTTTGTGCTGGGGTTGACCTGCGTGTGGTACATCTATCTGGACGCCGTGTACTATCCATCGGCCACGCTGGGCCTGGCGGTATTTGTGGCGCTGGCGTATCTGTTCGTGCTGGCGTTTACGGCCCGGTGCAAGGCCGGAACCGTGCTCAGCGACCTGCTGGCGCTGCGGCTGCTGCGGCTTTTCAGCCGGGGGGCCGTGTGGACCTGGCGGCACCTGCGGCGGCTGTTTCTGGGCCTGCCTCTGGCGTGGAAAACGGCGGCGGTGCTGCTGGCCGTTATGGCGGCGGACCTGCTGATCTTCGCCTACGGCATGGACGGGGGGCAGGCGGCGCTGTATGTGACGCTGCACCTGGTGCTGCTGGGGGCGGCTATCTGGCAGGTGCTGGCCCTGCGGCAATTGCAGCAGGGAGGCGAGAAGCTGGCGGAGGGGGACTTTTCCCATCCCGTGACCCTGAGCCGGGGGGCGCTGCCGGAGCTGAAGCGCCATGCGGAGAACCTGAACTCCGTGCAGGCGGGCATTCAGCGGGCTGTGGAGGAGAAAATGAAGTCCGAGCGGCTGAAAACCCAGCTGATCACCAACGTGTCCCACGATATCAAGACGCCGCTGACGTCCATCGTCAGCTATGTGGACCTGCTGAAAAAGGAGGAGATGCCCTCCGACGCGGCGCGGGAGTATCTGGCGGTGCTGGACCGGCAGTCTCAGCGGCTGCGGAAGCTGACGGAGGACCTGGTGGAGGCGTCCAAGGCATCCACGGGGAATATACCGGTATCGCCGGCCCCTACGGACCTGAATGTGCTGCTGAGCCAGGTGTGCGGCGAGTATCAGCAGCGGCTGGAGGACCAGGTGCTGGAGCCGGTGCTGGCTCTGTGCCAGCCGGGGCCGGTGGCCATGGCCGACGGGCGGCTGCTGTGGCGGGTGCTGGACAACCTGATGAGCAACATCTGCAAATACGCCATGCCCGGGACAAGGGTGTATCTGTCCACGGAGGCGGGAGAGGACGGCGTGCGGATGGTGGTGAAGAATATCTCGCGGTATCCGCTGAATATCTCCGCCGACGAGCTGACGGAGCGGTTCGTCCGGGGGGACAGCTCCCGATCCACCGAGGGCAGCGGGCTGGGGCTGTCCATCGCCACCAGCCTGACCGCCATCCAGGGCGGCGACTTCCGACTGACCATCGACGGCGACCTGTTCAAGGTGACGCTGACGCTGCCCCGGGCGGAGCAGGAGGAAAAACAGGAATAACGGCGCATGAAAATACCCTCCGGCGGAGTGAAAACCGCCGGAGGGTGATTTTTATGTGTTGGCACAGCGGGACAGAAACTGCCGGGTGCGCTCCATCCGGGGATGGTCCATGACCTGACGGGGGTCCCCCTGCTCCACGATGACGCCGCCGTCCATGAAGATCAGCCGGTCCGCCACGTCCCGGGCGAAGGCCATCTCGTGGGTCACCACGATCATGGTGGTGCGGCGGCCGGCCAGCTGGCGGATGACCCGCAGCACCTCGCCGGTAAGCTCCGGGTCCAGGGCGGAGGTGGGCTCGTCGAAGCACAGCACGTCCGGCTCCATGCACAGGGCCCGGGCGATGGCCACACGCTGCTTCTGGCCGCCGGAGAGCTGATGAGGGTAGTGCCCGGCCCGGTCTGACAGGCCCATCTGGTCCAGCAGGTCCAGCCCCCGGTCCCGGATGTCCTGCTCCGTCTCGCCGTCCCGCCGGGCCAGTCGCCGGGCCAGGGTCACATTTTCCAGGGCTGTGTACTGGGGGAACAGGTTGAAGTCCTGAAAGACCAGGCCGAAGTGCAGCCGCTTCCGGCGCAGGTCCCGCTCCCGGTCCGGAGGCCGGGACGCATCCAGCAGGGGCTCTCCCCGCAGGGAGATGACACCGCCGTCGGGGCGCTCCAAAAAGTTCAGGCACCGCAGCAGGGTGGTTTTGCCGCTGCCGGAGGAGCCGATGACGGACAGCGTTTCACCCTCCGGCAGCTGGAAGCTCACATCCCGCAGCACCCGGGTGCCGCCGAAGGCTTTCTCCAGGTTTTCGACGCTTAAATATGCCATGGCGGCCTCCTTTACCGGAAATAGCTGAGACGGCGCTCCAGATACCGGAACAGCAGCGTCAGCAGCCCCACGAACAGCAGATAATATATCCCTGTATAGAACAGGGGCCAGGTGATCCCGGCGGACTTCACATAGTCCTCGCCGGCCTTGGTCAGCTCCACAATGGCGATGATCCGGGCCAGGGAGGTGTCCTTTACCAGGGTGATGATCTCATTGGACATGGGGGGCAGGATCCGCTTGACCACCTGCAGAAGCGTGACCCGGAAGAAGATCTGCCGCCGGGTCATGCCCAGCACCTGTCCTGCCTCCCGCTGGCCCGCCGGGATGGCCTGGATGCCGCCCCGGTAGATAACGGAGAAGTAGCAGGCGTAGTTCAGCACAAAGGCCACGATGCACGCCAGCATCCGGTGGCTGCCCCAGATGTTCCGGCCCAGCCACAGGCCCGGACCGTAAAAGATGATGATCAGCTGCAGCACCAGAGGCGTTCCCCGGATCACCCACACCAGGGCGTCGAACACCGCCCGCACCGGGCGGCACCGGCTCATGGACCCCAGGGCCACCAGCAGCCCCAGGGGCAGGGAGAACGCCAGCGTCAGCCCGAACAGCACCGCCGCCTGACGCAGCCCCTGAAGCAGGGAAAGGGTAACGGTCCAGAACATGGCGTTATGCGGCGGGAACCACCACCACCTGAGCATTGCGGCAGTAGGCGGGGGTGCAGGTCATGGCGTTCTGCACGCCGTCGGTCAGGGTCATGCCGTTCCACACCACGTCGATGGCCTGGCTGTTCAGCTCGTTGACCTTCTGGCCCCAGTCGATGACCACAAATTCCACCTCCACGCCCAGGCGCTGGGCCACCAGCCGGGCAAGCTCCGCGTCGAAGCCGGTCCACTGGCCGCTGTCGTCCTTGTAGTCCATAGGCGCAAACTCCGTGATGCCCACCACCAGGGTGCCCTTGTTCTGAATGTAGGCCACGTCACCGGCGGCATCCTGGGTATAGCTGGTCTGGGGCAGCTCTACCAGCAGGTCCTCCCGAATGCCGAACTGCCGGGCCAGCTTCTGGGTGGTGCCGTCCCGGTAGGCATCCTCCAGGACCTCGGTGATGAAGTCCGCCAGGTCGGAGCCCTGGCGGCAGCCGATGCCGTATTCCTCCTCCGTGAGGCTGTCGGTATAGGTGAGGTTGGGATAGCTGGTGTCGGGTCCGATCATGGCGCCGGCCATCAGCAGGTCAATAACGGCGGCGTCGGAGGTCCCGGCGGCTACCTCCATCAGGGCGGCTGCCTGATCCTGGACACTGTTGACGGTCCAGCCCTTTTCCTTGGCCACCTCCTCGCCGGCGGAACCGGCCTCCACGGCATAAATCGTGTTCTTGGCGCCGCTCTGGCCGCAGGCGGACAGAGCGGCGGTGACAGCCAGCAGCAGGAGCAGACAGACTCCGCGTTGAATGATGTTTTTCATGATTTCCTCCATTCCCCGGTCCCTATCGCCGGGTGATTTAGTATGCTAATACACTACCACACTACTGAGATAAAGTAAAGACAGAATAACCACCAAATTTACCCCTATGGGGCCGGGGTGTTTTGCACGGAAAAGACAAAACGACAAAATGTCCGCACAAAGCGGACGTTTGACTGCGATTGACGGCGGCGGCCCCGGGGCATGCTAACCGGGAGAGGAGGCGCACATGGACATTTTTGACGGATTGTCCGCCCTGGGCGGACTGTGCCTGTTTTTATTCGGCATGAGCATCATGGCCGAGGCTCTCCAGCGCCGGGCAGGCGGACGGCTGGGGGGACAGCTGCGCCGCATGACCCGCAGCCGCTGGGCGGGCTTTTTCACGGGTCTTGCGGTGACGGCGGCGGTGCAGAGCTCGTCGGCGGCTATGGTGATGGTGGTGGGATTCGTGAACTCCGGACTGCTGACCCTGGGTCAGGCGGTGGGGGTCATCATGGGCACCAATGTAGGCACCACGGTGACGCCCTGGCTGCTGAGCCTGGGCGGACTGGAGGGGGGCGGTTTTCCGGGACGGCTGCTGCGGCCTGCGGGCTTCGTGCCCCTGCTGAGCCTGTGGGGCATCATCGCTTATCTGTCCAGGAATGGCCGCCGCCGGGATACCGGCCAGGCCCTGCTGGGCTTTGCCACATTGATGCAGGGAATGGAGCTGATGTCCGGCTCTGTGGCAGGACTTGCCCAGGCAGAGGGCTTCCGCCGGCTGTTTACGGCCTTTACGGACCCGCTGCTGGGGTTGCTGGCCGGGGCGGTGCTGACGGCGGTGATCCAGTCCAGCTCCGCCTCCGTGGGGATATTGCAGGCCCTGGCCGCCAGCGGTCAGGTTACGGTGGGCGCCGCTGTGCCCATCATTATGGGGCAGAACATCGGCACCTGCATCACGGCCATGCTGTCCTCCGTGGGGGCCAGCCGCAATGCCCGCCGGGCGGCGCTGGTCCACCTGCTGTTCAACCTTACCGGGGCCGGGGTGTGGCTGGCGGTGTTCTGGCTGGTGAAGGTGCTGGCAGCTCCGACGATGCTGGCCCGTCCCGTGACTCTGCCGGGGGTGGC
>ERZ779866.2128-NODE-2128-length-18494-cov-15.624600_pt1 | contig 18494 bp, 22 predicted proteins | sample MGYA00511248_ERZ779866 | MGnify/ENA primary metagenome ERZ779866 (study PRJEB29588, sample SAMEA2155758) | human gut metagenome | biome: human gut; feature: human-associated habitat; material: faeces | place: Denmark | collected 2008/2010 ... | reverse complement strand
TGGCCCGCCGCGGCCGCCAGCCGCGTCAGGTCCTCGAAGGTGTAGGGGATCTGTGTGCTCAGGTCCTTCAGGCTGTCCACCATGGTCTCGTAGTTCTGCGCGTAGGTCTTTCCGTTGGCGGCCAGCTTGTCGCTGATCTTCCCGGTCTCGTCCGCCATGCCGTCCACGACCTTCACCACGTCGGCCATGTAGTTTTCAAACTTCGCCGCTTCCTTGGTGCAGCTTGCGATGGCCGCCACGCTCCCCGCCGCCAGCGAGGACATGGCCGCAATGCCTGCCGTGCCCAGGGCGCCCAGGCTCCTGGAGAAGCTGCTGATCTGGTTTCTCGCCCCGGTCAGCGTCGCCGTCAGGCTCTTGTCCATCTTTCCGGCGATCTTGATGGCAAGCTCCAGCTCCTTCTGCTTTGCCATTCCCCGGTTCTCCTCCTCTCTGCGTCCCCTGGGTCACTTCTTCCGGCGTGCCCGCTCCAGCTCCTCCGCCACCTCGTTGTTCAGCTCCAGAAATTCCCGCACCGGCATTTTCAGATAGAACTCCATGCTGGTCATAGTGGCCTGGCTCAACCGGATGGCCGCCTTCCGCAGGGCCTTCGCCCCGCCCTTTACCCGAAAAAATCCCCGTCGTTGACCGCATTCTTCAGCTTCAGCAGCTCGTACAGGGGCAGGCTGGTGAAGAAGTCCTCGGGAATGCCTGTGGCCATGGAGGCGATCACGCAGGCGTACAGGTAGTTTGTGGCGTTCTCCGTCACCACAAAGCCCTCCCGGGCCAGCCGGTTTTCCGCCTCGCTCTCGTTCAGGCTGTTCAGGTCCGCGATGGCGTTCAGGTCGATCTCCTGGTACACCTTGCCCTTGTAGTCCCTGGGCTTCTCCAGCTTCATCACGTGGTGCTCCGTGACGGCCTCCACGTTCAGATAGCCCCGCACGGCGGCCGCCACCCGCTTCATCACGCCCCGGGGCATGAGCTTGAAAAACTCCACCGGCAGCTCCGTGGCCTTGGTGGCCATGGTCCGGGCAAAGGCCGTGGTGGTCTCGCACAGCACCGCCGCCGCTACCTCCTGCTCTCCGAACAGCTGCCGCTGGGCGTCGATGGCGTCCTGGATGGTCAGCTTTTCAAGCCCTGTCAGGTCGATCTCCTGGTACTCCGTGTTCTCGAACACATAGGGCTTCTCCAGCTTCACCGCGATCCGCTCCACGGTCTCCTTGCCCTCTTTCCCGGCGGTCTCCTCCGGGCTGCTGGTCTTGATCTCGTCTGTCATGGTGCAAAACTCCTTCCGTCGTTCAAATGATCCGCATGTTGTGCAAAAGCACGGCCCGCCCGCTTTTTTGCGGGCGGGCCGTGCCTCTCGGGCCAGGTCAGATCAGCTCGTTCACGCCCGCCAGCATGTCCACGCCGTTGACCTTGTAGACGCCGTTGAGCTTGTCCGCCTCCAGCAGCACGGAGCCGTCCACCTCCACCATGATGTAGGTCAGCTCCAGCGTGACGGTGGCCTCCATGGCCTCGCCCTTCTCGATCTTGCCGGGGTTGAATTTCTTCACCCGGCCCATCTCCACCACCCGCAGACCCTTGAAGTTGTAGCCTCCGGTCTTGTCATACACCTGCTGGGCCGCCCGGAAGGTCAGGTTCACCGTGGACAGGGGAGATAGCATGTCCATTGCGGAGCTGTACAGGGTGTTGAACTGGATTTCCTGCTCCATGCTCTCGAACTGGCCGATGGTGGGGCTGTCGATCTCGCCGCTCACGCCCACGCCGGACACGGTGCTGCTCTTCATGTTGATCTCCGGCAGCGTCACGGAGGCCGCCACGCCGATCATCTTCGTGCCGTCCACATAGGCGTTGTAGTCGTTGATCTTCTCCGGGATGTAGTTGTTAGAAATCATATCTCGTTCCCTCCCTTGTTAGCTCAATGCCTCGGACAGGGCGTTGGGGTCAAACTCGATGATGTCCTCGATGTCCTCCGCCGGGGTAAACGGGGTGATGTACTGGTGGAAGGTGATCTTTCCGTCCAGCAGGTCCGTGGTGGTGTTCTCGTCCTCGTTGTAGGTGATCTCATACCGGGCGCACACACCCCGGGCCACAAAGCCGTTGCCCCTCACGTTCTCGCTGTCCACGATGGCCTCGATCAGCCGCTTGTTGGCCGGGCTGTCCACCTTCTGGAAGTAGGTGAGGATAAAGCTGTTTGCCGCCCAGTTCAAAAAGCGACGCACGCTGAACCACCGGTCCTTGGGGTCGGTGTTCCCCGGGTATGCCGCGGTGTTGTTTCCCCACAGGCGGAAGCCGTTCATGTTCAGCCAGGTGGCCACGCCGTAGCTGTTCACCACGTTGGCCTGCTCCTGGTCCAGCACCACCTCCGTGCCGTCCGGCAGGCAGGCTGCCGAGATGGCGATGGTCTTGTTGCTGGGGCTGACGTTTGGGGTGTCGTCGTTCACCGCATCCGTGTAGGCCGTCAGGGCCGCCGCCAGGATGGAGCCGCTGTAAACCACCTCGCCCACCTTGCCGTAGAGCCACACCGCGTAGGCGTTTGGGTCGCTCACCGCCTGGGCCTCCTTGGCGGTCTTCACGTCGGTGTACCGTGTCGCGCCGCCGGTGTCGCTCTTGATGTCCACCACGCACACCGCCTTATACACGCTGTTGATGTCCTTGGTCTTGGCCTGCAGGGCGGCCGCCACTGTGGCGTCCATGCTGTGCCGGGGCGCCACCAGAATGCCTGGGGTCATGCCCAGCAGGGGGTACACCTGCCGCACCACCTCCAGGCCGGTCTCCTTCCCGCTGGACACGTCCACGCCGCCCACGATGTCGGACGCCTTCACCTTGCTGGGGTCCAGCTGGCTCCCGCTCACGGTCAGGCTGGTGGCCTCGTCTCCCTTTCCGTCCGGGAGCACCACGATGTTCAGCGTGCCGTCCTCGTTCCAGCTGGTGGTGTAGTCCTCGCCCGCTGTCAGGTCGGTGGTCCCGTCCGCCTTCACCACCAGATTGTCCAGCAGCGCCCCCACCTTCTCCAGCACGGCCACGCCGTCGTTGATCTGAATGGGCGTGTCCTCAATGGCCGTGGTGTGCTTGGCCGGGTCCAGCACGTTGATCAGCACCATGGGCGCCACGCTCACCACGCTGAAGGCCGCGCTGATGGCCTCGCACAGGGTGTACTTGGCGAAGTCTGGCACATAGCCCACCGCCTCCACCGCTTCCTTGTAGCTGTGCACCAGCAGGGGCTTGTTCACCGCTCCCGCCGGGTCCTCCAGCATGTTCACCGGGGCCGTGCCCACGACCACCATCAGGCCCGCCGTGCCCTCGATGGGCGCCACCAGGCTGGTGGCTACCTCGCTGGTATATACGCCGTGTTTATAAGCCATACGTTCTCTTCCTCCTTACGAAATGGACTTTATCTTCCGGTACAGGATGGCCTGCGCCGTCCCGGCCTGCTCCAGCTTCCGCCGGGTCTCCGCGAACCGCTCCACCGGCACCACCAGCGCCCCCGCCTCGGGGTGCTTCTGGATAAAGGCCGTCAGCTCCTCCGGCAGCTCCCCGGCATACACCGTGTACTGCTTGGCCACGCCCCGCACCGTGGGTCCGCAATAGACCTGCGCCCCCCGCGCCCTGGGCTTCCTGGCTTCGGTCTTCTCTGTCTGGGCGGTCTTCTCCGCGGCCTGGGCCGTGGTCTCCGCTTCCTTCTCGGTTCTTCTGCTGCTCATAACAGTTCCTCCAATTCTGTGTCCTGGGTCATGGCCGGCGCCGTGCAGACGAGGTTGCACGCGCCGAAGTAGTAGGGGTGGGTGTCGTCGTTCTGCATGGCCCATGCGATTGGCTTGAGCACCGTGAAGCACCCGCCGAAATACGGCCTTGTGCACAGCCTCTGGATGATGTCTTCCTTGATGTTGGCCACGTCCTGGTAGCCGTCCCGCTCCAGCCCTTCGTCATAGGCGCAGATGATCAGCGAGAACTCCACCTCCTGCGGCCCGTCGTCGTTCTTGACCGTGCCGCCGGACATCCGCGCCACGATGTACGGGGCCGCCGCCGCGTCCGTGTCCACGTCCTCGTCGTCGCTCTCCGGCACCGGCAGATCCTGCTTGTAGACCTTCAGGGGCTTGCGCCCCTCCTGGCCGGTGTACTTCTTGCCCTGGAACAGCTCCTCCAGCATTTCCACCAGCGCGTCCTGGCACAGCTGCGGCGTCCGGCCGATCCCGGCCGCTTCCACCGCGCTTTTGTAGTCCTTCATGTCTTACCCCTTCCTCGCCTTGGCCCGGGCGGTCACCTTCTCGATCTGCTCCTCCAGCCGCTCCAGCAGGTAGTCCACCACGTCCTCCGCCACCATGGGCCACACGGTGCTGTGCATGCCCGCCGCCGACGGCGCGCCCATGGTGATCAGCTTCTCCACCTGTCCGCTGCGGTTGGTCCAGCGCGGCCGTCCCTTGGCCGTGGTCCGGTGGCTGGCGCTGTACCCCAGCTGCCGCTGCACCATGCCCACGTGTCCGTTGCTGAACTCCACCAGAAAGCCCTTGCTGCCCGGTCCGATGGACCGTCCCCGCACCTCGATGTCCTCCGCCCCCAGCTTCCGCATGGACGAGGATTTTAGAATGCGGGCCTGCACGTACTCCGGTGCGTTGTGCAGCACAGCCCGCCCGGAAAAGCTCTGCGTGGGCCGGTGCTGGAAGTAAGCCAGGTCCGCCCTGGGCTTTGCGATGAACAGCACCGCCTCCAGGTTGGTGTTCGTGGCGTTGTGCCCCTTCTTGCCCGATGTCTTCAGGTCCTTCAGGTGCTGCGCCCCCTTGGCGTTCACCGCGTACCGGGCCTTGGCCTGGGCGATCATCAGCTTCCGGGCCTCCCGGGCCGTTGCGTTGATGGCCACCTTGGCCGCCGCCGGCGTTTTCTTCTTCAGGTCGTCCAGAGCCTTGGCCACCTCGTCCATCCCCTCGATGGTGATGGTCAGGTTGTCCTTGTTGTAGGTGATGGTGCTCTGCTTCATTGCCGCGTCCTCTCCATGGTCATGCGGTAGACCCCCGCCTGATCCTCGCAGGTCAGAATGCTGAAGGTCCGCGTCTTCGTCCCCTTATCCAGCACCAGGTGTTTGCCCACCTTGGGCTTTGGTCCGTAGTCCGCTGCCCGGATATAGAGCACCATCCGGCTCGTGTAGAGGCCCGTGTCGAAGTTCTGCTTCGCTCCGGCCTCCCAGTGGGCGGACCGCTCCTTCAGCTGCTCGGTCTCCAGGATGATCAGGGCCTTCTTCCCGTCCACTGTGTGCCATTCCGCGTGCTCGTTCTCCTGGAAAAAGGTAAGGTCGATGTCCGCCGCCGCGCAGTCCTTGAAGGTGGGCGGCTTCCATTCCTCCTCCGGTCCGATCCCAAACTCCTGGTCCAGCTCAAACAGCGCCATGCGCACCGCCTCCTGTCCGTGGTATGGAAAGAGCCGCCGCCCTCCCCGGCTGGAAAGGGCGCGGCTCTCTCGTTCAGTTTCAGCAGACCGTGGCCACCAGCCAGCTGTCCACCTTGTCTGGAATGGGCAGGGGGTGGGTCTGCAGCTCCACCATGCGCCGGTCGGGGTGGTGCTCCACATAGCTGCGCAGCAGGCGGCTGGTCTGCGCCGTCACCCACATCTGGCTGGCGTCGTCGATGTAGGTGCACAGGCCGTAGGCCAGCATGTAGTTGGGCCGGGAGCTGATCAGCACCACCTGGTTGTCCGGCACCAGGGGCTTGGTCTCCGGCTCGTCCGGGTCGGTCCAGTCGTCGTAGTACACCTCGCCGTAGCTGTAAAGCTCCAGGCTGGGGTCGGTCAGGCGGCCCAGGTAGCGCACGCCGTTGGGCAGGTCCCTGGGGGCCAGCTCGCCCATGTTCATGCGCCGGTTGTCCAGCATTTTCTGGATGGTGGCGTCGTTGAACAGGTGCTTCTTGGCCGTCTTGCCCAGGATGGCCATGTCCACGTTGGCAAATCCGCCGTGGAGCACCTTGTCCACCCAGTCGCCCAGGTTGCCCTGGATGTCCGCCTTGCTTCCGCCCCACTTGTTGTCGCCGGAGAGCGTCACCTTGTTGGTGAAGCCGAAGTCGATCACCTCGTTCACGCCCTCGCCCACCACGGGGATGGAGCCGGTCATGATGGCCTGCACCGCCATCCACTCCTCCCGGCGGGTGGTGGCGTCGTTCAGGGTGGCGTACTCCTCCATCAGCTTCTGTGCCGCTCGCTGTGCGGGGGTCATGCCGCTGTAAAGGTCCTCCCCGGGCAGCCGGGTCAGCAGCTGGTCGGCGGTGGTCACGTCGTAGGGGTTCACCAGCGGGGGCTTGTAGCTCTCGGTGGTGTAGCCGTTGGCCTTCAGCACCTTGCCGCCCACCCTTGGGTGGACGAAGGCCGCCATCCGCCGGTCGCCCTTCACCAGGTCGATGTCCACCCGCTCGGTGGCAAAGGTCTTGATGTTGGTGAAGAAGGTGTCCCGGAAAAAGGTGTGCACCGGGGGCGCCTGCCGTACCACCTCGGCCAGGTATCGGGGGGTATAGATATTCACTTCGTTAGCCATGCTCTCGTCCTCCTCACTTCAAGAAAATGCCCAGGTTCCGCAGCGGGATTTCCACGTCCGCCACGGTGGCGTGCTCGGGCAGCACCAGCGCGTCCGCGAAGAACTCGCCGGACAGGTACACAATGCCCTCCTCTCCGGTGTCCGCGTCCTCCGCCAGAATGCCGTACAGGCCGGTGGTGTCCACGGTATAGGTCCCGCTGCCGCTGACCTTCACGGCGGCCAGCTTGCCGTCCTCGCCCAGCACCACCGGGGCGCCCCGCTTCAGGGCCGCGCTGCCCACCTCCTTGGTGGCCGTCACGATCTCCGCGGTGCCTGCGATCAGGTAGTCGGGCTGGGTGGAAAAGGTCTTCTTCGCCAAATCCATGCTCATATCGTCCTCGCTCCTTTCTTACTGCTGCTTCTTGCCCATGGCCTTCAGCGCGTCCAGAAACTCGTCGGGCTTCTCGCCGCCGCCCGGCTCGCCCTCCACGCCGCTCATGCCGCTGTCGGCCGCGTCCTTGGCCGCGTCCGCCAGATAGGCCGCACCCTGCTGCTTGGCGTTCTTCACCACCGCCTTTGCGTAGTCCGCCGCGCTCATGGGCTTGGTGAACTTGGCCTCGGTGGTCATGGCCTCGCTGCCGGGCAGGCTCATTTCCTCGATGTCCTGAATGCGCTGCCGCTCCTGCTCCCTGGCGTCCTTGGCCGCCGCCTCCTCGATCTCGTTGACCAGCGCGGGATAGGCCCCCCGCAGGTCGTTTGCGGTCTTGATCTCGTCTGCCATGTCTTCTTCCTCCTTTTCATGGCCGTTTTGATGTACAAAGCCCCCGGCGGCCTGTCCCGCCTGGCTGCTCTGTCTGGTAGTCGGTCCCGCTCCCTCCGGCGGGTCGCTGTGCTTCTGGCACTTGTCCCGCCACCCAGCCGGGGCCTGGTCGAAGGGGATGTGCATGCTCACGCTGTTCACGAACAGGGTCCCGCCCCGGTTCTCCACCACGGCGTCCTCCTCGTCCACCAGCTCGTCCACAAACCCGTTGTCCCTGGCCGCGGCCGCCGTCCACCAGCTGGTGGCGTCCATCCAGGCGGTCACCTCGTCCTTGTCCCGGCCCGTCTTCTTCACGTACAGTCCCACAATGCTCTCCTTGATGGCCGCCAGGGCCTCGATGTACTGCCCCAGCTCCGCCGCGTCGTAGTAGCCGTAGGCGCCGATCCGCACCGGGTGCACCATGTAGGTACTGTCGTTGGCCGCCACCACCCTCCCGCAATGGCAGGCCACGATGGTGGCCGCGCTGGCGCACAGCCCGTCGATCCGGGCCGTCACCTCCGCCGGGTGCTGCTCCAGCAGGTTCCCGATGGTCTGGGCCGCAAACACATCCCCGCCGCCGCTGTTGATCCGCACCACGATCTTGTCCAGCGCCCCCAGTCCCGCCAGCTCGTCGGCAAACTGTTTGGGGGTCACCTCGTCCCCCCACCAGCTGGATTGTGAGATGTCGCCGTACAGCAGCAGCTCCACCGTGCCTCCCGCCTGGTTGCGGAACTGCCAGAACTTCTTGTTGTCAGGCATTCCCTTCGCCTCCTTGTCCTTCTTTTCCCTTCCCGGGCGGTGGTTCCTGCCCGGGCGCCGGCGCTGCCGCCGGCTGCGGCGGGTTGGCGATCTCGTCCACTTCCCGCTTCCGCCGCACCTCGATGGCCCGCTGCCGCACGTTCCGGTTGTAGTCCCCGCCCGTCATTTGGGCCGTCTCCTCCTGCGCCGTGCTGAAGCAGGCCTCCACCCGCTTGGTGGCCGCCGTCACCTCCTGCACCGGGTTCAGGTTGGTCCGGGCCGGTCCGTTCCACGCGCAGTCCGTGTATGCCTTGCGCACTGCCGGGTCCGCGAAGAACCCCGGCGCCTGAATGCGCCCCCGGGCCACCGCCTCGGCCATCCACTCCTCGTAGATTGGCTGGCAGAAGTCGTCCGCGAACCAGTCACGCTGCATGCTGCACACCCGCCAGAACTCGTTCAGCGCGCCCCGCGCCGCGGAGTAGCTGGTGGTGAACTGCTTCAGCAGCACCTCCGGCGGGATTTCCAGTGCCGCGCCGATCAGCTTGATCATGGCGTTGGTGAAGGCGTCGTACCCCGTGGTGGGGTGCTTCGGGTCCGCGAACACCGGCTCCTCGCCCGGGTTCAGGTCGATGATGGCTCCCGGCCCCAGCTCAATGCTGGTGGGGTCCTGTGCGTCGATCAGCTCCGCGGCCGGGATCATCTCCCCGAATGGCCGCCCGTCCGCCGGGCTTTCCGACTTGATGAACACCGTGAACATAGCCGAGATCACGGCGGCGGTGATCTCCGCCTCCGTGTACCGCCCCAGCTGCTTCAGGCTCTCCAGCACCGGCGCCAGGATTGGCACGCCCCGCCGCTGGCCCACCCGCTCCCGGTTCATCACGTGCAGCACGTTCCGCCGCCCCGTGCTGGCTCCGTAGGCCTCCACCCGCGCCCAGGTGATCCCTTCCGCTTCCGCGGCGCTGTGGCTGCCCAGTGGGTGCCGGTTGCACACCCAGTAGGCCACCACCATTCCGTCCTGGTCCGTCTCCACGCCCTGTACGATGTGGTGCACCTTGTGTCCCTGCACCGTGCATGGGGCCAGCCGGTCAAAGCCGTCCGGCGAGCACACCCGGTCTCCCTCGATCAGCCGTACCCGCAGGTCGTAGGGCTGCCCCGCCATCTTCTTCACCGGCAGCAGGGCCATCGTGTCTCCGTTCATCAGGTAGGAGAGGAAGGCCAGCTGCTGCAGCTGGTAGAAGTTGTCCACCCGCTCGGCGTCGCATGTGGGCTTGTCCGCCCACAGGGCGAACTCCCGCACGATCTGCTCCTGCAGCTTCTCCGTCTCCTCCTGGCTAAGTCCCAGGAACTCTCCGTCGATCTGCGGGGAGGGGATCAGCCCGCCGGCCACCACGTTGGTCCGCAGGGTCTTCAGCGCCGCCGTGGCCGTTGGAATGCCCATGTAGGCGTCCCGGCTCCGCTGGCGCAGTACGTCCAGGTTGTCCTCGATGTCCTCCTTGGCGCTTCCCCCGTGGTACTCCCAGCCCCGCAGGCTCTTCTTGGTCAGATTGGCCCCGTAGTTCCCGTACCCGCTGTTCAGAATGGACAGCGCCCCTCGGGCCGCCGCCCGCTTGGCCGCGTGCACCGGGGCCACGGCGGAGATCATCCGGTCCAGGATATTCCCTTTCGCCATGTCCGCCCTCCTCACACGTCCCGGATCAGCGCCCGGTAGGCCCGGTTCCGGCCGCCCTGCTTCTCCTCGGCCTCCGCCTCGGCCAGCTTGCCGCCCCAGTATTCCAGCTGCTCCCGCACCTGCTTCAGGTCCGCCCTGGTCAGCATGCGGGTCCCGATCTGGTAGCTCTGGCCCGTGGCGATGGCCTCCTCCGCCGCCAGCCATGTGTTCAGCTTCTTCCGGCACAGGTCTTTAGAAAATACCGACAATTAAATCCCTCCTCGTCTCCGGCGGCCCGCCGGGCGCATTCTCGGCTGCGGCGCGCCCTCCGTCACCTGCAGCACCGGGTTTGTGATCTCAAGCGCCGCCGTGGCATAGTTGCGCAGGTCCAGCGGCTCGTTGCGCTTGTGCTTGCTGTCCTTCAGCTCCCAGGTCACCACCGGCCGCCCCTTGCGGAAGCGCACCACCATCTTCTCCGCCGTCAGGCCCTTGAAGTAGTCCCCGTCATACCCCGCCTCCTCGTTGATGGGGAAGTGGCAGTAGTTGGGTCCCTTGGTCTGGTGCCGCAGCCGCTGGTACAGCAGGGCCTTTCCCGCGTCTACGCCCAGGGTGAACAGCGGCGCCTTCACCCGGTTGTTGGTGGTTGGGTTGCGGATAAACGGCACGTCGCTGCCGCCCTTGCCCTTGATGGCCCACACCTTCCGCTCCCACCGGTCCCGGGTGAAGCGCAGCACCTGGTCTGGGAAGTGACCGCCGCTGTCCATGCACGCGCTCAAAATGTGCAGCACCGTCCCGTCCTTCTTCTGGAAGCCCGCCAGCAAAAAGGCGTCCAGGTCGGCCCACACCTGCTCCTTCAGCAGGTCTCCGAAAATCTTCTGGTAGCGAATGCCCCAGTTCTCCTTGCCTACGCCCCAGCCGACCACTTCCACCTCGAAGCGGTCGTCCTGCACGTCGATCCCGGCGGTCAGCACCAGCACGCCGTCCGGCACGTCCGCCTCGTACAGCTCCCGGCGGCCCAGCAGCTCGGCGTCCTCCACCACTTCGCCCTGCTCCTCCCAGGTCTCGCCCAGCTCGGTGTTGACCCACACCTTCATGCCCTCCGGGTTCCCCTGGTCCAGCTGCTCCTTGGCCACCAGAAATTTCTGCACGATCTCCTTCCATCCGCAGAAGGTGGAGGCCAGCGTATTCAGGTGGAAGCCCCTTGCCTCCGCCCCCGGGTTCTCCGCCACAAAGCGCCCACGCCGCGCCGCCTGCTTCCACTGGTATTCCCCCAGCACCTCGCCGCACCGCTCGCACTTGTAGCGCACCTCTCCCTGCGGGTCCTCCCGGTCAAAGACCACGTTGGCCCACACCAGGGGCTGGTAATGCCCGCACGCGGGGCATGGCACGTTCCACTCCTCCCGCGTGCTCTGGTTGAACTCCGTCTCGATTCGGCTCTGTCCCTTCAGCACCGGCGTGGAGACGATCACCGTCTTCTTGTCCCAAAAGGTGGTCTGCCGCTTCTGCGCCAAGCTCAACGGGTCGCCCTCGGTCCCGGCGCTGGCCGGGTAGCGGTCCACCTCGTCCGCCAGCAGCACCTTGATGGGGCGGCTGGCCAGTCCCGTGGCGCTGTTCGCGCCCACGATGGTGATGTGGCCGCCCGGGAAGTTCTTCTTCATGATGGTGTTGCCGCTGTACCGGCTCTTCACGTCCACCTTTTCCCGCAGCTCCGGCGTGTCCCGGATCATGGGCGCCAGCCGGTCCTTGCTGAAGGTCTGCCCCATGTCCAGCGTCGGCTGCATGACCAGGATGGGGGCCGGGGCGTAGTCCATGTAGTACCCCAGCGGGTTCAGGATGAAGGCGTCCGTCTTCCCTATCTGCGCCGCGCTCATAATCACCACTTTTCGGATGTGCGGGTCTCCGATGGCGTCCATGATCTCCCGCTGGTAAGGGGCCTTGTCCGTGTGCCACCGTCCCGGCTCCGCGCTGCTCTCCGCGGACAGCACCCGGTATCGGTCCGCCCACTGGGAAAGGGTCAGCTCCGGGGGCGGCTTCAGCACCGCCGCGCACCGGGCTAGCACGTCCAGGGTCCCCCTGGGAATGTCAATCATTCTGTGCTTCTTCATCGTCCCGCCGCTTTCCCTTCCTCCACAACGGCTCGTATTCCTTCCGCACGCACCTCTGGAAGGGGCAGATCACCTTCCTGCCCTCCCGGTACATGGGCCACACGCACCCTGCGCAGGGGTCTTTATTCCGTTTCTTCTCCATCCGCTTCACCGTCCTGTACTGCAAATGCCGCCCTGGGGTCGCTCATTTCCTCCAGGATTTCGTCGATGGCAACCTTCAGCTCGTCGAAGATGGCCGTCTGGTCGTCTCCCAGCGTGGCCAGGGTGGGGGACAGCTTGGCGGGCAGGGCCAAAAACCGGCTGCGGATGTTCAGGAACATGGCCTTGATCCCCCGCTCGATGTCCTCGGTCCGATGGACCTCGCCCCGGCGCAGCTCGTTCTCCAGCTCCGCCGCCTCCCGTTTGGCCTTCGTCAGCTTCGTCCGCTCCTGGGTCAGGCTCTCCTTGCCCGCGCCCCCGATGTAGGTGATGTACTTGGCCACGGTGGGCTGCAGGTCATAGAGGCCGGGCCGGGCCTCCGCGATCACGCCCTCGTCCCGCAGCTGGCGCACCCGCCGCTCCGTCAGCCCCAGCCACTGGGCCACCACCTTGCTGGTGTAGAGCTTCATTCCCACCACCTGCCTTCTCCCAGGCGGGCCGCCACAACGATTGCCGCGGTCGCCGTGATCAGCATGCCCAGCATTTCCATCTGTGTGACGGCCAGAAAGCAGCACGCCGCCGTCCATCCAGCTATGACGAGCGCCACCGGTACGATCCCCCACGGGTGGGGAACCGCCAGCGCCCCGCCCAGCAGCGCCGCGGCCAGCAGTGCGCCGCCCAGCAGGACCGCCAAAATGCTTTCCATCATGCCATCTCCTCCGTGTCTTCTCCGTCCTCCGGGTCCGGCACGTCCACCGCGCCCGTACACCGCATGCGCAACAGCTCCAGCCGCTCCCGCTCCAACTCCATCCGCCGCTGGCTCTCCTCCAGCGCCCGCAGGCTGTCCGCGATCTTGGCGATCCGCCCCTGCACCTTGTAAAGGGCCTCCTGGAGCTTCAGCGCCCGGCTGAAGGCGCTGTCCTTGCTATACATGCCCATGTTCTGCACGGCGCCGTCCTGCTTGTCCTTGCCCCGTCCCGCCGGCAGGCGCATGTCCAGCAGGGAGGTGAGGTACAGGGCGTCTTCTGGCGCGTCCTCGTACTCCGCGATCTTGGCCATGATCCGGTGCTCCCGGAATTTCAGGATTTGCATTTCATGCTCCAGGGCCTCCCGGCTCCCCAGCGGCGTCCTGGCCACCAGCTCCCGCTCCTCCTCTGTGAGCATGTCGAAAAAGACGGCACTGTAAGCTCCGTCCTTCTCCGCGTTTTTGTTCCCTGCCGGCGCCCCCAGATGGCTGCCCGCCGCGTTCCGCTTCCCGGCGCTGTTCCGGTTCCCCGGCTGTCCGCCCCGCTTCCGCTTCGGCAGCGCCGCGTCCCACTGATCCGCCGTCTTCCAGTTCCTTACGGTCTGATAGCTCGCCCCCAGCTCCTGCGCCAGCTCCCGCAGGCTTACCTCCTCGCCCCGGCTTTTCCGTGCGATATATTCAGCCTTGGCGGTGTCGCGCTTCTCGCTCCGCTTCGGCATGTCCTACCTCCTCGTGCTCGAACGAATGTACGCCCATCAGGGTATGAAAATACCTCGCGCGGCCACGCGAGGTATTGTGTGCACGGAAAAGGGCCGGAGCCTTTCGGCCCCAGCCCTTCATATCCATGGTATCAGTTTAGCACGGAAAACCTGCGAAAGTTGCTAACTCTCAAAAATTTTTTCTGATCACCCAGCCCTGCGGATCACGGGGAGCAGTGCCCGCAGGCGCGCCAGCCGCTCGCGGTCAGATCGTCTCTGTCCCGGTTGGTCGTGGAGTAATTGCTCGGGGAAATTCTTGGTACATCTCTGCACGATGGCAGGTGGAAAACGCGGCTCCTGGTGTTCAATACATACCTGTCCGTCGTGTCCTGCTGGTCTTTGTTGTTGTAGGTATTGAAATTATTCCCGCCGCCGGAGCCTCCGGTATTGGAGCCTGCTGTGGTGTATTCATACTCCTCCCGCTCCAGCTCCATGCCGCACATGGCGCATATTTTCACGCGGACACCCGGCGCGCCGGCCGTGGCTTCCTGAAGGATCGTCCACCCGTCCGCCTTGTGGCCAACGGTCGGCAGCGCCTTTGTTTCCACCGCTCCGCATAGCGTGCAGGTGTTCTCCGCCTGGCCCTCTGCCTGACAGGTCGGCTCTATCATGGTCTCCCATCGGTAAGATACGAAAACGTGTTGTGGGTCACCCTCCGTTTCTCCGCAGACCGCGCAGGTTTTCGGCGCGGTGCAGGTCGCGTCTATCCACTCATGCCCAAGTGGCAGCGAGTACCAGTGGCGGTCACGCCCGCAGACGGAACAGTGCTCCGGCTCCGTGCAGGTGGCCTCGGCCCATGTGTGCTCTCCCTTGCTCCCGCTCTCCCCGCATACCGCGCAGACCGCCGGCTCGATACAGGTTCCGCCTTCCCAGGTGTGCCCTTTCGGCTCTCCGTCCGTCTTCCCGCAGAAGGAGCAGGTCCGTGGTTCTGTGCAGGTCGCGTCCGTCCATGTATGCTCGTGGCCGGTGAGCGCCCCGCATGCCCGGAGCAGCGCGCACAGCAGAATGAAATACAGTATTCCCCGCCCGATCTTTTTCCCCATGGCAGTCTTTCCTTGCCGCATGCGCCTTAATCGGCGGCAGTCAGTGTATGGAAGATTTCAAGATATGGGTCGCTCTCCAAATCCGACACCACCAGGGCCATCCCGTTTTCAACCTTGGCTGGAAAATCCCCGAGGCCTTCCATGGTCAGCGCCTGCTTTTCCTCCGCCGCCGCGTATGCTTCTCCCGCTTTGTCGAAAAGATACAGCTCCACAGCGCCCTCACCGATCTTGTACTTCGCGCCCTCGGCCGCGCCCACGATCTCCGCCGCCATCTGGACCTTCTCAAAGGAAATTCCCTGGGCTTCCAGTCCTGCCTCGTACTGTTCAAAGACAGTTCCCGCGCTCTCCGGCTCCCCGCTCGGCGTCTGCTCCGGTCCTTCCTGCACTGAAGATGTCACGTTCTGCTCCTGCTTGTCTTCCTGTTCCTGCTGTGATCCGCACCCCGTCAGGGCCGCGCACAGGGCCGTGTACGCCAGCAGGAGGGCCGCCGCTCGCTTCATGCTTTTCATGTTTTCTCACCTTTCCTGTCTCTTTGAATTAAAAAAGATGTCTGCTAATCATCTTTTTTATAAGCATAACGCGACAACGTGGTATCGTCAATATGCAAAAGATGATTAAAGATAGGAGGCGGCAGCGTGCGGCTCTACACCCCCGACGGAAAGAAGTGCAACATCTGCGGCGAGCGCATACGCCAGTGGCGTACCTCCCACGGCCTCACCCAGGAGGAGCTGGCCATTAAAATGCAGCTCCATGGTCTCCAGCTCGGCCAAATGGCCATCAGCCGGATCGAGACCGGCAAGCGCGTCGTTACCGACTTCGAGCTGAAGCTGTTCTCCTCCGTCCTCGGCCTCTCCATGGACGACCTCACCGCCGGCGATCCCTCTCCCGCTTCTTCCGATCTGCCCCGCCGCTGATCTCCGCCCGTTCGCCCTTCGGCTGCTTTCCTCCGCCGGCCTCCGGCTCCCGGCTCTCTATATTCCATATCCCCCTGCACCGTGTGTAAACACGGTGCTTTTTTGCGCTCATTTTTCCTCCGGCTCTCCGGCTCCCGGTCGGCGCCCCGTTTCGGCCGCCGACCGCCGCCAGGGCCTCTCCCGTGCCCGCTGCGCCATCCCGGCTCCGGCAATATCCCCTTCCCGGCCAATCCCGCTCCCGCCCCTTATAGGCCCGCCTGCGCTCTCCCAGTCCCCTTTTCGCGTTCTCTCCAATTTTCAACCCGGCCCCATATTTTCGGCCCGGACCCCAGGGAAGCGATTTTTTTGACCCCTTGCCTAAAAAGATTTTGCGGCTCCGAACCCGCAGAGGATCACGCGCGCGTTAGAAGGACCCGCGCGCATGCGCGAAAGAATTTCGCGCCAGGGTGGGCGTGCGCGTGGGCGGGCGCGGCCGCGCGCTTTTGGTTCGCCCGGGTCTTGAAGCTCTCGGCCTGCTGCCCTGGGCCTGTGATCTGCTGGGCTGTGTGTGGCCATGGGGGGAGGCCTGGGCATGGGGGGCCTGCCCTCTGGCCTGTGCTGCTGCCTGGGCTGTGCGCCCTGCGCCTGCTGCTGTGCGTAGATGTCCTGCGATGCAGCCTGCCATGCGGCGTTCAGCTCGGCGATGGCCGTGTCGATGGCCGCCACGTCGGCGTTCTTGTGCGCCTCCTTCAGCTTGGCCAAAGCACCCTCGATCGCCGATTTCTTGTCGGCAGGAAGTTTGTCGCCGTACTCCTTGAGCTGTTTCTCGGTCGCAAAGATGTTCGAGTCGGCGGCGTTGATCTTGTCGATACGCTCCTTCTCCTCCTTGTCCTTGGCCTCGTTGGCCTTGGCCTCGTCGCGCATACGCTGGATCTCCTGCTCGGTAAGGCCCGAAGAAGCCTCGATACGGATCTTCTGCTCCTTGCCCGTACCCTTGTCCTTGGCCGAGACGTTCAGAATACCGTTGGCGTCGATATCGAACGTCACCTCGATCTGCGGCACACCGCGCGGAGCAGCAGGAATGCCGTCCAGGTGGAAGCGGCCGATCGACTTGTTGTCGCGGGCCAGCGGACGTTCGCCCTGGCAGACGTTGATCTCGACCGAAGGCTGGTTATCGGCAGCCGTGGAGAAGGTCTCCGACTTGCGGGTCGGGATCGTGGTGTTGGCGTCGATGAGCTTGGTCATCACACCGCCCAGGGTCTCGATACCCAGCGACAGCGGCGTAACGTCGAGCAGCAGCACGTCCTTCACCTCGCCCGTGAGCACACCGCCCTGGATCGCGGCGCCTACGGCCACCACTTCGTCGGGGTTCACGCTCTTGTTGGGCGTGCGGCCGAAGAACTCCTCGACGATCTTCTGGATCGCGGGGATACGGGTCGAACCGCCGACGAGGATCACCTCGTTGATCTGCGAAGCGTCGAGGCCCGCGTCGCGCAAAGCAAGTTTGCAGGGCTCGATGGTCTTGCGGATCAGGTGGTCGCACAGCTGCTCGAACTTGGCACGCGTGAGCGACATAACGAGGTGCTGCGGAATGCCGTTGACGGGCATGATGTACGGCAGGTTGATCTCCGTGGAGGTCGAGGACGAAAGTTCGATCTTCGCCTTCTCGGCAGCTTCCTTCAGACGCTGCAAGGCCATCGGATCCTGGCGCAGGTCGATCTGGTGCTCGGCCTTGAACGCCTCGGCCATGTAGTCGATCAGCACGTGGTCGAAGTCGTCGCCGCCCAGGTGGGTATCGCCGTTGGTCGACTTCACTTCGAAGACGCCGTCGCCCAGCTCGAGGATCGAAATATCGAACGTACCGCCGCCGAGGTCATACACGGCGATCTTCATATCGCTGCTCTTCTTGTCCATACCGTAGGCCAGTGCGGCTGCGGTAGGCTCGTTGATGATACGGCGCACCTTCAGCCCGGCGATCTCGCCAGCCTCCTTCGTAGCCTGGCGCTGCGAGTCGGAGAAATAGGCGGGAACCGTGATGACAGCCTCCGTAACCTCCTGTCCGAGGTAGTCTTCGGCCGTTTTCTTCATCTTCTGCAGGATGATGGCCGAAATCTCCTGCGGCGTATACTGGCGGCCGTCGATGTCGACGCGCGGGGTGTTGTTGTCACCCTTGACGATCGAATAGGGGGCACGCTCTATATCGGCCGTAACCTGATCGTAGCGCTCGCCCATGAAACGCTTGATCGAAAAGACCGTACGCTTGGGGTTGGTGATGGCCTGACGCTTAGCCGGGTCACCCACCTTACGCTCGCCGTCCGCCGTGAAAGCCACCACAGACGGGGTCGTGCGGTGTCCCTCGGAGTTGGGAATAACCACGGGCTCGTTGCCCTCCATCACTGCTACGCAGGAGTTCGTAGTACCTAAGTCAATACCAATAATTTTTGCCATAATCGTATATAAGTTTAATGATATTTTTTACGTTGCCCTGTGCCCCGCCCCTTCGCCCTGCGGTTCCGGTGGCCGGTCACGCCAGTAGATCGAACAAAGGTTGTACCAAACGGCAATCCCTGCCAAATTGTCAGCATAATGACAGAATTTCCCCGTACGACCGTCCCGGCAACTGCGCCCAGGGTGTTATTTTGGCAGAAAGGCCGGGGCGAAACGGAATGTGCCAAGCGGGAGGACGGCAAAAAAACAGGAGGGCGGACAAGGGCACCCGGCGGCAATCGGGGTGATGCCACGCAGACAGGTATGCAGGAGAAAACAGAAAAGAAAACAGAGAAAAAAACAGAAACATGAATGCCTCGGGGAGCGGCGACAACGGTAAATACTGCGGAAAGACATTGCGGAAGCCGGACAATGCGGACGAAAAAGACGGTACGGACGGCAAGGATGATACAGATGATACGGAGCAGTGCGGACAGTACGGACGGTACGAACGGTACGAACTGGTGCGAACTGGTGCGAATCGGCAACCCAATGGACTGGCAGACGGTGCGGAGAAAGCGGAAAAAGCAGAGAAAGCGGAGAAAGGATAGAGCGAAAAAAACAGGCCTGCGAAAACGCAGGCCCTACGACCCGGCCCGAAAGCCGGTCTGAATCTTAACAACTATTTGTTCTGGTCGCCAAGGATACGCATTGCAACATCGAGGATC
>ERZ779866.2127-NODE-2127-length-18497-cov-7.155460_pt1 | contig 18497 bp, 17 predicted proteins | sample MGYA00511248_ERZ779866 | MGnify/ENA primary metagenome ERZ779866 (study PRJEB29588, sample SAMEA2155758) | human gut metagenome | biome: human gut; feature: human-associated habitat; material: faeces | place: Denmark | collected 2008/2010 ... | reverse complement strand
GCCTTGTCGGAGTCCATACCACCGCCAATAGCAGCCGCCTCATACGCCCCCGTCTGGATGGACAGCGCGCGCAGCGGCGCGCCCGACCCAGCCCCGCCCTTGCGCTCGCGCAGCACAACAACGGAGGGTACGGGCCCGGCGGCCATGACGATGCTTTCGATATCAACACGAATCACAGTGCTACTCCGCAGTCTCGGGCTGAGGATCTGCCTCGTTGGCACCCCAGCCAGCAACAACCTGCGCCGTCGGCGTGGTGCGAACCATGAGGGGCTGCTCGGCTTCGGCGGAGACGGTCACGTCGTAGGAAATCGTGATGGTCTCACCGCCCGCCAGAACTGGGCTTGCGGTGAAGAAGGTCCACTGGTTGTACGGCATCTCGGTGAAAGGCTGGGGAGAGAAATCGCCGCCCTCGGTGGTGATGTTCGAGATGGTGCCGCCTGCGGGCGCCACCAGGTACACGTGCATGAACATGCCCGCACGGTTCTTCTTGTTGGGGTGGTAACCCGTGATGTAGTCGACTTGCTTGGCGGCCTCGTCCAGCGTGAGGTTGTTTGTCATGGTGGTGGTCACGCGGTAGGAGGTGGTGCCGTCGCTGTTCTTAACACCCTCGTCCACGTGCGTGTTGCTGGAGAAGTACCAGCTGATCTTGGACCAGGTCTCGTCGGCAAAGTACACGCCCAGCTCGGGCTCGGCAGGGTCGTTCTTGAGGGCGCCGGAGCACCCCATGAGGGTCATGAGCTCCTCCTCCTCGGGGTTTTCCATCCATGCGAGGAAACGGTGCTCGGCAATGCCGCGGCCGAGCGTCTTGAAGAGGTTGGAGAACCCGACTTCACCCAGGTTGCCCATGATCTGCTTGAACGCCAGCCCCGCCACGCCGGAGAAGAACTGGTCGGTCTGCTCGACGCTGAGCATGTTGTAGGCGTCGTGCAGCATGAGCGCTGCGGCGTTGTCGCCGTTTACGTTGATGCCCGCAACGTCCACGCCGCCGGCGAGCGCGAGCAGGTACTGCAGGAACACCGGGTCGATGGCGATCACACCGTCGACCTTCTGGCCGGTTCCGGCTTCGTACAACTCCTTGGCAAAGTGTGCGACGCGAGGGAAATCGGGGTTGAAGTTGGTGTCGGTGATGCGAGTCGCCATGCGGTCGGAGAACAGGGCGTTCTCCTCGGTGGTGACCTCGCCGTGCATGTTGGCCTCGGTGGAGAAGTTGGTGCTGCCCGCAACAAACTCGCCGACGGTAATCTTGCCGTTTTCAACAATGAGCGGGCCGATGGACCCTGGCAGACCGCCCGTGGCGCGCAACTCGGCATTTTGCTGGGCCATGAGGAGGTACGTACGAGCGCCTCCATCGCCAAGCATCTGAGGGAGGACGGGGGCGATCTCGTTGATGTTGGAGAGGACCGTCTTGGCGGTGTCCATAGGACCGGTGACCTTGTCCATGAGGCTCTTGATCTTGCCAATATGCGGCTCGGGGAGGGCATCGATGGCGTCGAAGCTGGAGACCACAACGGGCTCCACGTCCTGGATGGTGGTAATGAGCCCCTTGAGCATCTCGATGTTCACGGCGCCGTCGGTGAGAAGGTTGCCAAGCTTGAAGTCCTCGAGCTGGGCGCACGCCGGCAGCATGGCATCTTGCGCCAGGATATCTGCCTGCTCCATCATGCCGCGCACGAGCTTGATGTCGTCGCCATACACGGGGATAAAGCTCGCGATGGTCCATGCGGGGCCATTCACCGTGTCGCGCATGGAGGCGATCTGTTCGGCAACGGTGCCGGCGGTGGCGTTGAGCTGCTCGCCCTCGCCGTTCTTGAGGTAGTCCTTCATGGACGAGACCTCAGACATGAGCGTGCCCGCCTGCGCCTGAAGATTCTTTGCGTCCTTGTACAGGAAAAAGCCCGTGGTGCCGCCAAACGCCACGATGGCGAGGATGACGAGGCCCACGACCAGGCCGATGATCTTGCCCTTGCCCTTTTTGGGATTGGAACCGCCATCGGCGGAGTAGGCGCTTCCGGTCGAGCTTGCCCGCGCCGCGCCGTACGCGGAACCGCCGTGTGTGGCGGTCGCGTATGCGCGTTCCTGCTGCTGGTACTTGTTGCTCTGCTGACGATAAGAGCTCTGCCCGCCCATGCTCGTCCTTACGCCGGGGTTTGCTACGGGCTGCGCCGGAGCCGGTTTGGCGGTCCTACCGCTACGGCTCGCCATCATAAACGCCTCGGTGGTATCCGGAGCGGGCATGTGGCGATTGCCGTTAGCGCTTGATCCCGCGCCGGCCGGACGCGGTCCATTCGAGGCAAAGTGGTTGCCGTGAGGCATGTTGTTGTCAACAGGCATAAGTCCTCCACACTGATATATAGGTGTCAGACATTGTACTCGCTCATGTAGCTGCGCTTTCGCACGATATGTGTAGACGCGCGGTTACATATTTCCCCCTCGGACGGAAAAAGAGAAATACTGCCCTATGAGTTACACTATTTCTCACACATATCCCGATTGCCGGTAATCGTCGCTGAGAGCGCGTTGCCGCGAGTGGTTGGGGGTTTGAATATGTATCGCTGCAGTATGGCGGCTCAAGCTCGTGGTATCACGGGCTCGGGCGTAGCCGTACGGAAATGGTGTTGCTGTAATGGGTGTTTTTGTAGTCCAGGTGGTCGGTGGCCAGGAGGACAGGGCCGCGGCGCTGATATCAAAGATCGCGCAAGGGGCGGTTGAGGACTGCTTTGTCCCCATGCGTGAGGTTACGCATCGAAAGTCTGGCCAGTGGCGCCGCACTTTGGAAAAGCTATTTCCGGGTTACGTGTTTGTGCAGACGGGCACACCGGAACAAGTCCGCGAGGCCCTCGGGCGCGTGCCCGCATTTACCCGCATGCTCACATCTGCAGGCGATACGTGTTTGCCCCTTACCGCCGATGAGGTCGCCTGGATTAACGCCATCACAAACGTGGACACCCATGTGATGAAGATGAGCGAGGGCGTCATCGAGGGAGATCGCGTGATGGTGATTCGTGGGCCGCTCAAGGGTTGCGAGGCACGGATTACGCGGATAGACCGGCACAAGCGCCTGGCATGGGTGGATATGAATATGTTTGGACGACATAAAGCGATTCGAGTCGGGCTGGAGATTGTATCCAAGAAATAGGGCTTGAATTGATCAAAGGGGGAAGGGTCAGTGGCCGAATCGAGAGATCTAGCGAGGGGTGAGGGCATGAGTGAAGAACAAGCCACTCGCTCTCGCGTGGCAAAGCGGGGAGATTTCTGCGTCCCGCCGCCGGACGATACAGTCCCCGCGCCCAAGCCTGGCGGCGCGGGATATCGTTTTCTAAAGCGCTTGTTCGACATTGTGTTCAGTGCTGCGGTCTGCGCGGTTCTCGCCCTGCCCGTCGCGGTTCTGTGCTTGTTCGTGATGCTCGATTCCCCGGGTGCTCCGTTTTTCCGCCAAGAGCGCATCGGCCTGAATGGTAAGAAGATTCGCATTTGGAAGATTCGCACCATGGTGACGGATGCGCACGCCAACCCCCAGCGCTATATGACCCCCGAACAGCTGGAGCAATGGGAGCGTGAGCAGAAGGTCGACGACGACCCGCGCATTACGCGCATCGGAAGATTCCTGCGTAACACCAGCTTGGATGAGCTGCCCCAGTTTCTCAACGTGCTAACCGGCGATTTATCTGTGATTGGGCCCAGGCCGGTAACGATTGAGGAAACGTACGAGTTTGGTAACGCTCGCGACGAGTTTTTGTCGGTGAAGCCCGGCATTACCGGGTGGTGGCAGGTGACCGAGCGAAACAACGCAACATGGGAGAACGGCGACAGGCAGATGCTGGAGTTGTTCTACGTGAGGCATGCAAGCCTCGCACTTGATATGCGCATCTTTGTCAGAACTTTTAAGGCTATGGGTAGGGGGCAGTGATGGACAGAATCGCCTTAAATCGAGACGTCGTCATCGGCGTTGCCGCCCATAAGCCCTACCGCATGCCCGCGGACGCGGCCTATCTGCCCGTCCACGTCGGTGCGGCGCTCAACCCGGGGGCATGCCCCGGTTTCCAGCCCGACGACGAGGGAGAGTCCATCTCGGCACTCAACGCCAGCTACTCCGAGCTCACGGGCCTCTACTGGCTGTGGAGGAACGTCGACGCGGATGTGAAGGGACTCGTCCACTATCGCCGCCTGCTCGGCAGCCCGGACCCCGCCCGCCGCCGCGCCGAGGACCCGTTCGACCGTGTTGCGACGGGGGAGGAGCTGAGGTCCCTGGTCGAGGTCAAAGGGGTTGTCCTGGCGAAGCGCCGGAACTATTACATAGAGACCGTCTACGACCACTACTCTCACACCTTCGACGGATCGCAGTTCGACGCGTGTCGCGGTGTGCTCTCCGACATGTGCCCGGAGTACGTCCCAGCGTGGGATCGCCTCATGCGATCCCGTTCGGCGCATATCTACAACATGTTCGCCATGAGGGCGGATTTGTTCGACGCCTACTGCGCCTGGCTGTTCCCCGTCCTAGAGGAGCTTGCCCGCCGCGTCGACGCGTCCGGCATGACGTCCTTCGAGGCGAGGTGGCCCGGTCGTGTGAGCGAGCGCCTGCTCGACCCGTGGCTGGAGGTCAACGGGGTAGGGTACGCGGATCTCCCCGTGGTGAGTCCGGAGCCGGTCGATTGGCCTTCGAAGATTAAGGGCTTCTTGGCTGCGAAGTTCCTCGGTAAGAAGTATGAGAAGAGTTTTTAATGGGTCTGTCTACCTTTGATGTTTTCAAACAAGTCGACTCGGAAGGCCTGATTGAGGTCACGGGGGAGAAGCTGTGCGCTCTCCAGGGGGTGCTTCTGCAGATGCTCCGCGATGTAGACAGCGTGTGCTCCAGGCACGGCATCCCGTATACGCTCGGCGGGGGCAGCTGCCTGGGCGCCGTGAGGCACCAGGGATTCATTCCCTGGGATGATGACCTCGATATCAATATGACGCGTGAGGGCTACCGGCGTTTTGCGGAAGCATATGGAGCCGAACTCCAAGAAAAGTACTGGCTGCACGATTGCGAGCGCACCCCTGGTTACGACCTTGCCTTCCCGAGGCTTCGCCTTAAGGGCACTACGGTGAGGACGCGGGACGACGTCGACAATCAGGAATGCGGCGCCTACATCGACATCTTTATCATCGACAACGCGCCGTCCAGCGCCTTGCTGAGAAACGCACACGGATTCATCTCCATGGCGCTCGGCTTCGCCTATTCGTGTCGCCGGTTCGCCGCGTACGCCGCCGATTACCTCTCACTCGTCGAGGGAGACGCCGCGGCGACCTCCGCGTTCAAAAAGAAGATCGTCATCGGTAAGCTGCTGTCCTTCCGTTCCGTCGAGGCATGGACGAGGACATGGGACCGCTGGAACTCCCACTGCCATGACGAGAGTTCCAGCCACGTGACCGTCCCGGTGGGCCGCAAGCACTATTTCGGTGAGCTTCGACCTCGCAGCGATTACTTTCCCGTGTCGCACGGGAGCTTTGGTGGTCTGACGGTCCCGTTGCCCAAGAACACCGATTCGTATATGAGGTCTCTCTATGGGGAGGGCTACATGACCCCGCCCTCCGAGGGCAATCGTGAGAAGCACGTCGTCTACGAGTTCGACTTGGGCGACTACTCTGCAGATTGCGATCTATGCTCTGGTCGAGAAGAGGGCTAATGGCTGAGAAGAATTTTATGCGTAGCACCGGACTGCTTGATCAATGCGCTCGTGCAGTGAAATACTGTGGAGCAAGGGTCATTTCGCACGTTGCCCAAATGGCGTGTTCGCGCTTTGGGATTGAAGGGAACACCGTTCTTTTCGAGAGCTTCTTGGGAAAGCGCCTCGACTGCAATCCCAAGGCGATATATGACTTTCTCAGAGAAGAATATCCGGGCAAGTATAGGTATATTTGGGTTGCCGAAAGACCTTCAGACTGGATAGATTTATATGGTTCTGAAGACACTGAAGTCGTTCGCTTTCGCTCGGCGGATCATTTGAAATATGCCTGTATAGCCAATGTTCTAATTACGAATAGCCCAAGATCAAATGAGCTTCCTTTCCCAAAGAGCCAGTTGAAGATACAGACGTGGCATGGAGGGGGCTGCTACAAAAAAGTGGGAACTGCCCTCAATGAAGGCGCCCCAGTAAATCGCTTCATCACGTCGAGACAGTTCGCTCAATACGATTACTTCATATCGAGTAGCAGCTTTTTTTCCCAAACGGTTGCACGCGGGCACTATCGCTTCACGGGAAACCTGCTCGAATGCGGGATGCCTCGGAATGACCGGCTTGTGAATGGCGATGAAATAGGGAGAAGGTCGATTCGCACCGCTCTTGGGCTTGCCGAGTCAGATTGCTTTGTGCTGTTTGTTCCCACGTGGCGTGACTTTGGGGATGACCTCCCTTGTCTCGATGTCAGGGGGGTCAAGCGGGCGTTCGAGCGTTTGGGCGGCAGCAATGCCGTCATGGCTAAGCGTGGACACTATTTTTCCGGCAGGCAGCAGGGTTCTTTCGACATGGACCTTGATGACTACCCGGACATGCAGGGGCTTCTACTTGCGGCCGATGCCGTCATCACGGATTACTCATCGGTGATATGGGATTATTCATTTACTTATCGCCCTTGCTTTCTGTTTGCCCCCGACCTTGCCAAGTACGAGGTTGATCGCGGGTTCGATGTTGATATCCATGAGTGGGGTTTTCCGGTTTGCGAGAGCAACGAAGAGCTTATCGCAGCAATTGACCAGTTCGACGAACGGGGATTCCGCTCCGCAATGGAGACTCACCACGCTCAGCTAGGGTCGTTTGAAAAGGGCCATGCATGCGAAACGGTAGCAAAGTTAATTGAGACTCATTGCTTTGGCAATGAAGAGAAGGAATAGATGATGAATATTGCAGTGCTTTTTGCCGGAGGCGTCGGCAGTCGTATGCGCTCGAAGGACGTTCCAAAGCAGTTTCTGGAAATTCACGGCAAGCCGATCATCGTTCGGACGGCCGAATTGTTTCAAAATCACAGCAGCATAGATGCAATCGTCGTCGTGTGCGTGCAGGACTGGATCGACCATTGCTCGTCACTTCTTCGCGATTTCGGTATAACGAAGTTGAGTACTGTCGTTGAGGGCGGGGAAACCGGGCAGGATTCAATTTACCAAGGGCTGCTTGCCGCCAAGCGAGTCGCTGACGACGCCAGCGCGGTAGTTCTCATTCACGACGGGGTGCGTCCTCTTATCAAGGCCGAGACCATTACCGACAACATCGAATCGGTTGAGCGGTATGGCTCGGCTATTACTGTCGTGCGGGCCAAAGAAACAATACTGTCCGTTGGAGATTCGGGTGATATCGAGGAGATACCTCCGCGCGATTCAATCCAGCTTGCTCGGGCGCCCCAGAGCTTTTGGCTCGATGATGTGCTCGATGCGCAGGAATGGGCGCGCGCCCAAGGCAGGCATGACTTTATCGATTCGGCGAGCCTCATGCAGGCAAAGGGGAATGTTTTGCATACGGTGGTTGGACCGGACGAGAATATGAAAATCACCACTCCGGGGGATTTCTTTGCCATGCAGGCGATTCTCAATGCCCGGGAAAATGAGCAGATTTACGGCCTGGAGTAGATATGAAGAAGATGAATCAGGAAGTGATCTGGAGCGAGGTCCTCGATGAGGACTTCCGTTCGGTTCCGAAAGGACTTGCCGAATCGTTTTCCGACAAAACATTGCTGGTGACGGGTGCTACGGGACTTGTCGGGTCCCTGTTGCTCAAATATCTTCTGTATGTTCGAGAGACAGGCGGATTGAATGTCGAGCTCGTTGCCGTTGCTCGGAATCAGGAGAAAGCGCGCTCAATTTTCGGGCGATTTTACGACGACATCGAGTGGGTCTTTGCCGATCTCGCCTCCGATGAGATTGAATATCCCGGCCCTATTGATTTCATCGTCCATGGCGCGGCGGTAACGACGTCGAAAACAATGGTGGAGAGGCCCGTCGAGGTCATTGACCTTTCGATTCAAGGAACACGCGCTATGCTCGAGCTTGCGCGGGAAAAGGGTGCGGTGCTCCTCTATCTTTCATCGATGGAGGTATATGGAACCATGCCTGCCGTCGAGCGAGCGACGGAGCATGCGTTGGGTTATATCGATCTTTTCAACGTGCGCTCGTGTTACCCCGAAAGCAAGAGGCTCTGCGAGAACCTGTGCGTTGCCTACGGTGCCGAATTCGGGGTCGACGCGCGTGTGGCGAGGCTCGCGCAGACGTTCGGCGCTGGCGTGCTTCCCGGGGAGAATAGAGCTGTGGTTGCCTTCTCCCGTGCGGCTTCTAAAGGGGAGTTTGTTTACTTGAAAACCAAGGGCCTTTCTGAGGCGAATTACGTCTATGCTTCCGACGCAGTGAGCGCGCTGCTTACCATCTTGCTCCGCGGTAAAGGGGGCGAGGCGTATAACGTCGCAAACGAGGCCTGTCATATGACGATTGCGGAAATGGCCCAACTTGCGATCGATACCGTCGGGACTCCCGACGCGAAGCTCGTGTTCGACGTGGACGAATCGAATGCAAGCGGTTTCGCGGCAGACGCCAAGCTGTTCTTGAGTTCCGAGAAGCTGCGCGCATTGGGATGGGAGCCGCGGGTTGATTTGCCGACCGCAATGACCAGGCTCGTCGCTTATCTTGAGGAATCGGCGCATGAGTAAGGGAAGCTTGAAAAAGAATTTTGCCTTCAACTCCGCTTACCAATTGCTGCAGGTCATCACTCCGCTCGTCACCACGCCGTATCTCGCGCGCGTATTGGGTCCGGAACAAAGCGGTGTGTTTTCCTACACGCAATCGATTGCAAACTACTTTGTTCTGTTCGCAACGCTGGGAATCTCGACCTACGGGGTGCGCGCAATCGCCCAATGTGGTGACGACAGAAAGCTGCGTTCCAGAGTATTTTGGGGCGCTTATGCCTCGCAGTTGATTTCCGGTGGTCTGGCTGCCCTCGCGTACGTCGTCTATGCTGTGGTCATCCATGAGGGCGGCATGCTCATCACGCTTCTTTGGTCGCTTTGGCTAATTTTTGCCGCAATAGATGTGTCTTGGCTGCTGTTTGGGTGCGAGGAATTCAAGATTCCGACCATCCGTAGTACGGCGACCAAGCTTCTGTCCCTTGTATTCATTTTCACGTTCGTGAAGACGAGGGATGATCTTTGGCTCTATGTCTTGGCGATATCGGGCAGTTTTTTCCTGAACGGAATCATCGTTTGGCCCTTTGTGAGACGGTATGTCGACTATGTCCGACCGTCCGCCAGCGAGGTTAAACGCCATCTGAAGGGCAACATTGGCTTATTCGTGCCCGTAATCGCGGTTTCGGTTTACACGACGCTCGACAAGATCATGCTTGGCGTGATGTCTACGGAAGAACAGGTCGCCTTCTTCTCATATTCGGAGAGGATCTCTCGCCTCCCGCTCAGCGTGCTTCAAGCGCTGGGCGTGGTCATGATGCCCCGTATGTCGTATCTGCTTATGGAGGGGCAGAGGGAGAAGGCGCTCGGGCTGCTTAAAAACTCGATTTGGATCATGTTGGCAGCGTCTATGGCTTTGGCGTTCGGCATCTCCGCGGTCGCTCCCGAGTTCGTGCCCGTTTTTCTTGGTGAGGGTTACGAGCCGTGTGTCGGTATCATGACGTTCCTCGTCGTGATAATTCCCGTCATCTCGGTGACGAACGTGATTGGGAAACAGTACCTGCTGCCGCTTTCGAGGGATCGCGAATACACGTCTTCCCTTATTGTGGGAGCCGCGTTCAATATTGTCGTGAACGTGATCTTGATACCGCGCATGGGCGCCGCCGGCGCCGCTATCGGCACCATTGCGGCCGAGGTAAGCATCTTGGTCGTGCAGGTCGCATGCGTCCGCGGAGAGCTTCCGCTGCTTTCCTATTGGCTTGGGTCGATCCCTCATATTCTAATGGGGCTCCTGATGTTCATCTTGGTCCGTACGTTATCGCTGCTGTTGTTGGCTCGGATTCAATCGGGATTGGTTGTATTGGGCATCGAGGTGGTCTTCGGCGCCGTCTTATTTACGTGCTGTTTTTTTATGCATGGATTTGCAACGAGGAACAGCTCCTTCAATCAGATTTTCTACCGTCTAAAGCAGGGGGTGCGTTAGATGAAGCTAATGAATATGAAGGGCGTCGAGAGCATTTATGATGCCCAGAAGATCGATCGGGAGGCCGTGTCGAAGTTTCTGTTTTATGCCGGGTACGGCATCTGGTTAATTTGGAAGCTCGTTTCGATATCGATGCTTTCGTTTGCGGAGGGCTCTTCCGTAAACACAATGCTGCATGCACTTTCCTTGGCGTGTCTTTTGGGCTCGGCCGTGATGTTTCGGCTGTTCGATAGCAAAACGGTGCTCGCTTTGGCCTTGTGCGCGTTCGGACTCATCGTCAAAATGAATGCGGGGAATATACTATTCATCGATTTAGCTATTGTGTTCTATGCCTCCCGTTGTGCTGATTATAAGGGCATCGCTCGTTTCTCGTTGGGGTTGCTCGGCGTCGGGTCGATTGCAATCGTCATGGGTTCGGCGATTGGAATCATTCCCGATTACCTTTTTACTCGAGGCGAAACGATTAGGCACGGCCTGGGTTTCCTGTACAGTACGAATCTAAGCCATCTTTATCTCAATATCGTCCTTCTTTTTCTGTTTTTGAGGAGGGATGACGTTCAATTCTCCGAGTGCCTGCTGCTGTTCTCTATCGATGTCTTGATTTACATCTTGACCGATTCGAGAAACTCCTGCGGGTTGGTTGCGATTGCCCTATTTTGCGCTTGTGCTTTCAAAATCAGTAGAAACGAAAAACTCGATCTGGCCTTAGCCTGGATTGCCCGATGCTCGTTCGGATTGTTCACCGTGCTGTTGCTCATTGCGGCTCTTGCGTTTAACCCCGAGGATGAGGGCTGGAAGGCGCTCAACAGATTTACAAGCAACAGGATAGCTCAGGACCATGCATCGCTCATCAAGTATGGTGTCAAGCCGTTTGGTCAAGAAATTGAGTTTTCGAACCGGACGATTGCGATGGGTGAGACAGACAAAACCGAACAAGAGGCAAATCCAGAAGGCGACCCAAACATCGTCGAGAGCTCATTCCTGAATATCCTTATTACGAAGGGCTACGTAAGCCTTTTGCTTGTCCTGCTTGGGCTTTGGATAGCGATGCGGAATGAAGCTGATAGGTGGATGAACTTGATCATGTTGATGATCTCCGCGCATTCTGCGTTCGATTTCCAGCTCACCAACTTACTGTACACGACGTTTCTCATGTGGGTTTGGAATCGAGTTGCATTAAGTTTTGCCACGTCGAAGGCGGGCGCGTGCATTGATCGTTTCCTCGTTTTTGCAAAGATTGAGGGTTAGGGAAGGGCGAGATGCGAAAGCAAGCTTTGAAGCTTGGGGTATTGAGCGATTATCGCGCTGTGTGCTATGGGTTTTGCGCGGTGTGGATTGTATTATTTCATGCTCGCAATGTTGGATGCGACTTCTCGTTTGGCATACAGGGACTATCTGGAATCAACACGGTACTCTCGCTCGGTAATTATGGGGTAGACATATTTTTGCTGCTGTCCGGGGTCTCATGTTACTCCTCTTGGTGCAGAAGGCGTGATTCCGGATTGTTTCTGAAAAGGCGCCTGATGCGTATTGTGCCCGCTGTCTTGCTGATTTGTGGATCGTTTTGGGCTATTTGGGTTTTAGCGGGCGAGATGCATTGGACGCGTCTCCTGTATAACGCAACGCTTGTGTTCCCATTTTTTCTGATGGGAGCCAAGGGATCTGGTATGTTGCTGCGACTCTTATGCTATATGCAGCATACCCCTATATCCATGCTGTGATTTATGGGATCGAGGAGGGGTGTAGCGAAAGACACATGCTCTCTAGGACTATCATGCTGTGCGTCTCAGTTTTATTTTCCTTCTGGATGTTGCACAAGTACAACCCGTCCCTGTTTAAAAATATCGAAATAATGGTGGCGCGCATTCCAACGTTTTGCATAGGTGCGTATCTGGGTCATTTCGTTAAAGAGCGCAAGGTGTTTGGTTCCTCAGCATGGCTATGCGTGATGATAGCGTCGGCAGTTTATTCAATATATGCGGTGCTGGCACTTCACTGGGTCGAGCATAGCTATTGGTGGTGGCGCGTAACGATGATACCGGGAGGTGTTATTTGCTCACTTTTGGTCTGCGGTTTGTTCAGCTTGCTTGATGGGATTTGCTTTGTAAAGCCGATTATGGCGTTCTTCCGTATGACAGGGGGCTTTTCGCTGGAGCTGTATGTAGCTCATATCATGTGCTTTTGGTCTCGGGGTCTGATCCCCCCCCCCATCGGAGAAAGTGTTGCGACCGCTCTTGTCCTCAGTTGTTTATCATGGGTAATTGCGTATCTGGCTAACAGGGCTCTGTATGTCTGGTTTGACGGAGGAGTTGTTTCTTTGCTTGGAAAGAACAGGCGACCCGCCTGACATGTTTGTCTGCCGTGACATGGCGGGGCTGGCTCGGCTCCGCGTTCTGCTGCTTCGTGGCGCCTATGGGGAATGAGATCATGATGCGATTGAGGCATGAACAATTCGACGCGCTTAAGTGCTGGGCGATCTTATGGGTGGTTCTTGGTCACCTTGCCGACTATCGGTCTGGAAGCGGCTTATTCCAGAGCATATTCCTGTTCGCCTATTCCTGGCACATGCCCGTGTTCATCTTTCTGTCGGGCTTGTTCGATCGTCCTAGGGATGAGTTTCCTGCTGGTAAAGTCGCATTTTTTCTTGCAGTCGGGATTCTCTATAAGCTGCTGAACTTTTACGTCGGCTATTTGCTCGGCAGTCGCTCGTTCTGGCTTCTTGGCGATGCCGGTGCGCCGTGGTTTATGTTTGCCATAGCGGGATGGATTGCGCTCGCATGGCTGTTCCGTCGCATGCCCTTCTTGCCCGTCTTGGCGGCTTCTCTTGTCTTGTCGCTTGCAGTTGGATATGACAACGGGGTTGGCGACTACCTGTACCTCTCGCGAATCGTGGCACTCTTTCCCATATACTGGGTCGGGTTCAGGCTGTCCTCAGGTGACGTGTTGAAGACGATGCAACGCAGCTGGATTCTTATCGTTTCCGTTTTCCTGCTCGCCGGTTGGGGCGTTGCGTGCCTTGTCGAGGCGGAGGCAATTCAATTCCTGCGCCCAATGTTTACATGGAGAAACCCCTATTCGGTTTTGGAAATGGGAGGGGGTATGTTCTGGCGTGTGGTTGCCTATGCTGTGGCAGGGCTGCTTACCGCCGCGCATCTCGGTGTCTTCCTGAATCTAAAACTTCCTGCGTTCTTTTCTGAGATCGGAAAGCGCACATTATCCGTTTATTTTTGGCACACTCCCGCTATAACAATCCTGGTTGCCAGCGGTTTCTACAACACACTGTTCTACGTGGGTCCTGTTGGCAAACTTGCGCTATTGTTCATCGGGGCCTTGAGGTGTTGGTTGTTCTCGCGCGACCTCTTCATGCGCCCGCTGGAGCGGGTGAGGGCGTCGATCGGTGCGACCATTGAGTGCAAAACTCTGTAACTGCGGTGCCTGTTCCTTTATCGAACTCGCTGACACCAGCATTTCCGATATGATCGTTTCGTCTCCACAAGCCTCTCGATTTCAGGAGCGTCGGCAAGCTGGATGTCCGTCGTCACACCAGGCCGCTCATGGTGTTTGGCGCGCAGGCAATCGCGCAGTCGGTGTATCTCTCGTTCAACAGCACGATGCTTGGCGTGTTGTCGCATGGGAATTACCAGGTGGGGCTGCATCAGCTCGCCGTGAAGATCGAACATGTGCAATGAAGTGTGGTCGGCGCGGTGACGGGGGTTCGTGACCCGGATAGCGCACGACCAAATGGCTGACGACGCTGCGGGGTTTTGCAGGTTGGTGTGCACGGGCTTTGGTTTCACAATGAGCGTCTGCCTGGCGGTGATGTGCTGTCTACTGGTGTTCGCCGAACCTGTGGTCCTGCTCGTGTCCGGCGAGGCGTTTGCCGCCGCGGTGACGCCGGTGCGGATCATCGGCGCGGTGAGCCTCATGTCGTGCGTCAGTTACTTTGTGGCGATGTGCATCCTGTCCCCGCTGGGCCGCGAGAGACAGATGGCCGTGTCGAGCATCGCGGCGGCCCCGGTGAGCGTGGCGCTCAACCTGCTGTTGGACGGTCCGTTCGGGGCGGTGGACACGGGCGTTGCGCTTTTGGCCACCGCGGCGACCGTCCTGAGCATCGAGCTCTGGTGCGCCAGCGACGTGCTCTCGTCTTTCGTGCGCCCGCGCGACCTGGCGCGCATGGCGGTGTCCAACGTGATCGCCATAGCGGTATCCGCGGGTTGCGCATGGTTGCTCGCGACCGCGTTCTCCGCCGGTCCAGGAGCGATCGCAATCGCGGACCTGCTGGTCTACAGCGCCGTAGACATCGCCGTCGCAGTGGCCCTGCGAGACGACACGGCCCTCATGCTGGTCGGAAAGGCCCGCGCAGTTCTGCGGCGTTAGTGATGTCGTCATATGGGGCGCATTTTTAGAACATGCGACTCCAGCGGCACAGGGCTGAGTTAAGCAGTTATGCTTATTAGAGCCTTTGGCCTTGATAAGCCGCGTCAACAGGGGTCGGTGGGTCTCATGTCATTTTTGAACGGACAATTTGAATTGAAAGAGTCCCAGCATCTTGAGTTTAAAGAGGCTGCTGGCGGACTGCCCCTGGATGTGTGGGAATCCTATTCGGCGTTCGCGAACACCGAGGGCGGCGAGATCGTATTGGGCGTTCATGAGGATCGCTCTACGCATAAATTCACTCTTGCGAGCGTTCCCAATGCTGATGAGATGATTGACGAAATTTGGAAGCAGGCCAACAATTCCCAGCTTGTTGGCCGCAACATCCTACTCCCCGATGACGTTATTTCTCTTACGCGAGACGGCTTGGAATTCGTTGTAATGACTGTCCCACGCGCGGAGCGCGAGGAAAAGCCGATTGCGATACGCGATAAAAAGAAAAAAGAAGGATATCGCCTTCGTCCGTAGGGGTACGGGTGATTGTGAGGCGACCGAAAACGACCTTGCCCTCATGCGGTACGACAACGCGCGCAATGCGGACCGAGGCCCTCTCGACAGATTTGGCCTCGACGCGCTTTGTCCGGAGACCATACGTAGATATCGTCAGGTTTTTGCGGGGAACAAGCCTGGCAGTCCTTGGAACTCAGATTCCGATATCGATTTCCTGTACCACATCGGCGCGGTTGCCAAGGGGCGCGACGGCGAGCTCGTTCCCACTATGGCAGGCCTTCTGGCTTTCGGATATGAATATGAGATTACATCTTGGAGGCCCGGCTACCTCCTCGATTATCGCGAAGAGACGGGCGATGCTCGGCGTTGGGAAGATCGTGTAGTGTCGCAAAGTGGAGACTGGAGCGGCAACGTTGTCGATTTCTATTTCATGATTATCGAACGGCTTAAGCGTCGTTTCAAAATGCCCTTTTCAACGGATAGCACAGGCGTGCGTCATGGGAGTAGAAACCCAATTACCGAGGCGGTGAATGAGGCTGTAGCCAATGCTCTTGTTCATGCGTACTACGGAAATGACGCGTGCGTGCGCGTTTTGGTTGGCGAAGACTGCCTCCGTGTCAGCAACTCTGGAAACATGTTGGTTGATAGGGACGTGGCAATTGCGGGTGGTGTTTCTGATACGAGAAACCCAACGTTGATGCGAATCATGAGCTTTATCGGGGCGACGGATAGGGCCGGTAGCGGCATAGAGATGATCTGGTCTGTGTGGGGCGACTTCTTTAGTGCTCTGCCAATGATCAGTGAATCCCATGGTCCGTCAGAGACGCTTCTGGTTCTGCCTATCGAGCTGCACCAAGATATTGCCTCTGATTCCCCTGAGGGCGAACAACGCATCAGGCATGGTGAGAATGACGTCTTGAGGTGCTTTGAATCGACCGGGACGGAGCTTGGTGTCGGCGATGTGATGGCGATGCTCCCAGGCATTTCTAAAAGAACCGCCCAGAAGAGGCTTAAGGCGCTATTTGAGAAGGGAGAGGTCGCCCGCCGTAAAGAGGGTGGCGCTTTCGTGTACTTCAAGGAGTAGTTTTCGGTCTGGCGCCCGTTCGCGAATCGTTCGCGCCCTACCGCGCCCGTTCGCGAACCGTTCGCGATTTCGTCGCGTGCAAGGCCGGTCGCCATGGATTTAGTTTGCGGGCGCATGGGTGAGGGACGGTTGGGGCCGGCAAGCTGGGGGTGGCCGTTTTCTGGGATTGCTCCAAGGGGTGGTGGGCCCCGGCTGAAATGGGCGTGGAAAGAAAACCGGGTTTCTTTCAGATAAGTCGAAGTAAAGCCCTTTAAAAGAAAAAATTCGTTGTTTCTTTCATTTAGGGGTGTTGCAAGGTGCCAGACGTGTGGTGGCGAGCAATCTGTTCCGATGCGCGCGGCGCGCTGCCCCTCTCATGCCCATTCCGTTCAGTTTCCGCGTTCGGAATAAAACCGTAGGAAAATGATGGCAATTGGAAGGGGGTCAACATGCCCAATGACGATTACACGTTTGACTATGGAAACGCGCCGGCTGATGACTATCTGCCAACTTCGCCAGGGAGCACCGCTCCGCAGCATCGTATCGTGCAGGATGCTCCAACGGTGCAGATGCGCCGCCCCGCCACCCCACAACAGAATCTCCCCGCGGAGCCTGCGGCGTATCCGCAGCGCGGGCAGCGGCCGTACGCGTATTCTGTATCGCCGTACGACCCCGATACCTACGATCCCTCGCCGGCAAAACCCGATCGTCAAGCTCGTCAATCATCCCGACGGGATGCATCTCAGCAGCCTGCGACCGCGCAGCCTCGTCGCGGTGCATCCGCGCTCCGCTGGATTGCGCGCCTTCTTTGCCTGGGCCTTCTCGTCTTTGGCGCGATGACCATCTACAATCTCACGGAGCAATCTGCCGCCGATACCTCCGCTCTGTCTTCCAGCGCCGGGTCATTCGCCGAATACGGTGCCTATCTGGTTCAATCCGGCCAGCTCCCTACCTTCGAGGAGAATCCGCTCAAATGGACGGCCGCCCACATCCTGTTGCTCTCGGTTAAGTTCTCCAATCACGGCCTCTCCGTCCGGCAGCAAGCGCACGTGGTGGAATTCGCGTTGATGGGCGGCGTCGTTGCGCTCAACGTGTTGGCGTGGATGTCGGGCTGGGCCCATCGTCGTAGCCCGCGCGGACACATCCGCATCTGGCGGACGTGGCTCATGTACGTTCTTGGAGTGATGGCTTGCGCGGCCGTTTCCTTTGCGGATCAGTATCACAAGCTATTTGTGCCCGCGAGACACTTCGACAAGCTCGATTTGTTTCTTGACGCATCCGGCTACATACCAGCTATTACCTGCGTGTTCATTACTTGGAGTGTGGGCTCGGCCATTTATCGTCTCATCTTTCGAAAGTAATTTGAAAAAAGTTGTTGACGAGGCTTCCCCCTGTGGGCTATATTAATCCCCGCGTTGGACCTGTAGCTCAGTTGGTCAGAGCGTCCGGCTGATAACCGGGAGGTCACAAGTTCGAACCTTGTCAGGTCCACCACTTCTTTCGCAATAAACACCCCAGCGAGAGCCGAGTCGCCGCTGGGGTGTTTATTACTACGTGGGGGTTTAGCTCAGCTGGGAGAGCGCGGGCTTTGCAAGCCTGAGGTCAGGGGTTCGATCCCCCTAACCTCCACCACATAGATTTAGAGAGCCGGGGCATATGCTCCGGCTTTTTTCATACATGGGTTAAGGCAAGCGATAGCTAACCAACAATGAAGCAAACCCATGGCGAATCCGCGGCATGTAGCGAACCAGCGGCGAGTGAGGCTCGTTGAGCTTTTTCGTATGCGTTTTCGAAAAGGCCAAGTACAAAGGGTGTTGCCGGAGACAAAGTAGCAGGTGACGAAAGGTCACAAAGCGACGCTACTTGCCAAGTACCGATCTGAATACGAAAAAGCTCAACTTTGCCCCAATCCTCCCGCATCGGCATCCCAAAACATTGCGCCTTCTGAAGGAAAGCAACTTGCCCAGGCTGTCATGTCGAGGAAGAACGGCATTTCGATAGCAAACTGAAGCGAACCCCATGTGTATACGTACATATATAGGTAGATACAGCGGGCATGTATAAGTAAATATCGCGGATGGCGATGAGCCATACTGCGGTCCGCAATGCTTCGATCGTTCTTGTGAGTCCACTTGCCCTCAAGAAGGTGTCATATTCAGACTTATTGAGGTGAGGTTGAGGCTAATGCGCAGCGGCAGAGGTGGCCTCCAAATACGAGTTCTAAATAAATCAAATGGTCCAAGAGGTGCTGTCCTCTTCGGCAATCGGTACTTATAGGGCGGTGAGCGTCTTAAGAACACTATATGTAGTGTAAGAAGACGGTCAATGATTGTAAGTTATGTGCAAAATATGGAGACGCAAATAACCCTTTGCGCGGCGGCGGGACTCTGGCAATATATCTCTTCGCCGCGCGGGTGGCCGAGAGCGAAC
>ERZ779866.2121-NODE-2121-length-18568-cov-2.664506_pt1 | contig 18568 bp, 23 predicted proteins | sample MGYA00511248_ERZ779866 | MGnify/ENA primary metagenome ERZ779866 (study PRJEB29588, sample SAMEA2155758) | human gut metagenome | biome: human gut; feature: human-associated habitat; material: faeces | place: Denmark | collected 2008/2010 ... | reverse complement strand
CTGGTTGAGCGTCGGAGACAGCCGCATTTACCTTTGGCGGAACGGCGGACTGATTCAGCTCAATCGGGAGCACAATTTTTCCCGCGACCTGACCCTGTTGGCCCTCCAGGGAGATCTGACACTGGAAGAGGTCAGGACAGATCCCCGCCGGGAAAATCTGACCAGCTACATCGGACGGGGTTTTCCCGGGGCAATAGAGTGGAACGAGGAGCCTGTCTCTCTACTGCCCGGCGATCAGATTCTGCTGGTGAGCGACGGGGTGTACCGGGCGCTTTCTCAAAGTGAATTGGAAAATTGCTTGTATAAAAGTACTGCGCAGGAAACTGTTCAATCAATGTGTGCTCTGATTCAAAAGAAAGGCTTTTCTAACCAAGATAACTATACCGGAATTGTGATAAGAATTGGGTGATATCTCCAAATATTTTTTGTTCAGGCAGGGTTCCATGCTCCCTGATATAAGAAGAGCGATTTTGTGGTATCTGTTCCACAAAATCGCTCCTTCCCCATACACGGCTTAAGCCCCATAGGTTCACATTGTGTACCTATGGGGCTTAACCCTTGGGATTGTGAGGTGCCTGTTTTAGTCTTTATTTCCAGCCAGAGCCTGTATGTAATCCGCTACGATTTCAGACAGAAGTTCTGACCGATTGATCCGGCCTGCCAGGGACCTTGCTCCATTATGATTTGTGATGTAGGTCGGATCACCTGTTAGCAGGAAACCGACGATCTGATTGATAGGGGCATAACCGCGCTCTTGGAGCGCCGAGTATATCAGCCGCAGCCTTTCCGCATCCGTCATTTCCATATATGCCCCCTGGTTACTGCACCCGATAGCCACGCTCCACCGTGGAAAGTACATAATCCAACATAGAGCGCCCGTCCGATATTGACGTCCTGTACCTTTTTCCGCATCCGCTCAGTCACGGCGTAGATTTTTGTGTGCATGGTGCGATTTGCCTCCTTTACGTTGAAGATTGCCGAAAATGCAAAATGGCCCAGACAGAAAGCGTGACAGTGCGATCAGCCTTCTGCCTGGGCCATTTCAGCCAGCAAAAAAGCCACCTGATAGGTGGCGTCATGGAAGCCTTTGCAATTTTCGACGGTAAAATCATATCACAATGTAACTCTACCGCCCAAAAGAATCGCATCAGCGGTAAACTCTTTTCCGATATTGCCGCTTATATTGACGACCGCTATGTAGAAGAACACACGAACAGCGATGAGGAACGGCGGCGCCGGCAGTTTCGGGTTCTGGCGTCTGCTCCCATGCTGGAGGCCGAAGCGGAGCCGGCGGCCGTCTCCGGCAGTCTGGACGAGGCATTGGAACTGTTGGATGAGAGCTTCTCCCAGATGCTCCTGCGGAAAATCGACGAGGCGGGACTCACCGACGCCGAGTGCTACAAGCGGGCGAATGTTGACCGGCGTCTGTTCTCCAAGATTCGTTCGGACATTCACTACAAGCCATCCAAGCCCACCGCCATGGCCTTTGCTGTCGCTTTAGAACTGCCCCTGGAGGAGGCCCGGGAGATGCTCCAGAAGGCGGGCTTTGCTTTCTCCCACGCCAGTAAATTCGACATCATTGTTGAGTACTTCATCGCCCATCGGAATTACAACATTTTTGAGATCAATGAGGCCCTGTTCGCCTTCGACCAGAGCCTGCTGGGAGGTTGACCTGAATGCCCCGTATGGATGTGACGGAAATGTCCTTTGCCAAGCTCTATCCTCTCCTGGTGGCCAAGGCTGTGAAAAAGGGCCGCACACGGGAAGAAGTGGATCAGGTCACTGGCTGGCTCACCGGCTATACCAGCGAAGACATTGCACAGTTGGAGCAGTCCAGCGTCACCTACGGGGATTTCTTTCGGAATGCTCCCGCCATGAATCCGGCCCGCGCCCGGATCACCGGCAAGGTGTGCGGTGTCCGGATGGAGGAGATACAGGACCCGTTGATGCGGGAGATCCGCTATCTGGACAAGCTGGTGGACGAGCTTGCCAAAGGCAAGACCATGGAGCAGATCCTACGGACGTAATTGTCGCCTGTAGGGCGACCAAAAGGTAAGAGAAGCCCTCTATACTGTACTCACAAGCCAACCGAGTACAGTTTAGGGGGTTTTATCATGAAAAAAGATCTGACAGAACTGGTGTTTATCCTGGACCGCAGCGGCTCGATGCAGGGGCTGGAGGAAGACACCATCGGCGGTTTCAATTCCATGCTGGAAAAGCAGAAGCGGGAGACGGGCGAGGCATTTGTCTCCACGATCCTCTTTGATGACCGGGCGGAAGTGCTCCATGACCGTATCCCGATTCGGGAAGTTGCGCCCATAACTGGACGGGATTACTGGGTCCGGGGCTGCACGGCACTGCTGGATGCCCTTGGCGGGGCCATCCAGCACATCGCGAACATCCACAAGTACGCCCGGAGCGAGGACATCCCGGAGCACACGCTGTTCGTCATCACCACTGACGGCATGGAGAATGCCAGCCGCCGCTATTCCGTGCACCAAGTACAGGAGATGATCTGTCATCAGCAGAAGAAGTATGGGTGGGAGTTCCTCTTCCTGGGGGCCAACATCGATGCTGTGGAGACAGCTGGCCGTCTGGGGATTGCTCCTGAACGAGCCGTGAACTACCATAGCGACAGCCAGGGCACTCGCCTCAACTATGAGGCGGTGAGCCGTGCCGCTTCCTCCGTGCGCGCCAGCGCCCCGCTGGGAGCAGATTGGAAGGCGGAAATCGAGAAGGATTACCGGAATCGGGATAAGTGAGCTATCAACCAAGACGGGCCTGCGTTACTTTTGTGACGCAGGCTTTTTTGTAAATCTATATGTAGTCCGTCTTTTTGTACTCCATTTAATGGATAATACACTTGCTTTAACGGGCCTTTCAAATTAGAATGGGGGGAGAAAACGATGGAATCGTTGCTACAGGTACTAAAACGGAAATCCATGTTGGAAGAGCAGTTTCCCATACTCCACTCTGGTTTTTATGACTTAGATAGTTCCCCAGCTATTCTGCGGCGAAGAACTGTTTCGCTCTTGGGGTCAAGACCTGGCATGGGCCGGAGCACATTGGCGGCGCAAATCGCTGCAAATGTTGCTGAAGCTGGAGGCAGAGTAGGCTGGTTCTCCACTGTTCGAACTAATAGTGAAGTAGTTGATAAGAATCTGCGTATAAAGCCGGAGCTCCTTTACCCTCAGAGCATTGTATTGGAGGACCGAATAGGGGATGTACGCGAGCTCAGGCTTGCGATCATGAAATCAGGCAAACAGTTCGATCTTGTAGTCATTGATGACTTACAAGGTATGTATCATTATTCTCGTCGAGGCCAGGTAGTATTTAATTCTGGACGGATATGTTCGGCTATCCGGGAGGTTGCCCGCACTCAAAACACCGCGTTCATGATACTTTCCCGGTTGAAGCGGAGTCCAGAATACCGACGTAATCATATTCCTCTTCCCACAGACCTGCCTCACTGGTCAAACATAAAAGGCGCCATCGATTCTGTGTTCCTCCTTTATAGGGAGGGATACTATATGTCCGAAGATTCGAGGTTCCAAATCGGGGCCTTGTTGGCCGGGCCTAATCCGGAGCGATATGCTGAGCTTCCTTTGATCTGGGATAAATCGAACAGCATATTTCTTCCCTACAATGAGATGTTTGTGTAATCTTCAACAGTTAAAAAAGTAGCCTTTATGAGGAGGAAAATGATGAATAGAGAAATACCATTCCTGGATATGCGCAGATCACCCGGTGATATCATCAACTGCTGGATTGTCTATCTGATGCCCTTTGACTCAGATGAGCGGAGCGACTATGACAAAATCCATGCCTTCCAGCAAGCTTGCATTGACAACAACATCTTTGGGATGGGATGGGATCTTACGAAGGAGCCGTTGCATTTCGGCACCCCTATTCAAGAAGGCGCTGACATATACAAAGAACGGTATGGGCCTAACCGCAGCATGGAATATGCCCTGAACCAATACAAATCGATTCGGAAGGGCGACTATGTGCTGATGCGGTTGAAAAACGGTCATTATTATGTTGGCAGGACGACCGGATCAGCCATTTACCTTCAGCAAGATCAGGAGCCATTTGCCAATCTCTCCTGGGGGTGTCAAGTGGAACGATGGGAAGAATATACCTCAGAAGAGGATATCCCATCTGAACTGCGGGGGCGGTTTTCCCAGCGGCGTCACTCCACGATTCAGCGGATGGACAAATACAGGCCAAGGCTACTGACCATGAAACTCTATGAAGACAGGCAAGCTGAGCCGCAGTTAAAAGTACCACATCTTCGATTCACCCGAGAGAATTTTGTCCGGTGTTTGGATTATAGGCAATTGGAAGATTTGGTGGCTCTCTATATCTGGGAAAGGCATGGAGACAACGGATATATGTTGCTCCCATCCTCCGGAAAGACCAACCAGCAGAAGTATGAATTCCGATTCATCAATGCAAGATATCCAGGGCAAAAGCCCATCAGCTGCCAAGTCAAAAACCAAGAGGAGATCTCCATCGAACATTACAACGAAGAAGCCGACTATGAGAAGATCTATCTATTTAGCGGGAAATGGAGCGACGAGGTGGCGGCAGCCAAGCAGTCCGAATGCGCATCTAACGTGACAGTCATACGCCCATCGAACTTATATGATACCCTGTGCCACAATTCCATTTTCAATAGCCGGTTCTACCGAGTGGCTGATGATGATGAGATCTCCATAGAAGATATTGCGTTGGGCCTTCGTAGGTTGGGCTATACTGATGCTGGACATAAATTAAGAAAGCGAGCGTCTCGGCAGTATGTTTGGGACAGTGGCAAGAGGGAATTCTTAGATTTTGTGGTTTCCGACGGGCTTTTCTATTCCGAAGAGTTTGGCGCTTTAGTCCGTTCCTGGGGTGACTACTCGCCTGAAGAAATTGAAACTATACAAGCTGATTTGGCAAAGTGTATTGGGATGAAGGAGCACAGAGACGAAATGAAGCAGTAAAGACTAACAAGCCTCAGGTTTTAACCTTATTGTTGCAGAAACGACTTCCGTCGGAGTTGAAAGATAGCCGCATTGGGTATCTTCAGGTAGCTTCCTTGAACGGAGTAACTCTTGCTTATATCCATACCGTTGCTCAGCATGAGATTCTGAACGAATTGCTGGCTGTAGATGCGGAAATTGCATTTCCTATCAAATGGGAAGCGATCCGGCACCTTGAACGACATCACTTCCTTCTCTTCTGTCGGCTCGATAACCAAGGAGTCGTTTTCTTCATTGATTCGAATACGGATATGAGAGGGAAATCCAAGCAGCATGATGACGTCTTTACCAATCCCGATGGCATTCTTCTTTCCGAAGAAAGAGATCCTCGGTGTATAGTTCATACCAGATGATCTTTCAGACATTTAATTCGCCCCCATGCTCGTCGATTGCTCGGTCAATTGGCTATCGCTATACCCGGACAAGTCCTCAAACAAGTTCATCTGTCTGCTTGCGGCATAATCGTTGTAGGATTTTCCGATACAGTCCTTATACTCGTCTGGATAGAATTTGAGCTGCTTCTTTTTGATTTTCCCGGTCTCCGGATCTTCATACTCAAGCGGCTTGGCACCGAACATGATTGCTTCAGTCAGGTCAAACACCAAGATCAAACCGCTGTCTGACGTTGCAACTCGGCCCAGAGCCTTATACCTGCATAATCGATCCCATCCCATGAAGGTGAATATCTTTTCTACCACCTCATCGGAAGGAATGTCCTTGTTGATCCAAATCCCTTCTTTCTGCCGAGCCCACTGGACGGAGGCACTCTCCTCCTCCGCACAGGTGACAACAGCGATCCTCTTCCGTGCCCGGTTAATAATTGGCAGTATGTATTGGACCCCTTCAAAGAGGTGAACGCAAGCCATATTGAATTTGAGGCGGCCATACTTTATTGTCACCGCCGGTTTCTTAAGCATGGAAAACTGGGTACGGGGAGGCAATTCATATCCCGCCAAATCCTCATGCTCCAATTCCGCCTGGTGTTCCATGCGGGCCTTAACAAGCTCTCGGATCAACTCTGTCTCCCGTGCAGAGTATCCCTGTTCCTTAGACGGCGCCTTTTGTTCTGATACCGGCGGAATTTGCTGTAGCATGACATCCATAGTATTCACCCTCCTCACATAGACAGTAAAAGCTGTTCAAATTCCTCTTCTACTTCTTCCATCGCTGGTAGCTCACCAATCATTGGGTTGACGACGATGACTCCTTCCTGCGTAATATCTGCCTCTGTCACAATATGAGAAATTTGATCTCGACGCTTGCGTAGCTCTATACTGACTCCGATATTACCATCCATCCATTCCTCGGGGTACGCCCGGGCATAGTTAAAATCTCCAGCCTTGTCAGCCTGCGCCAACTCCTCTGCTTTATAGGGGATATACCTGATGGCTCCCTTTTCTTGACTTAGTTCACTGTCACTCTCTGTGCCTCTGGCCCTTTTGCCGGCGATGATCCGAGGCTCCTCCAGGTAGAAAAAGATGACCCGTGATGCTCCGCGGTCTCTTGAAATACCACGAAATCGGAAGCGATAATCACAAATCCAGCCCATTTCCTCGTAAATTGAGCTGGCATATGCTTTTGCGGAAATGTAGGAAGTAGGTTTCCCTTCGTCGTTTACCCAGCGAACTGCATTTTGGCGACGATCGTCACTTTCCCGCACGACAATAGTTTGGAGGACCGGGTGGTACAGCACCTCTATGTACTCGCAATTTCCCAATCGCTCATGACAGGCGCGATTGAAGGAAAGCGATCGACTACTCAGGGTGAGAGTAGGGGTGTTCCTCCCCATAAAGAAGACCCCACGCGGAACCTCATACCCTGTCAACGTCATCGAGAGAACATTTGAATGCTCACACGAGATACATGCTGCTGCTTCTTCCTCGATTTGCACCCACTCAGCCTCGCTGTAGACGCTTTTGCAGGCATAGAGGAAGGTTTTACTATCTATCCCACTCCAGCCCGGAGAAATGCTCACAAAGCCTTTCAGGGCCCCCCGGTCGATCACAGTCAATTCCGAAATGCCAGTTACTTGCCGGCTGCTGGAGATCACGTAGCGCATGGCATTTGCGATCTCACGGCTTACGATACCCTCGTGATGGTCAGGTATAAAGGCGGCATCTCTATCGTTGTTGTTTTTTGCAACTTTGCCCGCCTTATAATCTATGACGATCGTTTTCCGCGCCTGAAGATCACCCCAACGCCTTTCGTTGGTGGTGACATTCCGCACCATCGAAGCATTCCAATCTGTTCTCCCTCGCAGGGTGGGGCGCTGCTTCTGAGTCAGCACCTCAGCCACTTCCTCTGGGGTATGGCCTAAGAGCAAGGCCAGGAAGATAAATTTGACGGTCTTGGCTTCTTCCGGCTCAATGATTAAGTCCCCATCCTTTGTATGACGCAGTCCAAGTAAATCAAGAACGGGATATTGGCCGGTGCATATTCTCTGATCGTAGGAGAGGATCATGCGCCGGCTTTTATTTGCGGATTCCCAGTCGGCGAGTAGCGCATGGACTTGAAGACTCTGATCACTGTCCGGGTCTAAGGTGTAGATATTCTCTGTCTCAAAATAGACTCCCACAGGATGAGAAGGATTCATCGTGCGCAGTTTCCGCACTTGATCAATGCAATCGGAGACATTTCTGGCAAAGCGGGAGACACTTGCACACAAAATCAGATCCATTTTCTTTTCGGACGCATCGGCAAGCATTTTCTTAAATCCATCTCGATGCCGCATCGATGTACCAGATTTCCCCTCATCGGTATAAATCTCTTGGAGTGTCCAATTCGGGTTTTTATTTATTTTCTCTGTGTAATACTGCGTCTGATTCTCAATGGAAGACGTTTGGTCTTTGCTCAGGGTACTGACACGCGTATATGCGGAAACACTTTTTTGCCCATCATCCCTGATGCTGGGCTTCGGTTTGGCGGGATAGAAAACTGCTTTGGAGGCCCAATCATGTTGGCGCCGCCTTCGGATCATCTCCCGGATGAGTTCTCTTTCCTCGTCAGAAGAAAGATGCTCTTTCCCGGCTTCTTGTCCTGCGGTTCCGGCCTGTGGCTCAAAACTCTCCAATTGCCCATTCTCTAAGTTTTCTGGAGCCAGTTTGTCTCCCATACTAAAACCTTCTCTTCCCGTTCTTTCAATCTAACAGTTTGTTCATCCCATCAACTATGGCAGATTTCCAGGCTTCATATGCCGTCGGCTTCAATCCGACATAGTCATTCGCCATCTTCAGCAGAGCCTGCCTTTGTTGGTCTATGTTGATGAGTGTGTCGAAGCTGTAGTTCTCATCTTCAGTTATGATTTCTATTTCAGGAGTCATGCAAAAAACGAATTTGATGAGATAGCAGAATTCCTGCGTGTTCGCCGCCAGATATGCCTGAGTCTGCGTCGCTATGCAGTCGATCTTGCCCAAGGTGCAGTCTCGTAAGAGGCGGAGCATCTCTGGCCGATGAGCTATTTCCTTTCTCCCAGTGATGTCAATATATAAGTCAACCAACTTCAAATTGGGATCATCGGCAAATTTCTCTCGATAATACTGCCAATGATAAGCGATTGCGCTCTCCCGCCGCCTTTCCCATAATTTCGCCAATTTCACATAAGCGGCAACGCGCAAATACTGAGCCATGCTACACAGACCCCTCCTGGCACACTGATGTTATTTCTTCGATTTCTTTTGCGGCTGCTACCGGATCAGGCGCCAAAGCGACATAAGTGTCGATCGACATAATAGCGACCTCTTTTTTCTGACGCCTCGTGATGATAGCAACACGACCGAGCTGATCCACATAACTCCAAATGGTTGCTGGCCGCCTGCGCAGTTCCGTCACAGTGAATTCTTGGGTCACCACCGCGAGTGGCTTGGAAGCAGTCATTTCAATAGAGTTCTCCAATACCATGCACCAGCCTTCCGATAAGTCTCTACCCCGAGTTCTTTTTTCGCAAGCTTGATCGTCTTTTCAGAGAACCCAAGCTGTTCTAACTGTTCAAACATATAGTTGCTGGCCTGATCGCCTGAAGATAGCATTAACCGAATGAGGTCGCGCACCCTCTCCTTTTTCCTGCCAGGCGGCTGCATGTTGATTCCTTCCTGATTGAGCACACAAGGCCCGATCCAATGGAATCCGTTCTCTTCATCGAACAAGAAAGCGACTGCCTTCCCCTCGGGAGCCAAACTCGATTTTATGGGGAACATATAGCGGATACTTGGATTATCCTGATCTCGCGTTATCATCAACACGCTCCGAGCTATAGCTGCGATATCTATGCTTCCCAAACCTCGATAAAGGTGTTTCCCGCCGGACGCCTTATTCATGTGGCCAACAAGTACGACTGCGCAGGAATGGCGCTCAGCAACAGAAGCAAGATGCCGCAGTGTGCCTCTCATTTTGGATGCGTTTTGAAAGTCACACTCGGGTCCAATAAATGCCTGGATAGGATCTAATACCAGGAGCCGGGCGCCGGTAGCTTGGATGGTATCTTCAAGCCTTGTATCATCCAGCGTCAGGCTTTGTTCTTGGTCATCAATATAGGCGACACGGGAACAGTCTGCACCAGCTCGCAGGAGCCTTGGCTTGATGGTATCCTCCAAACTGTCCTCAGCGCACTGGTAGATGACTGTTTCAGACTTCCCATTTGCGCGCTTCCCGAATGGCACCTGACTGCCACAAGAGATTGCCGCAGCAAGATTGATCATAAAAGTGGATTTCCCCTCGCCTGGATCACCTTGAAGCACAGTGATCTTGCCGTATGGTATATATGGATACCAGAGCCAATCAACTCTACGCTCAGATACAGTGGAGAAATAGCGGTAAGGGTGATTCTCAGCCATTTTGAGCCCCACTTTCACTCTGCCACCTGTGTATTTCTTGAGCTGCTATAGCCGGGTTGTCCACGCACCATCTAAGAAACAGGAGAACCGCCTGCTCCACTGTGAGTCCATAATGGGAAAAGACTTCTTCTGCCTGTCGGAGGAGGTTACTGTCCATTTTGATCGTAATTACTTCGACACCTTTGTTCATGGACCATTCTCCTCAATGTACTGGTTTTTTGCAGTCATCATCGTCACGATTTGGTTGATGGCAGCCACCTCATCAGCGGTCAGGCCAGACACATCGATCATCCGTGCGCTTGCACACCCAAGCAAATAATCGGTACTGACGCGATAGAGTGTCGCCAGACGCACTAAAGTCTCATAGGACGGCTGGCGCATATCGTTTTCATATAGGCTGATTGTGCTTTTATTTACTCCTATGAGGTTCGCGACCTGTTCCTGCTGCAAGTGCTTGTCATCGCGGAGCTGCCGCAATCTGCTACCCAAAGTCTCTATCATGTGCATCACCTCTTTATGCACTATGATAAGTGATTGGCAATTTTAATGACATCTTAGCATAATTCGGGTTTCAGTTGGAAAATCTCGGTTTTCAGTTTGTAATCTTGAGTATATGTTCACATTGGCCTGCGATAGCCATCGGAAAAATTCTATCTATCGGAAAGACTTCCGAAATTGCTTTATTTATTTCGACGATAAGACGCGGCAAGGATCCTGGAACATTCTTACCTCCTTACCCTCTTACAGGAATCCATTGTCACGTAGGCCTTTACACGATTTTGAAGAGGGTAATTCTTACCCCCATAAAGGAACTGGTACAAGATTTCTTTTTCAGCGGGACAGTCCCTGACGCTTGTAACATATGGCTTTGACGAAAATGGTAATATCTGATATTATGAATAAATCAGGACCCAATGGCTCTTTCAAGGCATAGACGGTGTGACCACGAAATATGTCAGGTCACTATGCTCTGCTTTTCATGTAGAAGGCCAGGACCTCTCGACTTTAATCCGGGAGGAACTTGGCATGAGAGGCCTTTTCTTGTACGATGAAAACAACGAATGAGAAAGCGGTCTGAGAAGGAGGCGTTTGAAATGTCTGAGCAGAAGCCTAAGCGCAAGAGCATCGGGAAGCATTTTACCTATGCATATTTGCGGCATATCAAGAAGTGGATGTTTTGCCCAAATTGCGAATCCGGCAAAATGGCTCTCAACAAGAAGGAATCTAAGTGGCAGTGTGAAAGCTGTGGCTACGAGTTGTCCGCTGACGAGTTTGAGGACGATTATATTTTCTGGTTTTGCGATGAGTGCGGGGCCTATCTGAATCACCAGGAGGGCTTTGACCGCAAGGCAAATAAATGGGTCTGCACCTCATGCGGTTATGAGAACGACACCACGATGGATAATCTCAAAGGCGTGTGCGTTGATTGCGGAAAAAACATCCCAGATCCCGAAAGTACACTTTGTGTGGATTGCCGCCTTATACGAAGAGAGAGGGCAAAGGAACGACTGAAGAATATCGGTACCGCTGTTGGCATCGGTGCGGTGGCGGTGGGGATAGGTCTTGTGGCGGCACGTTCTCAATCGGATGACTCTTCAGAACCTCTAACCCCACTTCCAGAAGATGACCGTGATTATCCAACCTGCGATCTCTGCGGCGAGAAAATGACGGAATTTGACGGTTGGGCGTGGTACACCTGTCCGAATTGTGGTAACACGGTCAGAGTTTTTGAGGATGGGACAACCACTTGGGAAAGGGAGATCTTTGGCTCAGGAGCGAGTCATTCCTCGCGGTCCTGTGAGTATTGCGGAAGGTCACTGGCAGGTGGAGAGCGTTCACTTCCTTGGGAGAATGGGAATAATCGGAACGGCTATGTGATTTGCCCTCATTGCGGACGAGTCAATTTCGAAGATGATGAATGACTCTGCCTGATGACAGCGTTGATCGGCACCTGCACCGGGGCATGCTCGTGAGAAACGAAGAGGAACTCATTGAGTCGCCCATCCTTTCTTCACGGTGCGAAGAAGAACCCGTTACTGCTATCCTGTCTCCACAGCAAAGAGTTCACTCTCTCCTTGAGAACAAAAAAATGCCGGGCTGCTTGAAGCAACCCGGCATTTATCGTTTCTGTATTATTTACGAATCCTCCGGGGCAGACCTCAGAGAAAATATCTTTTTCCCTTCAAACTTCTCCCGGAGCAAACGGATCTGACGCTCCAATTCTTCAAAAATCAATGCAACTTCTTCCGCTGTGTACTCATAGGTGTTTTTAGATGCGCAGTTCCCAAGCTTCCGGAAATCGCAAATCAGCAGATCCATGCGATGTCCGGCAACTTTGATGAAACGCTCGTGCTTCTTCTCGTTCATAGTCATCTGCCTCCATCAAGATGAGTGGATACCCACGTCCTCGTCGCCCGTTGCCTGGGTAGACGCTTGTCCACCGCTGCACAGTTGTTCCAGCGAAGGTACGCTGAACCCCTTCTCCGTCAAGAAATCCTCGCACGCAGTTTTCGCTGCATCCATGAGTTTTGAATCCCAGGGGAACTCGTTTTCTTCTCTGCCCAGAATGACGCGAAGGCAGTGATAGAGAGCTGTCCGGCAAGCGCTTTGCCTCTCGGCCCGAATGATGTCCTCATCTTCCTGCACTTCCTCGCTGGCATTTCCATCAATGAATTCATCAGGGATGAGGGGCTCATAGACACGCTCAGCATAGTTCTCCTGATATTTCCCATCCTTAAAGAAGGCGCGCCAGTCATCGTTATGGTCTTCGCCCTCGACATAGAGCTGGAAATACACATCTGGGAACGTCCGCGAAAGCTGGATCATATCCGCACGGCAACTGTACCAAGTATCATCCTGGTTGCACCAATGTCCCACTCCATTTTCTATGCCATCCTGCTCGAAATAGCAGGTATAAAGCTGGAGTTCCGCATCGATCTTTTGATACAGATCCTGCGTCATCGGCTTTGCGGACAGGCTGAAACAGCTACAATATCCCATTTCAATCCTCCTCGTAGTTGTTCAGTACGCAAAGAGGCGCGAAATCAAAATCGAAGTTGCCTTCTTCAGGATCTGAATAACCATAGAATTCAAGGAGCCGCTTCTGGGCGTCAACATTGAGGTCCGAGAAATAAATACTGAATTCGGGCATAATACATCCTCCATTTTCTTAATAATTGCAGCAGGCCGCATAGTTATTAAGGGCGGTATTGATACAGCGGGCCGCAAGTGAATTACACATACGGCCCGCTGTCTGCTTATAACTTTCCGAAAATTGAATCTGTGATCTTCTTGCGCTCCACAAAAGAGAGCAGGAGATCATCCACCCCCTTGTAATTTGGGCTCCACCGCCTCGGGATCATTTCGAAGCCCTCTTCACAGCCCACCTGCAGGACCTTTTCGCGAGCCTTGCGGACATTGTCATTGACTGCCATGTCCATATCGAATGCGACCTGGATCGTCTCAATGCCGAAGGCCCGGAGTTCCTCCAATGCGCGGCGGAACTGGTTAAAGTTGCTCACGCCCGTGAGTCCGACAAATGCGCTTGGGTGCCCGAGCAGGCTGGAAAAGTAGTGGGCAAGATCCGCTTTCATAACTCCTTCTGTCAGGTAGACAGAATCCACATCATCGGATACACCGACAAAGTGCGGGCAGCATGAAGCAGTTGCTCCATAATACTGATCCACACTGGTGAAGGTGTTAAATTTAGATTTGAACACCTTATCCAAGCGGATCTGAATGGCCTCTATCTGCCCCTTGCTGTTGCGATCCGGGATCATAATACCAGACCCACGGATGTCCATCTTCCACTTCCCAGTCTCCTCATCAATATAGAAGCCTGGGACTCCGCCCAACTCACAGCCGCGCTCCAGCAGCTCCGTCACGATTTTAGGTGCCCGGACAGCCGGCGTCGTCTTATAGCCAAGCTTTATTATGTCTTCCCCAGACACCCCTCGATTCAGCATGGCTTCACGATGCGCTGTACCGAGAGAGAGCATGGAGAGAAGGTTGGAGTAAGTATTGTCCCGAACGCTTGCCGGAGCGAGATCGAGCTGGGGTTTTTGGGCCTTCTGCTTGATCACTTTCTTCTGGATACTTCGTTCAGGCCTATGCTCACCATGGTGATAGATGTTACACAGCTCCTCATATGCGGCGTTCAAGCTGATGCCATTCGCCTCCGCATAGAGGTGCAATACACCTCCGCCTTTCCCGCAGCGGTTACAGCGGAACACATTCTTACCCAGATTGATATTGAGATGAGCTTTTCGGTCATCACAGAATGGGCATTTGCAATGGAGCTGGGTGCCGGTATTACGGACCACCCGGATGCCGAGCAATTCCACCACATCCGCAATATCGCATGGCAGATTACCCGTGTAGTCCACTGCTCATCACCTCCATCCCATAGGTATCCGGCATTATCCGGCCTTCTCGGAAGCGGCGCTGACCAGCAGGATCGCGGCCGCCTTCAGAGCCAGATTCCGGCCATTATACTTCTGGACGTACCAGTCCAAATCGCTGGGCTTCCGCATGGCCACTTCACCCAATGTCTTGCCGGTATTGTACCCGCAATCCACTTTGACGTTCTTGGCCTCCTCCAGGGTCATGCTGTTGAGGTAGTCCTCCAGCGTCATGGGATTACTGGCCTTCGGCTCAGCCTTCGGAATAGGCGTCGGCTGCTGCACCTCCGTCTGCTTAGGCTGGGCGCGGGTCTGATGTACCACCAGACTGCCAGAATCGTCGGGAGGAACATCGTCCTCCGAATTCATAGAGTCGATGGGAGCGTCAGCGATGACTCCGGAGAGCATATCAGTTGCGCCGCAGAACTGCGTGCCGTAGCCTGCCGCCGCCAATACGCGGCCAATTGCCGCCGTCTCAGCGATCTCCAGGTACCGATCCCCATACTTGTCATCCGTGGCAAATCTCTGCGCGGAGGACTGGGCCAGATACTGGTCCGCAGGATCGCTCCGATCCGCATACAGCCTGCAGGTGACGATGGCGGACTTTTCGGTGACGCTGACGATCTCCGAAGAAATCTTTCCCTGCGGCCGGTGAAGCCGGAACCAAAGGAGCCGATACTTCACATCCAGATAGAGGCTGGTACCGCCATCCTCATTGGGCAGGTTCCGCGTGAATTCCGCCGGATTGAAGCCATCCACCGCATTGATTGTGTGCAGGACTTGCATTGTAGTTTCCGTCATGATAATCATAACCTCCTATTTTTTATTTTTGGGGGGACAGGACACAGCTCCGTGTATCCTGTCCCCGTCATTATTTCAACTCGCTGGCCTTTGCTGCTCACGGTCATAGTAGACTGTGATGCGGTCGGCAAGCGCGGTATTTCGTTTATCCACATCGTGCTTGTGGATGGCCATGAAAATGGCCTGCCGCTGCCCGATGAGGATCACCTTCGACTTGGCTCTGGAAATAGCTGTGTAAAGCAGATTCCTCCGAAGCATGATGTAATGTTCCTTCAGGATGGGGATCAGGACAACAGGAAATTCGGCACCTTGGCTCTTATGGATGCTGATGCAGTAAGAGAGGTCAACATCCTCCAGCATATCAGCCGAGTAGTTCAGCACTCTTCCGTCCAGCAAAGTGATCTCGATGACAGGATCATTCGTCCCATCGCCCGTTATCGCAGTGATCACACCAACTTCACCATTTGCCACTTCTTCCTGGTTCCTGGTCTGGATGACCCGGTCTCCAACGCGGTAGGTCATCCCGCCGCACTTGATTTCGGCTCTGCCGGCTCTGGGCGGATTGACCAGGTCTCGGATCTCACTGTTCAGGCGGTTGGCACATACAGTCCCCTTCTTCCTCTGTGGGGAGAGGATCTGCACATTTTCAATGCCGTTTTGAGAAACCTCCTGCACATAGTACTTCAGGATCAGACTCAGGGCTTCATCGCTGGTATTCACATCGCAGAAAATGAAGTCGTCGCCATAGAGCAAGTGCGTGTCGTTGTGATTGACCGCATGTGCATTCAGCGCGATCCGGCTATTGGATGCCTGCCGGAATACGATGTCCAGCACCGCCGTCGGGATCATCTGGCTGCGGATCATCTCTCTGAGCACATTGCCCGGCCCCACCGATGGCAGCTGGTCCGGGTCACCGACCAAGATCAGCTGAGCGCCCGGCTTGAGCCTCTGAAACAGCGCGTATGCAAGCCGCATGTCCACCATAGAACATTCATCGACGATGACCAGATCTGCTGTGAGGAGCTCGTACTCCTGCGAGGCAAGGTCGGCATCATACATGATCCCCATGGCCGAGTGCAGCGTCGAGGCCGGGTATCCCGTCTGCTCGTGCATTCGTCGGCTGGCTTTACCGGTCGGTGCAGCCAGAAGGATCTCATTGTCGGGCATCACTCGATGGTAGATGTCCAGGATCACCCGCAGCGTAGTGGTCTTGCCAACGCCGGGGCCGCCTGTGATGATGGAAATTGAATGGGTCAGGCAAAGCTCCACGGCAGTGCGCTGTGAAGGGGCGAGTTGCTGATGAAGCGCCTTCTCTGAAGCTTTGATCTCAGCCGTGATATTGGGGATCTCTATGGGCCGCTCCTGTAAGAGGAGGGAAACGACCCTCTTGGCCACCTGGACTTCGCATTGGCGCTCGAAGAATTTATAGACGCGCCCTTTCTCGTTGTAGATGAGCTTGTCCATATGAGCCTTCACAACGGCTGCATGGATATCGGCAACACTTACCACTTCCCGCTGACAGTCTCTGTTCAGCAGGTCATAGCACTTGCTCTCCAAGTCCTCCACCGGGAGGAACAGGTGTCCGGCTCCCATGGCTTCATCTAAAAGATAGAGCATGGCGCCGACATACCGTAGCGGATGCCGTAAACTCACCCGGGTCTTTCGGGCAATCTCATCGACAGTCAGGAATCCGAAGCCTTTGATTTTACAGAGCTGGAACGGGTCGGTCTTAACGATGCGGAGACTGTCATCTCCAAAAGCCTCTTGGATCTTGTGGATCTTCTTGAGGGAAACCCCAAACGGGCTCAAATACTCTGTGATCTCACGGAGCGTTCGAGTCTGCTCGTAGGATCTCATGATCGTCGCCAGCTTCGCTCTCGCGATGCCCTTTACCTCCAAAAGGCGCTCCGGCTCATTCTCCAAGACGTCTATGGTCTGTGTTCCGAATTTAGCCACGATCGCCTTCGCTGTGATGAGGCCGGAACAGAGGTAGGCCAGTATGCTTTTGACCGTTCTGGGCGCAACTTCCCGGCAGGAGCTGACATGAAGCTGGAGACCGTATTTCGAGTTCTCCCATTTGCCATCCAGCTCCACATCCACAGCGTCCGTGTCCGGCATCCCGTAGCCGACCGCCGTGAAGGTGTACCAATTCTCACCGAGCCGGCTGAAATGCCTGGCACTCTCCGGGGAATCAGGGTCTTGCGTATGATAAGAAAAAACGCTGAAGCCATCCGTCCCTTTGAATCTTACTCGGTCCAATTTACATCGCATCTTCAAGCCTCCCGGCCCCATTGCGGTAATAGATAGGGATACCCAACCGCTCCGCCGCAGTGATCTCACCGCGCATACCACTGGATATGCGAGATCCATACACGACCAGTCTGGAACACATCGCCAGCAATTTCTGGCCGAAGTCCAGTGCCAGAGCGCGTTCTTCAGGAACCTCGTCATCAAGTAAGTACGGGAGATATGCGTGGGGAGCAACAGCTCGATCTCCAAACTCCTTCTCCGCATAGGTCATGTAGGTCACTGCCTTCGCCGCATTCGCCAGGATGCCTGCCCGGGTAGGAGCAGACAGAGGCGAGCAGACATAGGTAAGAGACATCTGAATCACCTCCAATTCATTTGACTTCCTTCGATATTTTGAATACCCGCTTCTCCGTGGTATCCACAAAGTCGTGGTAGATGTCTGGGTGCTGGGCACGCAGCAGTTCCAGCTGTGCTTTCGTCATCTCCTCCCGGTATTGTGGGTTGTAGGAGATTTGGTAAGAGGCCGTCGGCGTCTCACACACAGCATTGCAGGCTGCGCCCATCAGGTCCAGGATCGGGGCGTAGGCGACCTTGATCTGCTTATCCAGCTGTCGTGCCCTGCGCTCCAAACTGCTCTTTTCCTCCCGCAGCTCTATGATCTGATCCAGCTGCTGGGCGTATTCCTTCCCGACAGCGACTTCCGGAATGGATTTATCTGCGGGTCCGTGGTAGCGGCGGATCACGTCAAGCACCACATCAGGCTTCCCGACCAAAGGCGGCTCCTGGCGGCGGCAGACATACTGTGTCCAGAACTCCTCCAGAAGGGAGATCGTATTCTCCTCTTCATCCAAATCCCGCTCAATCTTCTGCCAGACGAAGTCATCCTCATTATTGGAGAACAAGCAGGCGATATAAGCGGTGTTGATGTTCATGACACTCATGTAGTGCCGTACCTGAAGTTCGTAGTGGCGCGGCACACACCCATTGGCCCACAGACATTGGGCGCTGAAGTGCGCTGTCTTACACTCAAGAATGGCCTTCTCGCCATTGGGGAGCGTCACGAAGCGATCCACGTCAGCGAGCATGAATGGGAACAGTGGATGCTGATACATGGTCTGATCCCGATATACCGTGAGCCCAGTTTGCTTGGAAAACACCTGCGCTACGATATCTTCCAGCAGATGCCCGATCGCAAAGGTGATCGACTTATCCGCGGGCGCAATGACCGGCTCCACGCCGATCTTGTCGTAGTACAGCTCAC
>ERZ779866.2120-NODE-2120-length-18578-cov-8.783998_pt1 | contig 18578 bp, 23 predicted proteins | sample MGYA00511248_ERZ779866 | MGnify/ENA primary metagenome ERZ779866 (study PRJEB29588, sample SAMEA2155758) | human gut metagenome | biome: human gut; feature: human-associated habitat; material: faeces | place: Denmark | collected 2008/2010 ... | reverse complement strand
TATATATAATATAATAATTAAACTACTTAAAAAAGTAGAAGATGACCCAATAAAAGCTATTAAAGAGATTAAACACCATGACTAAACTTTCAAACATTCAGCCAGTGACTGGTAAAATGCTCAATAGTAGTAATATGGTGGATAATTTAGTAGATATATTAGTAGATAAGGGTTCATCTGCTACAGAGCTTTATACAGACCCTCATAATTTAATTAATACTTTACCTGCTATGACTGGTAATATGGTTGCTAGTGATGGTAAAGTTTATAACTTAGTAGATATGTTAAAAACTATTAATATATCTTCGGGTCCTATTACTGCTGATGTAGTTACTACAGAAGATGGTAGTAATTGTCAAGATAAAATAATTGCTTTAGAAAATAACTTAACTTCTGTAGAGTCTACTCTAGAAGATTATGATACTAGAATTACTACTAATAGAAATGATCTTGATGATTTGGGTGATCAGGTTCATGAAATTCAAGCTGATGTAAATTCTCTTAAATCTCAAATTGGACATGATAGATTTTTATTTGTTGATACCATATATCCGGATACTACTAAAAAATTCTTTGAATTTGAGATGGAAGAGAATCAAGATTATTATTTAGATTGTAAATTAATCTTGTCTACTTCTACCTCAGATATCCAGGGATTATTTTCCACAGATGGAATCACTTACCCTGAGAATACCACTGGATACAGAAACAGGGTAGAGGAGAGAGATACCACAGTTGAGGATCCCAGTATTGAGGTCGATTCAAAAGCTAGTAGTCTTAAGTTTAATCTTAATCAGCCACCCTCTGGTTTGGTTGACCTTCATATAGAAATCATTAGGGGCAACTCAGCTTTTCAGCCTTTTACTAGAGCTACTTTGGAATATATTAATATGTCTGGAAATGTAGTTGATTTAGTAGAACAAATAGGCGGATTTAATCAATATAATTGTAAAAAGTTTAAACTATTCATTACCGATGGTACTTTAAATAATCTTAACAATGTTATGTCTCATATGGATATTTATAAAAGAGTATAATGATCATTTTAGATGAAATTATAAAAGGTCAGGATTATCCTAAAGACCTTGGGGATAATTTGCAAGATTTACTATGCAAAATAAATAGAGTAAGAGATAAGTATGGTAAACCTATGATTGTTACTTCAGGGTATCGCACCATACAACATGAGTTATCTATGGGTAGATCAGGTAAATCTGATCACTGTAAATGTAAAGCAGTAGATATATATGATCCTGATAAATCACTTGCTAAATGGTGTCATGAAAATGAGGAGTTCTTAAAGTCCATCCCTCTGTGGATAGAACATACTGATTATACAAGTAATTGGGTTCATTTTACTACTACTCCTAAATCTAAATTGTTTTTTATACCCTATTAAAAATGTTAACAAAAGATAGAAAAACTGCATATTATGCCTCTCAAATCTCTGATAATATCAGTGAGACTCCAGAGGGGTATTTAATTTGTCGTAATGTTCCAATAGCTAGAACCGGTATACAGGAATATCTGGGCCAAGAATTGGGACTTAATGATAAATATGATCAATATGTAAAGGTTTATAGGGAAGCCGAGGACGTATTTGATCCTGTGGCTATGGCTTCATTTGAAGGTAAACCTTTAGCTGATGAACATCCTGATCCAAAAATAGATGTTAATAATATTAATATGTATGGAAAAGGGCATGCCCAAAACATAAGAAGATCCACAGAGGAGCCTGATTTGCTTTTAGCAGATATTGTGGCTCAGGACCCCTTAGTTATTGAGAAGATTAAATCCAAGATAAAAAGGGATATATCTTCCGGGTATGATTGTTATTACGTTCCTTATAAAGATGGCTATAGACAAATTGAAATTCGCGGGAACCATATAGCCTTAGTAACTAAGGGACGTGCTGGTGACCGTGTTTCAATTAAGGATAATAAAGTAGAAAGGAAAGGTAAGATGGCAAAAAAGAATATTCTTGCTGCTATGTTTAAAGCCTTTGCTAGAGATGCTGAGCCTGAAGAGGTAGCTGAAGCTTTGGATGCAATTAATGCAACTGAAGAAAAACCTACACCTCCGGCTCCTCCTGTCGAGGCAAAGAAACCTGCTGAAGATGATGATCCTTTGGCTAATTTAGCTAAAAGAGTAGAAGATATGGAGAGTAAACTTAATAAACTCTATTCTGCTGAAAAAGAAGAGGGTCATGAAAATCTTGATGTAGATCCTGAAGAAGATATCGATGAAGATGTAGAGGATATCGAAGAAGAGGAAGAAATTACTGATGATGCAGATCCTGAAGAAGATGTAGAAGAGGAAAAAATAGTAACTTCCAAAGATAGCTTTATTAGTATGAAAAAAGCTATTGCTAGAATTCGTAATCCCCATGATAGAAAGAGGGTAATCGATGCTTTTTATGGAATGAATAAATCCTCAGGAATTTACAATAGAATCAATAAGATTTCTAATAAAGCTTCTTCCACGAGGATGAGTAAAGACTCTAACCCTGTTAATATTGAAGAGCTGGGTAAGACGATTGCTGCTAAATATAACCCACATTATAAGGAGACTAAATAACCATGACTGGTTCTGTTATTCAGTTGACTATGAACTTCGGTTGGCCTGGTTCTTACTCCAGAATGCCGGATGACATTGTCATGAACAAACCGGTAAAAAGTGATTCAGCGAATATCCCTTTTGGTACCGCTGTTATCCTTAATGCCGATAATACTTATTCCGCTGGAGGAGCTGCTCTTACTGCTGATAATTTTGCTGGTATTGCAGTAAGAGAAGTAAAACAGGGTATTATGTACTCTACACAGGGTGTAGTAGATGAACAGGGGGCTTATAGACCTAAAGATCCCTGCGACGTACTCCTCCGGGGAAACACTGTAATTCAAATGGGTGTTGGTAAAACTACTTTTGTAGCTCCAGAAGCTGGTGCAAAAGTTCTTTACCGTATTGCTGTTGATGAAAAAGCCGCTCCAAATGCTAAAGTTGGTGATTTTGAAGCTGGTGAAGCTGAGGCAAATAAGACGATTGCTTTGCCTAATGTAGTATTCACTACTGGTGAAATGGATGGCAATAAAGTCGTTGAAATAACCCTTAAAACTCGTAATAACAACTAAGGAGATTGGATAGATGGAAAATAATGTTCACACTGTTCAAATCCCTGGTGCAATCAAGTCATTTACAATGGATGCCGCTTCTCTTGGTACCGGTATGGCTTTCTTGGTTGGTGAATTAGAAAAAAGAGATCCTAAACTTTATGAACCTCTTACTTCTACTACCTGGGCTCGTGATATTGTAGCTCAGACTGGAGGTGGATGGGTAGAGTTTAGCTCTAATTACTTTGTTGATTATGCTACCACCGGTGCTAACCAGCGAGGTATCATCGGAGGTCAGACGACAGCCATTCCGACGTTGCAGGCTAATGTAACCAAAGATAACTGGAAAGTATTTACCTGGGCCAACATTGTTAAGGTACCCTTTGTGGATCAGCAGAAACTCCAAGGTATTGGTCGTTCTTTGGATCAGATTTATGATAAAGGTTTGAGACTTAACTATAATAAAGCTTTGGACCAGAACGTTTATCTTGGTTTCTCTGAATTTGGTACTGAGGGTTTGGTAAATAATTCTAATATCACAGCTTCTATGGCTGCTAATAATGCTGGAGAAACTTCCAGAAAATGGAAAGATAAAACTCCGGATGAAATTCTGAATGATATCAATACAGCTATTACTAATGCTTGGGCTAATTCAGGTTATGATGTTGATGGTATTCCTAACCACATCGGTGTACCTCCACAGCAGTATGCTTACCTGGTTGGAACTAAGGTTTCTTTGGCTGCAGATAAATCTATTTTGAATTATTTGCTTGAAAATAATATTGCCAAAGCAAATGGTGTTGATCTTGAAATTGTTCCTATGAGACAGTTGATTAATGCTGGTACTGGTGACAATACCGACAGAATGATTGCTTATGTCAATAAAGATGATAAAGTAACTTTTGATATTACCGTTCCTTTATCTCGAGTATTGACTCAACCTTCAGTTGAACACATGGCATACCTCTCTGCATATGCAGGTCAGATGGGTCAGGTTAAATTCCTGTATACCCAGTGTGTTGAATATGTAGATGGTATTTAATCATTAGAGATACACAAAGAGCCCTTGTGAAAGACCTTGGGCTCTTTACTCTCTACAATTTATAAAGGTGAAATTATGAGAATCATTACTACTCGTAAACTTAGATTTTATAATAAAAATCGTACAGAAAGTTTTGTAAGTTCAGGTAATAATATTATTGAAACTTGTCCTGATTGGGCAATGGAAGATGCAATGTTTAAGGCCGGAAGAGCTTCCGGTGTTATTCAAATTATTTCTTCCAGATCTGAACAAAAAGAATTAGAAAATAATCCTGAAAAACATCTTCCCCAGAATGCTCACGAAGAAATTAAAAATAATGAATCCGAAAATGACCAGGATGATGAAAGAGCTGAAGAATCGGAGGAAGAAAGAGCAGAGACTCCTGAAGAACGTAAAGCTAGAAAAAGAGCTGAACGTAAAGCTAGAAAAAGAGCTGAAGAATCTGAGGAAGAATAATGTATAATTCCATCTTAAGTGTTAGAAATATAATAGTTGCTGCTTCTAATATAAAGAGTACTTTAAATAATCCTCCTTTTACTAGGGAACAATTTATAGGATTATATCCCCAGTTTAGTTCAATTAGTGAAGCAGCTTATAATTTATACTTTAAGATGGCAAATGCTAGTATATCTCAAGAAAGGTGGGGAGATGCCTGGGAATTAGGTATGTGTTTATTTATAGCTCATTATCTAACCTTATATCTCCAAGTAACTAATGGGCTGGATGAAAATTCTCCAGCCTATAAAGTTATACAGAATAGTATTTCTCAGGGTTTAGTTTCTAGTAAATCAGCTGGAAGTTTATCCAAGAGCTATGACTATAGTTCTATTAATGATGATTTAGCAGGTTATGCTGATTTTAAATTAACAACTTTTGGACAACAATTCGCTAGATTAGCTAAATTAATGGGTAAAGGTGGAAGCTTAATATGGTAATTACAGCAACTGAAACTACCATTAAGAAGATTGATCTTAAGAGAGCTTTAGGTGGTAAATCAGTTTATGTTGGATACCCAGATAATTCTACTAGAGATGATGGTGAATTAACCAATGCTCAAATAGCTTTTCTTAATACAGAGGGTACTAGACCTTTAGAGACTTCTAGAAAGATTAAAGAGGGTATGTCTGATGGTACTAGTTATAATGATGCATTCGCTGCCTATATAAGGAGTAATGGTGATCCCAGGTGGCATATACCCCCGAGACCCTTTGTAGAACCCGCTATTGAGAAAGATTTAAATAAAATACAAAAAGAATTAATTGATGCTGCTCTTGATAACATAGAAGGTAAAGATCCCACTGAAAAATTAAATAGGGTAGGAATTAGAGCTGTTAATTCTGTAAGAAAATTTATTAGAAGTTATCCAGAAAATGGTCTTGAACCAAATGCAGAATCCACTATTAAAAGAAAAGGTGAAGATCATCCTTTAAAAGGAAAAACTGGTCAACTATTAAGTGGAACAACTTATGTGATTGAAGAATAATATGCCATTACTTAATATTGGAGAACTAATAGATGACCCTGATTTTAACCAAGATTTTCAGGTAACACGTAGGTCAGGAAATTGGGAGAATGGAAGATTCATCCCTGTGGAAGAACTTATAAATACATATGGTATTATTGATCCACAGGATACCTCAGAATTGGATCTTGCTCCTGATGGCTCTATGGTTAGAGGTCGTATTAAAGTTTATACACATCTTAAAATGTATGTTACTATTTTGGATGCTCCAAATGGTAGTTATATTTCAGATGAAGTAATTTGGCAAGGTAATAAATATAATGTAATCATGGATAGTAATTATTCCGATTATGGTTACTATGAATATGTATGTCAGTTAAAGGATGCGTCAGGTGGCACTGGTTCTTAATTGGACAGATAAAGATTTAGAAGATGCTATAACAAAAGCTCTATCTAATATTACTGGGTTAGACCCAAATAAAGGTGAAATAAGACTCGCATATAGCCAACAGGGCCAGCCCAGCTGGAGACATACAGATACAGTTGTTGCTTATTATCTTACACCTTCTAATGATCCATATGACCAGGATATTACGGATACTTATAAAAATAATATCTCTGGAAATATAGATAAAAAAGAAATCTTCACTCAGGTACTAGAGTGTAGAATATCTTGTTACGGCCCTAATTGTAAAAGTTTAGCTACTTTGATAAGAGCTGCTATACAATCAGATGAAAATCGATTAGAGCTGTCTAAGGTAAATATTTATCCAGTACCAAAAGTACCCCCATATAGATATGTTCCTTATGAATATAATAAACAATGGTGGTTAAGAGCTGATGTATTTTTACTCTTGAATGTATATACTACTATATCTAATCATGTAGAAAAATTAGAATCAGCCCAGGTAAAACTTGTAACAAAGGAAATAGGAGAATTAGATGTCGACGTTACCCCTTAAACCTGTGGTTAATGTATACTATAATCTAGGTCCTATTGCTTCAGTTAGAAAAGGCTTTAATCTTGGAGCTATTTTAGGATCTTCAACTATTATTAATACTACACAACGTGGTATTGTTTATAATAGTGTAGATGAAATGATTGAAGCAGGTTTTGCTAATGATTCCCCAGAGATATTAGGTGCTCAGGTATATTTCTCAGCTACCTCCAAACCTTCTCAGCTTTATGTTGGTAGATGGGTAAAAGAAAGCACTTACTCAAAGGTATATTATCAAGGCCCTATAGGAGATGGTAATAAAGTTACAATCGGAGATACTACTTATATAGTTGAAAATGGTACCTCTGAAACCACAACTATAGCAAATATTGTTTCTGCAGCTGAGACTGCAGGAGCAACTATAGCAAATATTGTTTCTGCAGCTAAGACTGCAGGAGCAACTATAGCTACTAGTACAGAAAATACTCTTTATATTTTATTTACTGCTAATAATGCTGGTAGTACTGGTGTTGTTACTAAGTTGATGGTAGAAGCTGGAACGGGTAATCCAGTCAGTGAAGTAGTAACAGAAGTTGGTGAAGATCAAGAAACAGCACTAGAAGCAGTTCAAGCCTGTAGAGAATCCAACTCCGACTGGTATGCTATAGCTATGACTGAAGTATTACCTGATTCTGATATAGAAAGTATAGCAGCTTATATAGAAGCCACTACTAATAGTACTCCCTCTACTTATTTTGCTAATTCTAATAATGATAATATTATTAATGGAGTTGAGAGTAATCTTTTTGAAAAATTGAAAGGGTTAAAATACCAGAGAACTATTGGTACTTGTTCCAAACAACCCTATACTCATATTGGTGCCATGGGTTATGCGATGGGACAAACTAGGGATACTGCTGGTAGTCATTATACTCTTGACCTTAAAGAGATTCCAGGGACTTTAGTTGATAACTTTACCTCTACCCAGGTTTCTAATATTGAAGGAAATTATGGGAACATATATATTAATAGAGGATCTTACTATGATATGTATGAGACCGGTAAAGTATTTTCTGGGGCTTGGTATGATGAAATTATTCAATTGGATAAGTTAGTAAATAATATTCAGTTGAATATTATGGATGTACTAAGATCTTCCTCTGCAATTCCCCAGACTAATGCTGGTCTTGCTCGTATCTTATCAACTATTGAATCAGCTTGTAGAGATGCAGTAAAAATTGGCTTTGTAGCTCCAGGTCAGTGGAACGGAGATAATATTTTAAATCTATCCACAGGTGATTATCTGGCCACTGGTTATCTTATTCAGTCTGAGAGTTTTGAGAATCAAAGTCAGGCTGATAGAGATGCTCGTAAAGCTCCATATATTTATGTAGCTTTGAAGCTGGCTGGGGCCATCCAGTCTGTGGTTGTCCAAATTGATGTTAATAGATAAGGAGAACAATGATGGCTGGAACGACTACTACTTATTCATTTGATGATGTAGATGTAACTTTTGTTCATCCTGGAGTTGGTCAGTATGTAGTTAATGGTAAGGGTATTGGATCTATTGCTGTTAGTATGCTTACTGATAAAACTACCCATGATATTGCAGCAGATGGTTCTACTATGATATCAAAAATCCCAGGAGATAATGCTTCCATTAATATTGAAATTCAGCAAACTTCAGAATTTCATAAGTGGTTAGTAAACTATTATAATTTTGTATTGATTTCACCTTCAGCTTTATGGGCTCAGGCTTATATTACCATTAGGGATAAAGTTGGAGGTTCATTAATTAGTGCTTTTGATGTTTCTCCTGTTAAAAGAGCCGATAAAGGTTATCAGGCTCAGGGCCAGAGAGTTACTTGGCCATTCTTGTCTGGAAATTGTCAAGAGTCTTCCATTTAATAAGGGGGGTATTAATTACCCCTCTAATTTTTATAAAGGTGAGAATTTATGGAAATTAGGGTAGATAAAAAAATTATAGAGATTAAAGGTAGAAAATTCACTATTAATAAATTTGATCCATTTTTTGGATCTTATATGGCCTTTAAGGTTTTAAATTTAGGGTCTAATAATGATACTTCTCAGGTTGGTATTCTTTCTACCTTTAATAATCTAATGGGTAATAATCTTGAAGAATTTGAAAAGATTCAAAAGAAAGTATTATCTTATTGTACAGAATCTCTTCCAGTTGGTGAGGTTCCTCTAGTTAACTCAGAGGGTAATATAGCTGTAATAGGTTTAACTGCTCCTATGGCTATGAACCTATTTATCCAAACTATCATGTTCTCAATCTCTGATTTTTTCGAAGAGGGTGCTATACAGATGGATCTACCAGTAGAAGAGGAAGCACCCCAAAATTAACTGAAGAGTTAGTAGATCAGCTTCTGTGGTTACCAGTTCAAAAAGGTTATTGGAAACAACATGAACTCTGGGATGGAACCTATAAAATTAATGATTGGTTAGACCTTATAGAAAAAATACCAGAATTCAATAAAGAAAAAACCCTAATAATTGAAGCTTTATTAAGTAAACTATAATGGCAACTTTAGATTACATAAAATCTTATCTAGTTAAATTGGGTGTAGATATTGACCAGAATGAATTGGCTAAATGGGATTCTGGTCTTAAAAAATTGGATAAAGGGTTCAAATCCACAGTTAGTGGTCTGGTCTCCTCTTATTCTAAAGTCGCTGGAATATATAGTACTTTATCCCTCGGTATAGCAAAATTTGCTACCTCTGTGGCTCAGTCTGATATGGAGATGCAAAAATTTGCTAATAGAATGTATATGTCAAGGGATTCTGCTAAGGCTTTACAAACCACCCTTGATGCTATGGGGTTAAACGGGGTTGGAGATTTACAAGATGTAGCTTTAAACCCAGAGTTAACTAAACAATATAGAGAGTTAATTTCCTTATCTACCTCCTTAAATACTCCAGCAGCAGTAAAACAGAGTTTAAAAGATATTAGAGCTATCTCCTTTGAGTTTGATAAATTGAATACTATTTTTGATTATTTTCAAGAAAGAGTAGTTCACTTTATCTATCAAACAGTTAAAGGTCCTGCTCAAAAGTTTCAGGAATTTTTGAAGAATTTTAATAATACTTTTTCTAAAAATATTAATAAATGGGCAGAGAATTTAGGTAGATATTTGGGTATTATTGTCAGATTAACTTTTAGATTTATTGAAGGACTTTCCACTATATTATCTAAAGTAGGAGATATATGGAATAGATTATCAAGTTTGTCTAAAGGTTTTATAGCTACTATATTTTTGATTAATAAAATTATTAGAGGAAGTCCCATCTGGAAACTAATAACAGTATTTACCTCTTTTTTAATGTTATTAGATGATTATAAAACCTATAAAGAGGGAGGAATATCAGCTACAATCTTAAAACCAGTTTGGAAAACTATTGATGAGCAAAGAGAAAATCCAGAGTCTGGGTGGAATTTTTTAGTTAATTCTATTAAAAATCTTGTAGATGGTATCAATAGATTAATAGAAGTAATAAAAGAGACTGTCTCTAAAATAGAGGGTAGTAAATTAGGGAAATTATTAGGTTTGGGAGAAGAACCAAAACAAGGTTTTGCAGGTGATAATGTTCAAGAAAGGGTAAAAAACCAGTTAGAATATATTGAACAAATACCTTTTTGGAAAAGATTATTAGCGGATTTAACTTTAGGAAAGTTTGGTACCAATCAAGAGGAATTTTTAATCAATAGATTAAATAACCCTGATTTAACTAATATTACCCAAACAAAATATATTCCGATTAATCAGGAAGATAAAAATTTCACTCCTATTAATGAAACTAAAAATAATTCTGTTAACCAAACCTTTAATTTTAATCTTACAGGGGTAAATGATCCCAATAAGTTTATAAATGATGTTTCTAGTTTAATAAGAAATAATGGAAGTAGATTGGTTGGATAATGGCTTTATTTAGTGACTTAATATCAAATATTAAAGGTTTATTTTGGGAACAAATAAATCTAGATGGTTATGTATTTGATGCCTATCTAAGGATGGAGAACCAGTCCTCATTAGTAATAACAGACCACCCTGTGGAAACTGGTTCTCCTATTTCAGATAATGCTTATTTAACTCCCCGAGTATTTACTTTTGAAATAGGGATGACGGATACTGCTCAAGGTAAAATATTTGGTCAATTTGGATTTTTAGATAGAGCAGTTACTGCTTACAAATTATTAGAAAGTTGGCAAACATCCAGAAAGATAATAACTCTTAATGGAAAATATGGCTTTTATAAGAACATCATGGTTAAGGACCTTATAACTAATGATGATTATACTACTTCAAATGGTATGAAAGCCACAGTAATTTTGAGGGAGATTATTGGTACCTCATCGCAACTAGTGAAGGTTTCTGCAGCTTCCTGGTTTACTGGTTCTTCCAGTAGGGGGAATCAGAACGCCTTATCTCCCTCTAAAAATATTTCTAGTTTAGTAGAATCTGGTTTATTGGAGGGTTCCTAGTATGGTATTATCTGTATTACCTGTAAATAGTGATCCTAACCAAACTTTTGAATGTAGTCTTCCAGTGGATGGTAAGAATAGAAGATTTAAATTTTTCTTTGAATGGAACCCCATTGGAGAATATTGGCAATTTGATTTATATGATTTAAATCAGGAAGGTAAACAATTATTAAATAAGCAAGTAGTATGTTCTATAAACTACCCTTATAATAATATATTAAAAACTTATACATATAAAGAACTTGGAAGTTTATATGTAGTTAGTACGATACCCAATAGCGATAGACCTAATTATAATAATCTAGGTACAGATTATACTTTAATTTGGGGTGATACACCTGATGTTCAATCAATTTCTTAGGCAATATACTCTTTATATTTCTGGCCCTAAATATAAAGTATATGGAGGAGATAGTTCATCTGTAGTTGCTAGAGAAATAAAAGATCCAATTAGAATTACTTTTGATATTACCAAAACGATATTAAGAGACCCTAATTTTGCTGAAATAACTATTTATAATCTTTCTCCAGAAACTGAAAGAGAAATTATACAGGAAGGTACTCAAGTAGTATTAGTTGCTGGGTATGATCAACCTGGAATTATTTTTAAGGGGCAAGTATTTCAACCACTAAGGGGCAAAGAAAATGGGACAGACTATTTTCTAAAATTAATATGTCTGGATGGTGATGCTTATATGAACTTAGCTTTTATATCTGGTACCATTACTCCTAATAGCACTAGACAACAAATAGCTCAGCAAGTACTAAGAGACAGCACCATTCAACTTGATTCTGTGGTTGTAGATAATCTACCTAATACTAATTTTATAGATGGTTCTTCTCCTACAAATGAAAGAGCTAAAGTAGTATTTGGGGATCCTTCAAAATATTTAGATAATATATCTAAAATGGGTAATTCAAGCTTTTATATAGATAATAATGAGGGGAGATTTTTTAACCCTTCTTCCACAGAAGGTAAATCTGATGCTCATCTCTTAACTGTTGAAACTGGATTAATTGGTGTACCTCAACAGGTAGATTATGGAGTAGAAGCTAAATGCTTATTAAATCCATCTATAAGATTAGGGGATTTTATTAAGATTGATAATAAATCTGTATTACAACAGCAATTAAGTTTTGGACAGATCCCTTATTTATTAGATGCTGATGGTATATATAGGGTTATTAAAATACATTATTCAGGTGATAGTAGAGGACAAGAATGGTATTGTGACTTGACTACTATTACTCAGGGGGGAGTTATACCTTCTATGCTGGTTGGTCAACAAGGGAACTTGATTTTATGATTAATCTTGAAGAAAGAATAAGTAGACTAGAAAGTCTTTTAAGGAAAATATCCTCTAATATTAAATCAGACATTAGAGTAGCTTTACCTGCTACAATTTTATCATTTGATTCTGTTAAGCAGACTGTAGTATGTAAGCCTTTAATTAGAGAACTGATTAATATTAATGGATCAGCTAAATATGAAGAATTACCAGAATTAAGAGATGTACCAATATCTATTCCTAGAGCTGGTAATTGGGCTATTACTTTACCTATTAAACCCGGTGATGAATGTATGGTAATCTTTCAGGATTTATGTATAGATGGTTGGTGGTTTAGGGGTGGTATTCAAAACTGGAATGATTTACGTAGGCATGATCTTTCGGATGCTATAGCGATTTTCTCACCTTGGTCGCAACCCAATACCATCCCTTCATATAATACAAATAATTTAGAGGTGAGAAGTTTAGACAATACCATAAAAATAAGCATGGGATCTGATGGTGTAACTATGGATTTTCCCCAGGGGGGTATAATTAATGGTAATTTAACTATTAACGGAGATGTTACCTCCACAGGTACAGTGACTGGCCAAACTGATGTTATAGCAGCTGGTATATCTGGTAAGGGTCATACTCATAATTATAACCCAGGCCCTGGTAGTCCTACTCCTACAGGAGCTCCTCAATGATATATAGAAGATTAGATGCTAATGGTGATTATGTATTTGGGCAAGGGAGAAGTCAGTTTATATCTGGTTCCGAAGCTGTGGCTCAAGCAGTAATTACCAATCTAAAATTATTACTAGGTGAATGGTGGGAAGATGTAAATAATGGTCTCCCTCTGTGGCAGTCTATTTTAGGTATTCCTGGTTCTGAAGCGAACCAGTTATCGATAGATAATATTATTAAGGATAGGATTTTAAAAACTAATCTAAATGGAGAACTTCTAGTTAATTCTATAGATGATTATACAAGAACTTATAATGCTACCACCAGAGTATATACTTTTGAGGCTGTTATTACCACTATATATAGTGAATCAGTAGTTATTAAAGAACAACTTTCTATAGGTTAATAGTATGGCATATTTTACACCTTATATTGATAATTTAGGAATACATTATCCCAATTACCAAGATATTATAGATTACTATGTTTCAAAAGCTAAAGAGATATATGGTAATGATATTTATTTGGAAGAGGATAGTCAAGATTATGAATTACTCTCTATTATAGCAAGAGCTGCTGCTGGTGCATTAGCTGCTGCTGGTGATAGTTATAATTCTAGAGATCCCGATACTGCTTTTGATAATGTTCTTGATGGATTAGTAACCATTAATGGTATTGAGAGAAAACCTAGTACTTATTCTACAGTTAATCTTAAATTAACAGGGCTTCCCTATACCTTAATAAGGGGAGGGGTTGTTCAATCTGCTTCTGGTGATAACTGGAATCTTCCCCAAGAGGTAGTTTTAGATGCTAAAGGTGAAGCATTAGTTACTGGTATAGCTCAAGAGGTAGGTTCAATTGTTGCTTTAACTGGAGAAATTACTAAAATAGTTACTCCAACTTATGGTTGGTCAACAGTTAATAATCCAGATCCAGCTAATGTTGGTCAACCAGTAGAAACTACTCCAGAATTAAAAGCTCGTAGAAAAATAGCTGTTGCAACTCCATCCCAAACTCCTTTAGAAAGTCTTGCTGCTGGTATCAATAACCTATTAGGTGTAACAGAATTTCAAGTATATGAAAATGATACTAAAGTAGTAGACAGTAGGGGATTTCCTCCTAATTCTATAACTGTTATAGTAGAGGGTGGTACTAATGAAGATATTGCTCATGCTATTTCTTTAAGAAAAAATATGGGTGTACTTAGTAATGGAGATATAACTGTTCCAGTTACTAATGAATATGGCTCAACATTAGATATTAGTTTTTATAGGCCTGAGGATGTACAAGTTTATGTAACTGTATATATTACTCCATTAGCTGGTTATACTACGGAGGTTGCTGATCAAATAAAATCCTCTCTTATTAATTATTTTGAATCTATGTATATAGGAGGTAATCTATATAATTCTCAATTATGGGAAGCAGCTTTATCTGTAAGTCCAGATATTAGACCCACTTTCTCCATTAAACCTTCTAAAGGTATTACAGTTGGGTTAAGTCCAGAAGAACAATCTAACCAAGATTTGACTGCTACTTTTAAACAGAAATTTAGAACCTCAGCTGCTAATATAACTATTTCCACAGAGGATAATTAATGAAAGTCGATATAGATTTTTATCTTAATTTAGTGGCTTCTCAACATTCCACTAAACCCAAGTATATGGCTTGGTTAAGAGTACTTTTGACCCCATTTGTGGATGCTATTAAACTCAATGAAGATGTTAAAAATGCATTTGACTTAAATAAAGCTGTAGGAAAACAGTTAGATATTTTGGGGAAACTATTAGTACAATCTAGGCAAGTAAATTTTCAACCAACTGATGGTTCAAGTTCTATTCTTGATGACTATTATTATAGAATGATTTTGAAAGCTAAGGTTGTGAAAAACCAGTGGAAAGGAACCATTACTAATTTTTATAATTTCTGGAATGTACTCTTTAAAAATCAACCATTACAAATATATTTGGTAGATAATCAAGAGATGGAACCAGTAGCTGTTATTTGGTCATCCTCAGTTACCCAAATGGTTCAAGACCTATTAGCTCATAATTATATTATTCCTAAACCAGCTGGATTGGGTATTACTGTAAGAAGAATAGATGCAGAATCAACTTTTGGTTTCTTTGGTACTGAATTTACTGGTTTTGATACCGGTACTTTCTGGAACCAAGACTTAGAAGCAAATTAATACAAGGAGAGAATTATAAATGGCAAGTAACTTAGAAAAACCAGGAGCTTTATTAAAGCCCTTCGCCAGTCAAGGTGATAAGAATACTATCCCTGTGGATGCTACTGGAACACAGGCAGCTTCTTTACAGGAGGGATTTCCCCCTATTACTTCTACCCCCATTTCACAAGGTGGTATTCCACCAGAGAGAAAAGATTTTAATGGATTAGGTTATTTATTATCTAATTTATATTTCTATCTTCAGAATGGAGGTCAATTTACTTTTGATAAAGATGTAAGTGATGCTATTGGTGGTTATCCAGAGGGGGCTATACTTAATTTTACTGATACTCTTACAGGTGACTCCTATAGGGTTCGTTCCCTTATTCCCAATAATACCCATAATTTTAATATAAATCCAGCTTATATTGATGACCAGAAATGGACTAAAGCTTTAAAGGATGAACAACCCGGAGCAGGTAATATTGGTGATATTAAATATACTTTGGTTAAAGATGTAGCTCCTTTTGGTGGAGCTTGGACTGATGGGTCTACCTATACTTCTGAAGAATTTCCAGATACTTATCAAATGTTAGCTCAAGGTAAATTAGCTAGTTTATCTTTTACTGATTATGAAACCCAGATAACAAATAATGGAGTTTGTGCTTATTTTGGTTTTGATGCTGCTTCTCAGTCTTTTAAGGTTCCTACTATTAAGAATGTATATATTAAAGCTGGAGAAGCTATAGATCAGAGTAAATTTTTAAAAGAAAGTCTTCCAAATATTACAGGTGAAATACATTGTGGCACTAGAGATATTGGGGGAGGCTTTACCGTTGCTAATGGAGCTTTTCAAAAATCTGAAATTAATGATAATTATGCAGTCACTTCTAAGGGTACTAAAGTAGATGATTCAAGTTGGGCTGTAACTTTCGATGGTTCTAGAAGTTCTTCAGCCTATCAGGATAATGCAAAGGTAAATCCAGATCATATAATTCTTAGAGCTTATGTAGTATTGTATATTGGAGTCCAAGATGCTAATGAAGCTACCTGGGTACTTAAAGAGGATGTAGCGAATAAAGTTAATAGTTTAGGAAACCCAAGTAACCTAACTTACCCAACAACTCAAGCTGTAGCAGATGCAGTAAATCAACTCAAAAATACTGTTGATAATAATATTCAATATGTAGAGTCTTTACCAGCAGAACCTTTAGCTAATGTTCTTTACTGTATACCAGAAACCTATACTTATGGAGGTTAATCAAGATGCCTTTATATATGAGAACAGAAGTAGATAATTTCACCAGGGTAGGAAATCCTTCTGTGGATGCTGATGGTATTGCTAGTAATTTTAGTGCTGATAATTATCTTAGAAAAGATAATATAGGACCATTTACTCAAGATGATAGTTTTGAAATTAATATAGCTTTACCAGAAATAAACTATAGTGCAGATTGTTTTCCCTTAGCTATTTATACTAATGATGATACTTGGATGAATATTATCTGTGATGGTCAAGTTAGCTACTTTGAAATTTCTAATCTAGGTGTAATGATTACTCCTGAAGTTGAGGGAAGAGCTAATAATATTAATCTTCAATATAGTAAAGATACTGGATTTAAATTTACTGTTACTCTGGTAGATGGACAAATATTAGAAAAAACAGTTACTACCACAGAGGATTTTAATCTTGGGGAGAATTTATATTTAGGTTATGATCCATATAGTTATGGACCATTTTGGGGCACTATAGATCTTACCAAAACTTATATTAAAAAGAATGGTATTAGTGTATGGTCTTGGAAAGCTTTATCACCTACTGCTAATAAAATTAAGGATGTTTATGGAGGTCCCACTATTTTTATTGAACAAGATATAGAAAAAGTTGGTACTGTTATAGAATATCCTAGTAGTCCGAATAGCATCTCTGTTCAGACTGGTGTTAATTATGTTAAAACTACTAAATCTTTTGACCTTAAGAATGCTGTTTCTTTTGAATTTGTATGTTATATGGGTTTTATGTTACCTAATAATTTCTTCGGTTTAGCAGGTACAGAAGGCAGATTTTCCGGGTTTAACCTATATTATGATTCAGATAAAAATAAAGTAAGTTTAGAGCTATCTACTAATGGTACATCCTTTGACAAGAGAATTGAGGGGGTTACCTCACCAGCTCAATATATAGGTTATTTTTATAAAATAGAATTTACTGGATCAGCTTATAACTATTACATAGCCAGAGATACCAATTTAGACTGGATTTTACAGGGATCCATTTCTTCCTCTGTGGGATTAAACGCTACAAATAATAAAATTCTTTTAGGTATTGATGATCAAGCAGGTAGTTCAAATAAAAATATAAGCATAAATTTAAACTACTGTTATTTGAATATTAATGGTAAAAGAGTTTGGTCCGGGATGAAAAAATCTCCTTCTCGTATTAAAAAATGTTATCTTCATAATAAATTAGTGTACCAGGCATTAGACCCTTGGGAGATGCCATATATGTCTAGTGATAATCCAGGTAATGGTTATATTATTACATCTAATGTTATCTATAATGCTTGGAGAGCTTTTAATAAAGCTTGGGGGCAAGATAATCAACAATGTAATTCTAATGAAGGTTATAGTAATAGATGGATCAATGTTAAATTACCTGTAAAAATTATTTTAACCAATAGCCTCTATGTAAATGGAACTGCTGATAAACATGGAGTAGGTTTAACAACAGCTTTTCAAATATTTACTAAAAATGGTGGAACACCTCTTACTAATTATACTTATACTCCTAGATCAAATTGGTCCCAAACTCAATTTACTGCTATCAATCAGCAAGTTGTAACAGATAATCTATTTATTAAAATAGATGGAGATGGTTGGGCTAGATGTGGTGAAATTTACCTTTATGGTAAATTATTACTTTAATCCATGATATTTTAAACCAGATAGACCAGTTACCCTACCTCCTTGTCCATATATGAAATTATAACGATAGTAAGTATAGAAATTAGGGTTTGTAAAACCATATCTACGCCAACTGTTTGTATATTGATAACCATTATTCGATTCTATCAATGTAACCCAGCTTGAATTATCATTAGATGCCTGAAAAGAGAAACGATCAACATTGTCCGAATCTGTTTCATAGTTTAATGATAACATTTCTAAAGATGTAATTCTTCTGGGTTCTGGAAATTTAACAGTCACATATTGACCAGCTGATAATTTACCACCATTCTGTGCATTCTTAAACAGCCAAAAAGCATCACCTCTATTACTTATAATCTCAATGCCATCTTGGTTGGTTGAGTTCATAATAGGAGGTGGAAAGGTGAAGGAAGTTGTATAGAGATACACTAATTTATTATGAAGATAACATTTTTTAATACGAGAAG
>ERZ779866.2116-NODE-2116-length-18599-cov-5.303710_pt1 | contig 18599 bp, 17 predicted proteins | sample MGYA00511248_ERZ779866 | MGnify/ENA primary metagenome ERZ779866 (study PRJEB29588, sample SAMEA2155758) | human gut metagenome | biome: human gut; feature: human-associated habitat; material: faeces | place: Denmark | collected 2008/2010 ... | reverse complement strand
GTTTTGTCTTCCATGATGGGCCTCCTTATGCAAATGGAAATATGCATATGGGACACATGTTAAATAAAGTTATCAAAGACGTTATTTGTCGTTATAAAAATATGAATGGTTTCTACACACCTTATATTCCTGGATGGGATACACATGGGTTACCAATTGAAAATGCTATTCAAAAATTAGGTGTTAACCGTAAAGAAATGCCAACAGCTAAATTTAGAGAAAAATGTGATGCTTATGCACATGAACAAGTAAATAAACAAATGGCACAACTTATCCGTATGGGGACATTTGCGGATTATAAACACCCATATTTAACATTACAACATGAATTTGAAGCAAGACAAATTGAAGTGTTTGCTAAAATGGCGGTGGATGGATTGATTTTCAAAGGATTAAAACCAGTATATTGGTCACCATCAAGTGAATCTGCTTTAGCTGAAGCTGAAGTTGAATATCATGATATCAAATCACCAACAATTTTTGTTAAATTCCAAGTGAAAGACGGTAAAGGAATCTTAGATAATGATGTTAATTTCGTTATTTGGACAACAACTCCTTGGACAATTCCAGCTAACTTAGCGATCTGTTTAAATGCTTCTTATAACTATGCCTTAGTAGAAACAGAAAAAGGAAAATTAATTGTCTTAGATACTTTAGTCGATGAATTAATGGCTAAATTTGAAATTACTGATTACAAAGTTGTTAATCATTATAAAGGATCGGAATTAGAATACATCACTTGTCAACATCCATTATATGATAGAGAATCATTAGTTATCTTAGGAGATCACGTAACTGCTGATTCTGGTACTGGATGCGTTCATACTGCACCTGGATTTGGGGCAGATGACTTCTTTGTAGGTCAAAAATATAATTTACCAGCTTATTGTAACGTTGATGAACACGGTTGTATGATGGAAGATTGTGGTGAATGGTTAGCCGGTCAATATGTAGATGACGCGAATAAAACAGTGACTATGAAATTAGATGAAATTGGAGCTTTATTAAAACTTGAATTCATTACGCATAGTTACCCACATGATTGGCGTACTAAAAAACCTATTATCTTTAGAGCAACTGATCAATGGTTCTGTTCATTAGATAAAATCAGAGATAAATTATTAAGTGAAATTGATAGTGTTAACTGGTTAAATGAATGGGGTCATATTAGAATCTATAACATGATTAGAGATCGTGGAGACTGGTGTATTTCACGTCAACGTACTTGGGGTGTTCCAATTCCTATTTTCTATTGTGAAGATGGAACGCCAATCATTGAACAAGAAGTATTTGATCATATTTCTAAATTATTCAGAGAACATGGATCAAATGTTTGGTTTGAAAGAGATGAAAAAGATTTATTACCTGAAGGATATACAAATGAACATTCACCAAATGGTATCTTCAAAAAAGAAAAAGATATCATGGATGTATGGTTTGACTCAGGAAGTTCACATACAGGTGTCATGGTAGAAAGAGGATTTAATTATCCAGTAGACCTTTACTTTGAAGGTAGTGACCAATATCGTGGATGGTTCAACTCATCATTAATTATCGGTGTGGCTGCTCATGGTAAAGCTCCTTATAAAACTGTCTTATCACATGGTTTCGTATTAGATGGTAAAGGGAATAAAATGTCTAAATCTTTAGGAAATACAGTAGATCCTATTAAACTTGTTAATCAATATGGTGCTGACATTGTAAGATTATGGGCCACTTCTGTTGCTTATCAACAAGATGTTCGTATTTCTGATGAAATTATGAAACAAGTGGCTGAAGGATATCGTAAAATTCGTAATACAATGAGATTCGTTTTAGGTAACTTAAATGATTTCAAAGCAAGTGATTTAGTAGAAATCAAAGATTTACCTGGTGTTGATCAATATATGTTAGCTAAATTAAATGAATTAATGAAAGCCTATGATGAAGCTTATGCAAACTATGATTTTGCTACAGCAAACCAAGAAATCTTAAATTACTTTACAAATACCTTAAGTTCATTCTATATGGATTTCACAAAAGATATCTTATACATTGAAGATGCAAATTCTCCACGTAGAAGACAAGTTCAAACAGTTTTATATCATCATGCAAAAACAATGATGAAATTATTATCAACAGTACTAGTATTTACAGCTGAAGAATTACATGATCATTTCCATTGTGATGAAACAAAAGCAGAATCTATCTTCTTAGAACCAAAATATGAATTATTTAATATTGAAAACGAAGAAGAAGTTTTAGCTTATTTCTCTAAATTTATGGAAGTAAGAAAAGATGTCTTAAAATCTATGGAAGGTTTAAGAAATGAAAAATTAATTAAATCAAATATGGAAACAAAAGTAACTTTATCTTTAAAAGATGAATATAAAGATATTGCTGACTTAAAAGATGATTTAAAACAATTATTCATTGTAGCAAAAGTTGAATTAGTTGATGATACAACTTTAGAAGAATATGAAACAAGCTACATCAAGGTTGAAAAATTCAATGGTGTACAATGTCCAAGATGTTGGAACTATTTTGATGAAGATGAAATGAATGGTGAATTATGTTCGCGTTGTGCAAGTGTAGCTCACCGTGTAGCTGAATAAAAGACGAGCAATCGTCTTTTTTTTTATGCTTTAAAATGATAAAATGAAAGAAGATTACAAATGTAAGGAGTTTCATTATGGAATTGAAAAGTTTAAAACAAAGACAAGCAGGTGTTTTGTTGCCCTTATTTAGCTTGCCTAGTCGTCATGGAATTGGTGATTTAGGGAAAAGTGCTTATGAATTTATCGACTTAAGTGCAAAAGCTGGTTTTTCCATCTGGCAAATATTACCACTAAATCCCTCAAGTTCAGGGAATTCACCCTATACACCTTATTCTTCTTTTGCAGGAGATGAAATCTATATCTCTTTGGATTTATTACAAGAATGGCATTTATTAGAAGAAGTTCCCTCTTATTTAGAAGATTATCCTAAAGTAGATTATAAACGTGTACGTCTTTTTAAAGATAAATATTTAAGAAAAGCCTATCAAACATTTTTACAAGATAAAGAACTCAAAAAAGAATATCGTACTTTTGTTAAAGGAACGTTTTGGTTAAAAAAATATGCCCGTTTTATGGCTTTAAACCAAGCGAATGATGGGTTACCTTGGGCTGATTGGAATGAAGAAGATCAAAAAGTAAGTGGAAGTAATGCAGGATTGGAAGATGAAATTGCCTATATTCAATTCTTACAATATATTTTTGTTAAACAATTTAATTTATTAAAAATACATGCTCATGAAAAAGGCGTTTCTATTATGGGAGATCTTCCACTTTATGTAGGAACTGATTCAGCTGATGTTTATGAATATCGTAAATGTTTTCAATTAGGAAAAGATTATTATCCACTTTATATTTCAGGGGCATCACCTGATTATTTTTCTGCGGATGGTCAATTATGGGGACATCCTCTTTATAATTGGGATTATTTAAAGAAAACAAGATATAATTTTTGGATCAAAAGATTAAAATGGAATAATGAAATCTTTGATATTTTGCGTATTGATCATTTTAGGGCCTTTGATACGTATTGGTCGGTTCCTTATGGAAGTAAGACGGCAAGAGAAGGAAAATGGATTGAAGGACCAAGTTATCATTTCTTAGATTCTGTTTATAAACAACTTCCTGAATTAAATATGATTGTTGAAGATTTAGGAGAATTAAGACCAGAAGTTCATGAATTACGTGATCATTATCATTTACTTGGAATGAAAGTTATGCAATTTTCATTTGGTGAAAATGAAAGAAAAGTAAAATATAAAATACCTAAACAATCTGTTGTTTATACAGGAACACATGACAACGCACCTTTAAAACAATGGTATGATGAATTAGAAGATAAAGAATTTATAAAAGAGGTCATGATTTCTTTAGGATATAAAGGAGAAGATATCGTACAAGATATTTTAAGTTATGCTTTTGATTGTGATGCTTTGATTGCGATGCTTCCTGTTCAAGATTTACTTGGTTATGGAAAAGAAGCTCGTGTCAATCTTCCTGGAACAGTCGGTTCATATAACTGGTCATATCGTTTAACATCGTTTGATGACTATAAAAAGAAACTAAAAGATATTAAGAAAATGATAGATAAGTCTAAAAGATAAATACCATACTTATTTTTTAAAAAGCCTAAAAAACCGTGGTAAAAGCGGTTTTTTTTTATTTTTTAACAATGTAATCGCTTTTATTTTTATTTTTGATAAGAATAAATTGATTTTTATTTAAGAAAAAATATAATAAACATCGTAGACAAGTCATGAACAGGTTTTTCTTCCTTAAATATTTTTTTGACAACAACATTCTGAAATTTGTACAAGACTTGTAGAATTTATCTGAAGGCCATTTGGTCTTTTTTTTTATTTTTTTTATGGGTTTGTGTTATAATTGATGAAAAGAGGTAAAAAAATGGAACACTCAATTAAAGCAGGACTTATGATTACAAGTGCCTTTGATTATAATATGGAAATATGTCGAGGAGCAAATGAAGCGTGTAAAGAACTAGGAATAGAACTTGTCATCTTTTTTGGTGGTTCAGTTGATCCAAATGTAGAGTTTGTACAATCTTCTGACTATCAAAAAGCAAATGTCTAGGCTTTTGCGAATTATTTAGATTTAGATTTTTAGTTATTCCTGCTTCGAGTATTTGTCGTACGGATCAAAAAACAAGAGAAGCTTTTCCAAAATATTTTCATATACCAGTTGTTATTTTAAATTCACAAATAAAAGATTATCCTTTTGTTGTCTATAATAACAAAAAAGTGTTTATAATGCTGTAAGTTATATGATTGAAAAAAATTATTGTCAACATATTGGAATTATTACTGGTTATGATAGCGGGGTTACTGCCAAACAAAGACTTGCAGGTTATCAAGAAGCTTTATCAAGCCATGATATGCCTTTTGAAGAAAAATATATTTTATCAACACCTGGTTATAATATTGATTCAGAGAATTTAATGAATAAATGGCTTCAAGAAAAACCTGAATTAGATGGAATTATGTGCGTGACGGATGATATTGCTTATTATTTATATCGTGAATTAGAAAAACTAGGAAAACGTGTAGGTAAGGATATTATGGTGTCTGGTTTTGATGATAAACCAGAATCAACACATATGGTTCCACCGCTTGCTTCTTGTCATGCGGATGCTTATGATCTTTATAAAAATGCTTCTACACAGAATCGATACATTGATGCACATTTTATTCTTCGTCTTTCTGTTGATTGTGAAAACCATGAAGAAATTGAAATTGGTGAATTTATTCGTTTTTGTAGAGCTGAAAAAGAAAGTAATGAATATATAGCTCAAGGAATGACACAATATGTTTTTGATAATAAATTGGTTTATAGTTCCAATTATCAAGAAACTGTATGGAGTTTCTTTACTTATTTAATAGATCGTGTTTTAATCCAAAAAGCACTTTCTTCAAATTATGAAAGAAGTATTTTGATTTATATTATTGAAATGGCACATTCTTTGAGATTGAATGTATGTATTGAAGGTGTTGAAACGGAAGAAGAATTTTAAGAAATCAAAAAATTAAATCCAGATTATATCCAAGGTTATCTTTTTGGAAAACCAGCACCAGAAGATGAGTTTTACAATCGACAAATTAAGAAGAAATAATTCTTCTTTTTTGAATTTTACATAAACTTGATAGATGGTAGATTGTTGAAGGTGTAAAATGTTTTTAAATTAAATAAGAAAGAGTGTATAAATTATACATTAGGGGAATAAAAATGAACATATGCCGAGAAAATAGAGAGTTATCATGGCTTAAATTTAACGATCGTGTTTTAATGCAAGCAAAAGATCCACAAGTACCACTTGCGGAAAAGTTAAGCTTTATTTCAATTTATCAAACAAATTTAGATGAGTTTTTTATGGTTCGTATAGGATCGCTTTATGATCAAATGTTATTTTATCCAGATTCCAAAGACAATAAAACAGGAATGACGGGTTTAGAACAATTAAAAGCATGTTTAAAAAAAGTCCATTATCTTAATAAAAAGAAAGATCATATTTATGAAAATGTGATGTCAGAACTTGGACGATCAGGATGGTCAGTAATAAAATATAAAGATATTGAAAGCAAAGAAGATCGCCGTTATTTTGCTGATTATTTTGAAAGAGAATTACTACCACTTATTTCACCACAAGTTATTTCTAAAAGACAACCATTTCCATTTATCAACAATCGTGAAATGTATGTCGTTGTACGCCTTGAATCGAAAAAAGGTAAAAGAAAAATGGGAATTATTTCTTGTGCTAATGCGATGGATGAAAGACTGATTGCACTTCCAAGTCAACCACAAAAATTTATTTTAGTAGAAGATATTATTTTACATTTTGTTTCACGTATTTTTTCTAAATATACTGTAAAAGAAAAAGCGCTTATTCGTGTAACAAGAAGTGCGGATATTGATGAAGATGATCATTCATTAGAAGGGCATGAAGATTATCGAGAAATGATGGAAAACTTGATTAAACAAAGAAGAAAGCTTTCGCCAATGCGTTTAGAGATGACACCAGGATTGGACGAACTTGAAGTACTTATGTTGATGAATTTCTTGAATTTAAAGAAAAATCAAGTTTTCATTAATAATTCACCTCTTGATTTTGGTTTTGTGGGTGAATTAAGAGATCGTTTAAGATATATTTGTCCAAGTATGTTCTATAAACGTTTAGAAGCAAGAAATAATGCATTGGTTGAAAATAGAGTACCAATGATTAAACAAATCTTAAAAAGAGATTTATTACTTTCTTATCCGTTTGAATCTATGTCACCATTTTTAAGACTTTTAGATGAAGCAAGTAATGATAAAAATGTAGTAAGTATTAAAATGACACTTTATCGTGTAGCAAAGCATTCTAAAATCGTAAAATCTTTAATTAAAGCGGCAGAAAATGGAAAAGAAGTTGTTGTTTTAGTTGAATTAAGAGCGCGTTTTGATGAAGAAAATAATATTGATTGGTCGAAACGTTTAGAAGAGGCTGGATGTCGTGTGATTTATGGCTTAGATGGTCTAAAAGTGCATTCTAAGTTATGTTTAATCACGTATAAAAACGAAAAAGGAATTCAATATATTAGTCAAATTGGTACGGGAAATTATAATGAAAAAACATCAAGACTTTATACAGATTTATCATTAATGACTTCTAAATATGAAATAGGAGAAGAAATTAATGGAGTCTTTAATCATTTATGTTTAGGTGAAACCGAAAATCATACAGATTTACTCATGGTAGCACCACATTGTATGATCAGTCATATCTTTAAGTATATCGATGAACAAATCGAACTTGCTAAACAAGGAAAAGAAGCTTATATTGGCTTTAAATGTAATTCAGTAACAAGTAAAAAGATGATTGATAAGCTTATTGAAGCAAGTCAAGCAGGGGTTCAAATTGATATGGTTGTAAGGGGGATTTGTTGTATTATTCCTGGTGTTGAAGGAGCAACAGATCATATCCGAGTTCTATCAATTGTTGGAAGATATTTGGAACATTCTAGAATTTATATTTTTGGTAAAAATAATCCAACTGTTTATATTTCTTCAGCTGATTTAATGACACGTAATCTTGAAAGACGTGTTGAAGTGGCAGCACCTGTATTAGATGAAAAATTAAAACATAAGTTACTAACAATGTTTGATTGTATGCTTCGTGATAATGTAAAAGCATGTTCGTTAGAAAATAATGGTAAATACAAACGTATAAAAAATAAAAATAGAGAAATGAATAGTCAAGAATACTTTTTTAAAAATGATGTGAAATAGGAGGAGCTTTATGAGAGTTGGAATTCTTACAAGTGGTGGTGATTGTCAAGCACTTAATGCAACAATGCGAGGTTTAGTAAAAGCACTTTACCAACAAAGAAAAGATATTGAAATTATTGGCTTTTTAAAAGGTTATCAAGGATTGATGTATGAAAAATATAAAAAAATGTCTTTAAGTGATTTTGAAGATATTTTAAATGTTGGTGGAACGATTTTAGGTTCTTCACGTTGTCCTTTTAAAAAAATGCGTGTTATTGAAGATGGTTTTGACAAAGTTGAAGCTATGAAAAAAACATATAAGAAATTGAAACTTGATTGTCTTGTGGTTTTAGGAGGAAATGGTTCTTTAAAATCGGCTAACATGTTATCACAAGAAGGTTTAAATGTGATAGGACTCCCTAAAACAATCGATAATGATACATGGGGTACAGATTATACTTTTGGTTTTCAAAGTGCGGTCGATATTGCAACAAACTATTTAAATGAAATTGAAACAACCGCTAAAAGTCATAGTCGAGTTTTCGTTGTAGAAATCATGGGGCATAAAGTAGGACATATTTGCTTACAGGCAGGTATTGCAGCAGGAGTGGATGCGATTTTACTTCCAGAAATTCCTTATGATATTAAAGTGATTGCGAAAAAAATTAAAGAAAATCAAAAAACAGGAAAGGAATATACAATCATTGCTTGTGCAGAAGGAGCTATTAGTGAAGAAGATAGTCTTTTATCGAAGAAAAAATACAAAGCAAAAGTTGCAAGTCGCCAAGGACGTTCGGTTGCTTATGAAGTCGCTGAACAATTACAAGAGTTGATTCCTAATGAAATTCGAGTGGCATTAGCTGGACATATTCAAAGAGGAGGCAATCCTTGTAGTTATGATCGTTTTATGGCAACACGCTTTGGGGTATATGGAGCAAATCTTCTTTTAAATAAAGATTTTGGAAAACTTGTTGTTTTTGATAAAAATGAAATCAAAGCGATTCCTTTAAGTGAAACAGCAGGTAAATTAAAATTTGTTGATCCTGAGTGTGAAGTTGTTTCGAGTGCTAAAAAAATGGGGATTACATTTGGCGAATAAATACCGTTTAACGGTGTTTTTTTGCATTAGTAAATAATGTATAATAAAGCTATGTTGATATGAATGAAAGTGTATTATGAGTGGTGAAATAATGAGTTTAGAAATGGATGTTTTTTGTTTATTGTTATTGATTCGAATTTTATATCAAATGTATATAAATCGTGAACAAAATGATCATTGGAACTATTTTTATCATACCATTGCTTGGGCTTGTGTTTATTTGTTTATGGATGCAATTTGGATCATGAATGTAAAACATCTTCTTACTTTTAGTAAGATTCAAAGTGGAATATTTAATAGCTTCTATTTTTGTTCACTAGCAATGCTAGTTTGTTTTTGGTATGTTTATGCCCAAAAAACACTTCAGTCAGCTGTTTTGAAGCATAAAAAATATTAGTGCTTACTTTTATTCCACTCATCTTTTTTATAGGATCTTCTTTGCTTTCTTATTGGACACATGGGTTATTTGTTATTGATCAAGTAGGAAACTATCATCGTGGCAAATTTCTACCATTCTATTTTTTTATTTTATTTGCTTATATCCTTTATCTTTCAATAAAAGCAGAATTTTTATCTAAAAAAGCAAAGAATTACTTATATCAAAAGGAATATAAAGTGATTGCTCGTTTTTCTTTTCTTCCTTTTATTACTGCGTTAATTCAAATTACAGTGGATCATCTGCTTATTTTTAATCTAGGACTCACATATTCAATTTTTATTGTTTATAATTATTTTCAACAAAACCTTATTTCATTAGATCCACTTACCAAAATCAATAATCGAGAACAATTGGATATTTATTTAACAATGAAAATGAAGGACAATCATCAAAAAAAGATCTTTATTTATTTTTATTAGATATTGATCAATTTAAAAAGATAAATGATGAACTTGGGCATGTTGTTGGAGATCAAATCATTTTAAAGACAGCTGATATTTTAAAACAAATTGCACATTTACATAATTGTTTTATTTCACGTTATGGTGGAGATGAGTTTATCATGGTATGTGAAAGAGATAAAAATGAGGAGATAACTCCTGTATTTAATGATTTACAAAGATTATTTCAACAATCTTATGAAGGTTTACCAGATTTTAGTGTGAGTATTGGTTATGTTAAATATGATGAGTCATTAAATTATATTCCAAAATTTATTGAAAAAGCAGATCACTATATGTATCTAAATAAAAATGTGAAAAAGTGATGAAAATGAGTCATGGAGGGAGTATGTGTATGCCAAAAAGAAAAGCAAAAATATTGATTGTTGATGATGCCCAGATTAATCGAATAATTTTATGCGAATTATTGGGAATCAATATCAAATTTTAGAAGCAAAAGATGGAAAAAATGTTTTAGAAATGGTGAAAGAAGATAAATCGAATGATTTAGTCTTATTAGACATTGTAATGACTAATATGGATGGTTATCAAGTTCTCGAAAAGATGAAGGAACAACGTTATTTAGAATATCTTCCTGTTATTAAACAATTTAGAAGTGAAATGCCTAAAGAAAAAAATAATGAATCTCAAAATATAAATACTTTTGAGGAAATGACATTTGAATATGATACATTAAAGATGCTGTTTATATTTCTTCACAAGTAGCAAAAGATCTAGGAATTGATGAAATAATTTATCATCCAATAAATCATGAATTTTCTTTCTTTAATAACCTAACGAAGATAAATGCCGGTGATAACACCTAATAATGTCAGTCTAACTTTTGTGATAGAAAACTTACCATTTTGATTTGTTTTATCATCTAGTCAAGAGGTGGAAAGCTTTGGGAGATAAAATGTTTAATGATATTATTGATTCAATTATCAATAATGCAAGTAATGAAGAAATTGAAATTATTAGAGAAAAACTTAATAATCACTTGATCAATCACATCTATGATTCAAATATCCATGAAGAACTGTCAAACAACTATGATAGTTCTTTTTGTCAAGTAATTTTACAATACTGAAAAAAGTAAGCGTTTTTTCAAAGGGTAAGTTATAATAAATCTTGAAATTTTGTATATCAAAACAAGGAGGAAGAAAAATGAGTTTTCCAAAAGGATTTTATTGGGGTGGAGCAACAGCTGCAAACCAATTAGAAGGAGGCTGGCAAGAAGGTGGTAAAGGTATTTCTTGTCCAGATATTTGTACAGGAGGAACTGCTACAAAAAGTAAAAGAATTACACCAGTATTAGAAGAAGGGACATTCTATCCAAGTCATGATGCGATTGATCATTATCATCGTTTTAAAGAAGATATTGCGTTATTTGCGGAAATGGGATTTAAAATGTATCGTTTTTCTATTGCATGGACACGTATTTTCCCAAATGGTGATGAAGAAAAACCTAATGAAGCAGGTTTAAAATTCTATGAAGAATTAATTGATGAATGTTTAAAATATGGTATTGAACCACTCATTACAATTTCTCACTATGAAGTACCATTTAACTTAACAAAAAAATGGAATTCATGGGTAGATCGTCGTATGATTGATTGCTACTTAAATTTCTGTAGAGCTATTTTTACTCGCTATAAGGGAAAAGTAAAATATTGGCTAACATTTAATGAAATCAATAGTGCAACAACAGCAATGGGAGCATTTTTAGGACAAGGTATTTTAAATGAGATTAAAGAAATGGAATTTATGGATCAAGTAGATGTTCCTCAAAACCGTTTCCAAGGATTGCATCATCAATTTATAGCAAGTGCTTTAGCAGTAAAAATGGCACATGAAATTGATCCAAACTATCAAGTAGGATGTATGCAAATCATGGCCACAAGTTATGGTCTTACGTGCAATCCAAATGATCAAATTGAAAATCAACAAAAGAATCACCTAATGAACTGGTTCTGCAGTGATGTTCAATGTCGTGGTAAATATCCAAACTACATAAAGAGATATTTTAAAGAAAATAATATTGAAATTAAAATGGAAGAAGGAGACGAAGAAATTCTTGCAACTGGTCCAGTAGATTTCTATACATGTTCTTATTATATGTCAAACTGTCAAACTGCTGATAAAACAAAAGAAGGTGGAAAAGGAAATATTTTAGGTGGAGTTCCTAATCCATACTTAAAAGCATCTGACTGGGGATGGCAAATTGATCCAGTAGGTTTAAGATATTCACTAAATGAAATTTATGATCGTTATCAATTACCGATCTTTGTTGTAGAAAATGGGTTAGGGGCTTATGATACAATTGATGAAGATGGTAAAGTAAGAGATAGCTATCGTATTGATTATTTAAGAAGTCATATTGAACAAATGCATGAAGCTGTTTTAGATGGTGTTGATTTAAAAGGATATACACCTTGGGGATGTATTGATTTAGTTTCTGCTTCAACTGGAGAAATGGCAAAACGTTACGGATTTATCTTTGTAGAAAGATATGATGATGGTACAGGAGATTTTGCAAGAAGAAGAAAAGAATCTTTCTATTGGTATAAAAAAGTTATCGAAACAAATGGAGAAGATTTAAAATAATAGTAAAAGAGCTCAATTGAGCTCTTTTGTTACTTTGTTATAAAATTAATACCACGTGCATGCGAGGGGTAACTCTATAGCTTTAGCGTTAGGCAAAAAGCCTCCAGTGATAAACTAAAAATAGCTTAACAGCTAGAAATAGAAATCAAGAAGATAATATTTAGATAGATTTACTTCTTTTAGTAACAAACGACCATGTCATTTTCATCGACTTAATACCTAAATTTATTAGCGAAGATAGTTGTAATACGTTATAATCATTTTGTTTTTCATATATAAATTATATAACAAAAAAGAACAATGTTTCGGTTCCTACTGTTTCATTGTTCTTTTTTTTGACTGTTTATTTTGTTACAACTCTAGCCAGTAAAGACGTTGGAGCTATCAGGCTTTAGTAAGTAAAGACTTTGGGAGTACATACCGCGTCTTTTAGGCGTGTTTATTACTAGTGTGGTAAAGTATCTTTGTAATTAGAATAATCATTTTTTACAACATCAGCATAAGCTTTATAAGCATCTTCAAGTGTATTGTATTGGTCTTTTCCAGTTATGTATGATTTATATTGACTAGAATTACCACTACCGGTACCACTACCGGTTGGAGCAATCGCTACATATGGTTTATAAGCACTACTTTTTTGTTTTCGAGCAGTCGTTGATGATGAAATGTAGAATTTTCCATCAGCTGTACTAATAATGACAGGGATTTGTTTGTTAGCACCGACTTTATCTGTATCAACTGAAGTCCAAAATAAATATCTTTCAGATTCTTTTCCTTTTTTTTGCGTTTCCATAATAGGCCCATGTACCATGGTTTAATAAACTCTTATTTTCGATCTGTTCTTTTAATTTTGGAACCATTGTTGAACCATCACATTTCGAATCAATTTCAAAAAAAGTTTTATTTTCAAGGTCATTGTCTAATAAACCGCTATTATTTAATGCAATATGTAAACTCGATGAAAAATCAATTGTGGATTCTTCTGTCTTACTTCCTTTCCAATTAAAAACAACAGTATTCTTTTCTTTATTGTATGAGATTTCACAAACACCACCGGCTTTAGGAATTCCTTTCCAGTTATCAGTGTCACCATCTGATTTCTTATGCGTAATATCAGCAATAGTTACAGAATCAAAAGCTTGCTAATCATCTTTCTTTTGTGTAAGTTCTACTTCTCTTACAATATCTGTTTTATATCCTGTTTTTCCCATCGCAATGATATCTGTACAAGCAGCATGAACGTTGATGAGGTCACGCGATTCGCGATTTTCTTCAAGGTATCCTTGACAAGCTGGAATAGCGATAGCTGCAAGAATGGTGATAATCAGAAGAACTACTATTATTTCTACAAGAGTAAATCCTTTATTTTTTTTCCATAGACACCCCTTCTTTAATGAGTGATTAATTTTATTTTATCATATTTTTATTAATTTGTGAGCATTTATGAGCTTTTTTTATTTCTTCTTCTAACACTTTTAAAAAATACTGTGCAGTTTTTGAAAGAACACGATATTTTTTCCAAATAAAGGCAAGTGATGAAGTGATTTGCGGCTCAAGGGGTCTAAAACACAAAGAACTTTCATTACTTGTATCAATGAGGTTTTTTAAAGAAATCACAGCTCCATTACATTCCTTTGTTAGAATACTGGCATTATAAATTAAGTTATAGGTTGCAATAATATGATATTTAGAAAAATAAGAATTGGCCCAGTTTTCTATTTGTTTATATTTTAATTCTTGTGAGGAACAAAGAAGAGGAACATCAATTAAATCTTGAGGAGTAATCGATTCTTTTAAAGCAAGAGGATGTTCTTTCTTTATGTAGATTCCCCATAAGTCTTGATAAGGTAAAGATAAATGATTGTATTTATAAATGCTAGCAGGTTCAATAATCACCCCAAAATCAATCAAACCTTTTTCAAGACGATCTGTTACATCTTGTTCATTACCACTAAATAAATGGAATTGGATACGTGGATAATCTTCTTGTACACGTTGAATGGCTTTACAAATGATTTCGATGCCTAACGTTTCTCCACTGCCAATACAGACTTCACCACTTAAGGTTTCATCGAATAACATAATTTCACTTTCTGTTTTTTCAACCAAACTGACAATTTCTTCAGCACGTTGGCGAAGTAAAATACCTTCTTCCGTTAAAGTAATCTTACGATTACCACGAATGAAAAGCTGTTTTTGTAAATGATCTTCAAGTTCTTTCATCTGTCTTGATAAAGTTGGTTGGGTAACATGTAAGCTTTCTGCTGCTTTTAAAATTGTTTCCTCTCTTGCAATGGCAAGAAAATATTGTAAAAGTCTAAATTCCATGATTTCACATCCTTTGTTTTTATTTTAAAACTTCTTGTTATGCCTTACAAGTATAAAAATGTATTTATTATAGGTATTTGATAATACAAGGACAAAGAATTACAATAATAAAGGAAAGTGGTGAAAGCTATGAAAAAGGAAATCATTGAAGAGTTAATTATGAATTTAAAGGATGCTGGTTGTGATGAAAAGCTTATTACACAGTGTATCAAAAAATATAATAATGATGATTTAAAAATGCTTATTAAATCATTACAGTGTCATCGTTGTTGTTTGTTAGATAAATTACACGAAGAACAAAAGAAAATAGATTGTTTAGATTATTTGATTTATTCACTAAAGAAAAAAAATGGAGGAAGAATAGAATGGAATTAGTTAAACAAGCCTATCTAAAAGGAGAAAGAGCTTTATTTAAAAGTCATGATTTAAAAGTAGAAGATAGTATTTTTGCAGATGGAGAATCTCCTTTAAAAGAAAGTGATCATTTAGATATTAGTGGAAGTATTTTTAAATGGAAGTACCCTTTATGGTATTGCAATCATGTGAATTTAAAAAACAGTACTTTACTTGAAACGGCAAGATCTGGTATTTGGTATACTCATCATATTAATATTAAAGATAGTGTCATTGATGCTCCTAAGACTTTTAGAAGAGGAACACATATTTCTTTGGAAAATGTCAATATGGTTAATGCTCAAGAAACCTTATGGAAATGTCAAGATATTAAGTTACAAAATGTGGTTGCTAAAGGTGATTACTTTGGAATGAATAGTGAAAATATTGAAATTGATGGTTTGAATTTATCAGGAAATTATTGCTTTGATGGTGGTAAGAATATTACTGTTAGAAATTCAAAACTTGTTTCAAAAGATGCTTTTTGGAATTGTGAAAATGTAACGGTTTATGATTCAGTAATTATTGGTGAATATCTAGCATGGAATACGAAAAATATTACTTTTGTGAATTGCACAATTGAAAGTTTGCAAGGATTATGTTATATCGAAGGATTAAAGATGGTAAATTGTAAATTAATTAATACCACTCTAGCTTTTGAATTCTGCAAAGATATTGATGCACAAATTGTAAGTCATATTGATAGTATTACAAATCCTATTTCTGGTAAAATTAGTGCACAGGGTATTGGTGAAATGATTATTGATGATCAAATTGTGGATCCAAGTCAAACAATGATTCAATTAAAGGAGATGTAAATATGTATGATTTTTCAAAGATAACCAATCGTTTTAATACAAATTCATATAAATGGGATGTAAAAGAAAATGAACTGCCTATGTGGGTAGCAGACATGGACTTTGAAACAGCACCTGCAATTATTGATGCTTTACATAAAAGAGTGGATCATAAAATCTTTGGTTATAATACGGTACCTGATGATTATTTTGAAGCTTATCAAAATTGGTGGGAAAGACGACATCATTTTTATATGAAAAAAGAATGGATGATGTTTGTCACGGGTGTTGTTCCTGCTATTTCTTCGGTAGTAAGAAAAGTGACAACAGTTGGTGAAAATGTCTTGATTATGTCACCGGTTTATAATATCTTTTATAATTCTATTTTAAATAATGGAAGACATGTTTTATCAAGTGATCTTGTTTTTGATGGTAAAGAATATCATATTGATTTTGAAGACTTAGAAAGAAAACTTGCTTTAAGTCAAACAACATTAATGATTTTCTGTAATCCTCATAATCCTATTGGAAAAATCTGGGATAAAGAAACTTTACAAAAAATTGGTGATTTGTGTGCGAAACATCACGTTACTGTTTTAAGTGATGAAATTCATTGTGACATTACAAATCCTCAAAAGGAATATATTCCTTTTGCATCCGTTTCAAAAACAAATTTAGAAAATACAATTATGTGTATTGCACCAACCAAAGCTTTTAATATGGCAGGAATGCAAACGGCATGTATTGTTGTAGCTAATGAGGTATTAAGACATAAAGTTAATCGTGGAATTAATACGGATGAAGTAGCGGAACCAAATAGTTTTGCAATTTGTGCAACAAAGGCAGCTTTTAATCAAAGTGAAGATTGGCTTAATGAATTAAACCAATATATTCAAAATAATAAAGATTATGCGATTTCATTCATTCAAAAAGAAATGAATGATGTTTATGTAATCCCTACAGAAGCGACATATCTTTTATGGATTGATTGTCATAAAGTATGTATGGATAGTGTTGAACTTACATCTTTTATAAGAGAAAAAACAGGACTTTACGTAAGTGATGGTCTTGAATATGGGGAAAATGGAAAAGCTTTTATTCGTATGAATGTTGCTTGTCCGTTTGAAAGATTAAAAGATGGCTTGAATCGTTTTAAAGAAGGAATTTATTTGTATCAAAACAAATAAATCCTTTTTTTTATTTTTTTGAAGAAAAAATGAAAAGAAGTGACGAATATACGAGTAGGAGGAAAAAGTATGGACAAAGAAAAGAATATTCCATTTTATAATGACCTATTATTTAAGTATTTCGTCTACAATAATGAAGACCAAGAGTGTATGTATTTATTAAAAACAATTATCGAAGCAGTAACGCCTTTAAGATGTAAAGAACTGTATGTAAAAAATACAGAATTACTTCCTAGTCATTATCGTGAAAAAAGAGCAGTTTTGGATGTAAGAGTAAAAACAAGTGAAGGAGAAACTGTCAATATTGAAATCCAAGCCTATGATGATTTTGAAAATGTCTTCAAGAGATTTCAATATTATGCCTGTAAAAATATTGCTATGCAGATAGAAGAAGGAGATGACTACAATCAACTCAAACCGTTTTATCAAATCGTACTCTATCATGAATATGATAAAGAACATCATGAATTGGTGAGAGAATTCAGTAATACAGGGAATAAATATCATGATAATCAAAGAAGTTTGATCTATATGTATTTTGTCTTTATGAAAGAAATTAATCGAATTATTGAAGAAAAGGGAGAAGATAACTTAAATGAATTAGAGGAGATTGTCAATTTAATTGAAAAAGGAAATGAATGTGATAGAATAAACCTGACAAAGGTGGGGAGAATCATGAAGAAAAAATATGATAAATTCATGGAAGATGACGACTTAAAAGATGAAGCACTAGCCATCGCAAAATTTCAAAGCCAACAAAAGGCAAAACAGCGAAATTATGAAAAAGTAGTGGAAGCGTTACAAAGTGCAGAAGAAGAAAAATCAAAAGCACTAGAAAAAGCAAAAAGTGTGGAAGAAGAGAAAATTAAGGCATTAGAAGAAAAAAGAGAAAAGATAAGACGATTATGCATATCTACAATAACTTGTGCGGGCTGTGGATTATGCGGTAAGAATAATTGTTGGGACGATGATACTTCAGATGAGCAAGTTGAAGAAAATTATAAAATTTTGTTCGGCGATGAAGAAAGGATCGAACAGAATAAGAAACCGATGAACGTTAGTATAGAAGATGCAGATACTATGATTGTGATTAAGCCCAATAGAAAGATTGACAATATTACAATTTATTTTAAGGAGGATTAAGATATGGATTTTTCAAAATTTGATAAACAGGTAGACTTGGATCAGTTACAGAAAGATGCAGAAGAAGCAGCAAAAAATGGTATGGGAGATTACCCGGAAATTGAAGATGGTACCTATACTGGTAAATTCGAAAAGCTTGAGCTTGGAGAAACCAAAGATGGCCGGCCGATGTTTAAAGCGATGTTCCGTATCACTGAAGGTGATCACAAAAAGAGTTGCTTATTTATGAATCGTGTTATTTATGGGACCAAGAATGATTCTAGTATGATTGGTTCCGTAGTTGGTTTCCTGGATAAGCTGGATGCTTATGACATTGATGGCGAGCGCATTGACACTTCATTCAAATCATACAGTCAGTTTTCTGAGATGATTA
>ERZ779866.2111-NODE-2111-length-18624-cov-7.400237_pt1 | contig 18624 bp, 17 predicted proteins | sample MGYA00511248_ERZ779866 | MGnify/ENA primary metagenome ERZ779866 (study PRJEB29588, sample SAMEA2155758) | human gut metagenome | biome: human gut; feature: human-associated habitat; material: faeces | place: Denmark | collected 2008/2010 ... | reverse complement strand
GTCGCCTACATAACCAGCCTCGGTGAGGGTGGTAGCGTCGGCGATGGCGAAGGGGACCTTCAGCACCCGGGCCAGGGTCTGGGCAAACAGGGTCTTGCCGGAGCCGGTGGGGCCGATCATCAGGATGTTGCTCTTTTGCAGCTCCACGTCCTCGCCGCCGCCGAAGAAAATGCGCTTATAGTGGTTATAGACCGCCACGGACAGGGCCACCTTGGCGGCGTCCTGACCGATGACGTACTGATCCAGTACCGCCTTGATCTCCCGGGGAGTGGGCAGCTGGTCCGGGGTCTCGTACCCGGCCTCGGGGCCGGGCTGATACCCGTCGTCCAGAATGGACATGCACAGCTGGACGCACTCGTCGCAGATGCGCACGCCGGGGCCCTGGATCATGCGGTGCACCTGATTCTCCGCCTTGCCGCAGAAGGAGCACCGCAGGGATTTCTTATCGTCTGCCATTGGTTACCTCTTGTAAATGACCTTGTCCACCAGGCCGTATTCCCGGGCCTCCTCGGCCAGCATCCAGTGATCCCGCTCGGAGTCCTGCTTCACCTGTTCGGGATCCTTGCCGGTGTTGTCGGCCAGGATCTGGTTCAGGCGCTTTTTCAGCTTCAGGAAATGCTCCACGTCGATCTCCATATCCGTGACCTTACCCTGGGTCCCGGCAGAGGGCTGGTGGATCATAATCTCCGCATTGGGCAGGGCGATGCGCTTTCCCCGTGCGCCGGAGGACAGCAGGAACGCGCCCATGCTGGCAGCCATGCCGATGCAGATGGTGGACACGTCGCACTTGATATACTGCATGGTATCGTAGATGGCCATACCCGCGGTAACGGAACCGCCGGGGCTGTTGATGTACATCTGGATATCCTTGTCGGGGTCCTGGGCCTCCAGATACAGCAGCTGGGCCACCACCAGGCTGGCGGTGGTATCATTGACCTCTTCGCCCAGGAAGATGATGCGGTCGTTCAGCAGCCGGGAAAAGATGTCATAAGAACGCTCACCCCGGTTGGTCTGCTCCACAACATAAGGGACTAAACTCATAGAAAATACCTCCTGTACAAATAGATGAAACTCTACCCAATTATACCCGCCCGCGTGGTATCTCAAGCAGGGAACGCCGGATAATTATTCCGCGTCCTTCTTTTCCTCTTCCTGCTTGGCTTCTTCCTGGGACTCCTCCACCACGGGAGCCACGGCCACAGCGGCGTCGGCCACAGCCTTGATGGCCTTGCTGCGCAGGACCTGCTCACGGATGTCGGCCTCGGGCAGATACTTCTTGATGGTGTCCAGATCCATGCCGTACTTGTCGGCCACGGTCTTGAGCTCATCCTCGATCTCCTGGGCGGTGGCCTCCAGGTTCTCGGCCTTCACCAGGGCGGCCACGGCCAGGTCCATGCGGACCTGCTGCACGGCGGGGTCATGGGCCTGCTTCTTGAAATCGTCCTCGGTGGTGTTGGTCATCTTCAGATACTGGTCAAAGGGGATGCCCTGGGCGGCCAGCTGCTGCTGGAAGTTCTCCATCATCTGCTGGGCCTGAACGTCCACCATCTCATCGGGGATGTCGGCCTGGATGCCGTCGGCCACCTTCTGCATCAAGGCGTCCTCAAAGGCACGCTGGGCGGCAGCCTCGCGGTCGTCCACCAGCTTCTTGCGGGTATCGGCCTTCAGCTCCTCCAGGGTGTCGAATTCGGACACGTCCTTGGCGAACTCGTCGTCGATGGCGGGGACCTCCTTGTGCTTGACCTCGTTGACCTTCACATGGAACACCACGGGCTTACCGGCCAGCTCGGGGGTATAGTTCTCGGGGAAGGTGATGTCGATGTCCTTCTCCTCGCCGGCCTTCATGCCCACCAGCTGATCCTCAAAGCCGGGGACGAAGCTGCCGGAGCCGATCTCCAGATCGAAGTTCTCACCCTTGCCGCCGTCGAAGGGCACGCCGTTGTCAAAGCCCTCAAAGTCGATGTCGGCGGTGTCGCCCTTCTGGATCTCGCGCTCCACGCTGACAAGACGGCTGTTGCGGTCGGCCATCTCGTTCAGACGGTTCTCCACGTCCTCGTCGGTGACGTTGACCTCAGCCTTGGGGGCCTCCAGGCCTTTATACTGGCCCAGAGTCACCTCGGGATACACGGCCACGGTGCACTTGAACACCACGCCGTCCTTGCCGCAGGACTCCAGCTCCACCTCGGGATAGCCCACGACCTTCAGCTCCTGCTCCTTCACGGCGTCCTCATAGGCGTCGGGCAGAAGGATATTTACTGCTTCTTCATAGAAGACCTCTGCGCCGTACATGCTCTCGATCATCTTGCGGGGAGCCTTGCCGGGGCGGAAGCCGGGAACGCTGATCTTGCCGCGCTGCTTCAGGTAAGCCTTGTTGATGGCGGCCTCAAAGGCGGCGGCGTCTGCTTCGATGGTCAGTGCGACCTTGCTCTTGTCCAGTTTTTCACAGGATTTTACACTCATTTTGATTTTTCCTCCGTTCAGCATTAAATCGTATCAATGCAATTCTATATAATAGCAGAAAACAATTTCAATTTCCACACTTTTTTGCTCTAATCACAAATTTTTTTAGGATGGAAGCCCAAATAATCCCCGGAGACCATGTAAAACGCGGTTCCGCCCCGGTCTCCCTGCAGGGCCCGGCGGTGAGAAGCACCGTGGAGATGGCCGTAGCAGCATACCTTCACGCCGTATTCCCGCAGCAGCCGCAGGATCTCCGGGCACTGGTACCCCTGATACAGCGGCGGATAATGGAGGAAGCACAGCTTCTCGCGGTCGCCTGCCGCCTTCAGCGAGGTTTCCAGCCGCCCTACCTCCCGCAGCAGCACCTTTTCGTTGTGGGTGCCCTGGTTGTCCAGCTCATAGAACCACCCCCGGGTGCCGCACAGGGCCACATCCCCGTAAAAGCGGCAGTTGTTGTGGAGGATCTCCATGGTGGTCAGGCCGTTTTCCGCAAAGAACCGCTCCATTTTGGCGGCGGTGTTCCACCAGTAGTCGTGGTTGCCCTTGAGCAGGTATTTCTTCCCCGGCAGGGCGTCGATGAACCGGAAATCCTCCAGGGATTCCTCCAGGCTCATGCCCCAGGACAGGTCGCCGCACAGCACGGTGACGTCGTCCTCTGTCAGCACGGAGAACCCCTCCCGGATGCGGGCCACATAATCCCGCCACCCGTCCCCGAAGATCTCCATGGGCTTGTTGGAGCTCAGAGACAGATGCAGGTCGCCAATGGCATACAGCGCCATACGGCACCTCCTTTCTTGGTGTGTAGTTGATGCTTATCCAACGTTGCGGAGACGCGTACCTTAATCATACTGTTCCACAGTGTTTTTTTCAGTAGTGTCCACGTCAATCCGTTGGCAGTATAGACGGAAGCGAATGTGATTTGTTAAAAGAACGCTCAACACCACTACACCATCCTCGAGCCGCCTTTCGTCCCACTGTGAGGAATGTGGGTATGCTTTACATAGGGATTGCAGGAAGGTATCCTGAGAGCGGATCATGTCGGACCAAGGCATATTCCGGCATTCCGCCTGGAGAATGATTTGATCGTCCCAGATACATAAATCTGTCATACCTATGAAGCCCTCGCACCGCACAGTAACCTTATGGTTCATGCTGCGATTCCAGATGGTCAATTCCGCAGCATCATAGCAAATCCTGATTTGCTCCAGGGAACTGTCCGGCCAGAAAAAGTCTGAAAATTTCATAATTGACCTCGCCATCACTAACAATGGGACACGCGTCTCAATAATACTGCTCCACGGTACGTTCTTCACCGGTGTCTACATCCCGGAAGCGCAGCTCTACCAGTTCTCCGTCCCGGCGCTGACCAAGATACTCCATGGGAGAATTCTTGCCCATAGGCCAATCAGCCTCCTGCGCCCAGCGAGGAAATTTCCGATCCTTGATGTGAAAGGCTTTCCAGAGAGCTTCTTTACCGGCTGCCGCACGGTCGGCCTTTTTCATCGTCCTGGGGAATTTGTTCAAAACCTCTGCCACATAGGACATTACTTCTGCACCACCAATAGACCTTCCAAGTGCCTTGAAGTAATAATCGTCATCATCCTTGTAGCGCTTTGTCCTTTTAGCATCGGGGTATTTCGTCAAAATCGCCGTAAGCATTAAATTATATATGCCGCATTGCCTGCGAACGATTGTTGTGTACGAGTCTTTGGGCGGATAGGGACTTTCCGCCAGCATTCTCAGTACGTGTCCATCATATACTAAAGCTATTGTCCGGTATAAAGCATAGAGTAATCTATCCTTAGCAATAACCTGCGGCGGCTCATGGCTGAAATCAGCAATACTGTCCAGCCACTCTCCGATTTTGGGGTCCGCACAGTAGGCTTCCCAAAATTCATCAAATGGGATATCTCCGGCGATAAAGTCAAATACGATCTGCATAGTACCTCCTGTCGGTTTTTACACCATCCGCCGCAGATTGTTCCAGAACAGGTCCTCCAACAGCTGCCGGGGATAACCCCGGTCCGCCAGAGCCTGCCACAGGCGGGGCATGTCCTGGACGCCCTGCATTCCGGCGGCCAGGGTCCCGCAGCCGTCCAGATCGCCGCCCAGGCACAGAGCTTTCTCCCCGCGCAGCTCCAGAAAATGCTCCACATGGGCCACCAGCTCCTCCATGGTGCCCGCCGGACCCACAAACGGCCGGTACAGGTTCAGCCCCACCACACCGCCGGAGTCCCGGATGGCCCGGAACATGTCGTCGGTGAGATTGCGCCGGTGGGGGCACAGGGCCCGACTGTTGGAGTGGGTGGCCACCACCGGCCCCCGGGCCAGGCGCACCACGTCCCAGAACCCCGGGTCGCTGATGTGGGACACGTCGGGGCAGATATGGCACGCCTCCAGCTGCCGCAGGAAGTCGGCGCCAAGAGGGGAGAGGCCCCGATCCGTGTCCCGGCAGTTGGTGCCGGACAGAACATTGGGCCAGTTCCACACGGGGTTGAGAAACCGCACGCCCCATTCCGCCGCCGTCTCCACCTGTCCCGGGTCGCAGCCTATGAGGTCGGCCCCCTCTATGGAGAGAATCGCCGCCATTTTCCCGTCTGCCGCGGCCCGGTCCACCTCTGCGCCGGTGCGGCAGGGGACAATGACGTCCCGGTTCTGCTCCATCTCCCGCAGGAACTTCTGATGCAGGAGTTGTCCCTCCCGGACCATGGTGCTGCCCTGGGGAACCTCCTCCGGGTCCTGGTACAGGGCGAACACCTGGGAGAACCGCCCGAAGGCCGATGCCCGGCGCAGATCCAGATGACCGTCGTTTTCCCGCAGCTGCGCTCCGGTCCGCAGGCAGCGGTAAATGGTATCGCAGTGCGCGTCAAAATAGGGGATATGTTCCATATGTCACCTCAAAATGCGTTTTCAATGTACTCTATGCGGGCGGCCTTCTGGGGGTGCGGTCCGTCGGCGTACACCTCCGCCACGTCGAAGCGGGCGGGGCAGTCCAGGTCCTTCACCATCAGATACCACGCCGCCGTTTTCCGCAGCCGCTGCTGCTTCTGGGGCGTCACGTACTCCCGGGGCAGGCCGCAGGACAGATTGGTCCGGGTCTTGACCTCCACGAAGCACAGCACCCCGTCCTTTCGGGCGATCAGATCGATCTCCCCGAACCGGCAGTGAAAGCCGTGGGCCAGCAGGGTATACCCCCGGCGGCGCAGATAGTTGGCCACCTCCGCCTCGCCCCAGGTGCCCTCGGCCCGGCTCATGACTGCCGCTCCTTCCACTTGACCAGGAACGACTGCCGGTGCTCCGGGCAGGGGCCGTATTGGTCCAGCATGGCATAGTGCAGCTTGGTGCCGTAGCCCTTGTGCTGGGCGAAGTGATATTGGGGGTACTCCTTGTCCAGCACCTCCGTCACATACCGGTCCCGGGTGACCTTGGCCAGGATGGACGCTGCTGCAATGGAGATGCTGCGCCCGTCGCCGCCTACCACCGTCTCATGGGGGAGGTCGATGGAGGCGCACCGCCCATGGTCCCGGTTGCCGTCGATGAGGGCATAGTCCGGGGACAGGGAAAGGGCCTCGATGGCCAGTTCCATGGCCTTGATGCGGGCGCTTAAAATGTCCGTGGCATCGATCTGCGCCGCACTGACGGAGGCCACGGCCCAGGCAATGGCCCTTTCGGTGATGACACCGTACAGGGCCTCGCGCTTTTTCTCCGTCAGCTTCTTGGAGTCGTCCAGCCCCGGGATATCGCACCCCTCCGGCAGGATCACAGCACCCGCGCACACCGGCCCCATCAGGGGCCCGGCTCCCGCCTCGTCGCAGCCGCACACCAGGGCATAGCCCCGCTTTCTGGCCGCCTGTTCCAGGGAATCATCCGGTCTCATTGGGCATCCTCCACCGTTTCCAGGGTGAACCGCCCCAGCTTGCCGCCCCGGAACTCGTCCAGCAGGACCCGGGCCATGCGCTGGGTGTCCACCTGGGCTCCCCGCATGAGAAAGCCCCGCTTCCGCCCGGCCTTTTCCAGCAGGTCATATCCGCTGTCCTCCGGCTCCACCTCAATTTTATACCGCTCCTCCAGCACCGGCGCATACCGCCGGCCCAGATAGTCCATGAGATAGCAGGCCAGCTCCTCCATGTCCACCACGTCGTCCTTGATGGCGCCGGTGAAGGCCAGGCGCTTGCCCACCTCCGGGTCGTCAAACCGGGGCCACAGAATGCCCGGGGTGTCCAGCAGCTCCAGGGTGCTGTCCACCGGCACCCACTGCTTGCTGCGGGTAACGCCGGGCCGGTCCTCGGCCCGGGCGGTTTTGCGGCGGGCTACCTTATTAATAAAGGTGGATTTGCCCACGTTGGGGATGCCCAGCACCATGACCCGCACGGTGCGGCCCACCTGGCCGCCGGAGGGACTGTCCCACAGGACGGTACCGAAGGCGATCTCCTCCTTCAGCCTGCCCTGATAGTGGCGGATCTGACAGGCGCTGCGCTCCAGCGCCGCCAGCAGCGGCGCTGGCACCCGATCCGCCGCCTGCCGCAGCTCCTCCCGGCTGATCTCCCGGGGTTTGGCGTGGTCAAAGCGCAGGGAGTACTCCTCCACCGCCTCCAGCCCCCGCCGGCGCACATCCTCCAGAATATCTGCCACCGCCCGGTCGATCTCCGCTCCGGCCTGGGCCGCCCGGGCCCGCATGGCGGCGATCTTCTCCTCTTCCCGGCCTGCTCCGGCCACAACGATCTCCAGCATGGGCATCTTCCTCCTCTACTTCCGTCCGTCCAGCGCCCGCCGGCACCGGTCAATCAACCCCATGATCTCCCCCCTGTGCAGCTTCATGCTGGCCGTATTGACGATGAGCCGGGCGGACACCCGGGCCACGTCCTCAATAGGCTCCAGCCCATTCTCCCGCAGGGTGGCGCCCGTCTCCACGATGTCCACGATGCCGTCGGCCAGCCCCAGGATGGGGGCCAGCTCCACGCTGCCCTCGATCCTGATGATCTCCACATCCATCCCTTTTTTTTCAAAGAAGGCCCGGGTCACCTCCGGATATTTGGAGGCGACACGCCGGGTCTTGTAGGTTCCATAGAAGTCGCTGCCCGACTTGACGGCCAGGGCGAACCGGCAACGGCCGAAGCCCAGGTCCAGCACCTCATAGAAAGAGCCAGCCTTTTCCAGAATGGTGTCCTTGCCCACCACCCCCAGGTCGCAAACGCCGTGCTCCACATAGGTGATCACGTCGGGGGCCTTGGCCAGCACCACGTCCAGGGGATAGTTGGGCAAAGAGTGGATCAGCCTGCGCCCCGGGTCCTTTACCGGGGAGCAGTCCAGCCCCATCTCCTCGAACAGGGCCACCGACTTGTCCTGGAGCCTGCCCTTGGTCAGGGCGATCTTCAGCCGCGCGCTCATACCTCCAGCCACCTCTCTCCCCCCTTTTCCAATACCAGCACCCGCCGGACTCCCTTCTCCCGGGCCAGGTTCAGGGTACTGTCCAGGGTACGGCAGGGAGACAGCTCACAGGTGCCCGGCTCGCAGCGGTCCAAGACCCCCAAAGCCTGGGCCAGCATTCCCTGGCCGTAGTGGACCACCGTCTCCAACCGGGGCACCCGGACGGACAGGCAGCTGCCCACCCCGTCCACGTCCACCGCGAACCCGGTGGCTTCCGCCCTCCGGCCGAACCGCTCCACCAGCCGGTCGTAGCGGCCGCCAGAGAGCACCGGGCGCCCCGCGCCCTCCACATAGCCCCGGAACACCACGCCGGTGTAGTAGTCGATCTGATGGACCAGGCCCAGGTCGAACTGGACATAGCCGCCGTAGCCCGCCGCCTCCAGCTCCTCGTAGAGCTCGGCCAGGTAGTCCAAACTCTTGCAGGGCCCAGCAAGCTCCCGGGCCTCCTGCAGAACCTCCGCCCCGCCGAACAAGTAGGGCAGCCGGGCCAGGGCGGCGCGGGCCGGATTCCCCTCCACCGCCTCCAGCATGTCGTTGAGGGCGGCATAGCTCTTCTGCTCAATATAGGAGCGCATCCGCTCCACTTCTTCCGCCGGCAGCTCCAGCCGGGCGGCCAGGGCGCGGAAGAAGCCGGCGTGGCCCACCTCGATGTGGAAGTCCTCCACCCCGCAGCAGCGCAGGGCGTCCACCGCCAGGGCGACCATCTCCACGTCCGCCTTCCACCCCACCGCGCCAATCAGCTCCACACCGCACTGGGCGATCTCACTGCTGCCGCCGTCGTGGGCGTGGCCGGAGCGGAAAACGGTCTGGTCATAGTACAGCCGCTGGGGCAGGGGCATCCCCTTCAGCTTGGTGGCCGCCACCCGGGCGATGGGGGCGGTGGAGTCCGGGCGCATCACCATGATCTTGCCCGAGCGGTCGATGATCTTCAGCATGGACTCCTGGGGCAGCGGGTTTCCGGACTGGAGGAACAGGTCGTAATACTCCACCTCCGGCGTGATCACCTCGGCATACCCCCGGCGGCGGAACAGCTCCACCAGAGCCCCTTGCACCTGCCTGCGTTCCAGGCACTCGGCGAACAGGCGGTCCCGGGTCCCTTCCGGCGTCGTGATGTGCAGACTCATAGCCTCACCCCCGCAGTTCTTTATCTCGCTAATGCAATAAATTCTACCATGTCCCCCCATGACCTGTCAATGACGAAAGGTACAATCAGAACAGGGAGAGCTGGCTGCTCTCCGGCAGATCGCCGAAGGCCCCTGCTTCCTTGAGCTGGGCCAAATGGGTGCTGGACACCTTGGTGCACAGCAGGGAGAACTCCTCAATGGACATGAACTGCTGGTCCTTTCGCTTTTCCATGATGTCCCAACCCACCGTCTCCCCCAGGCCAGCGATGGAGGTGAAGGGGGGGATCAGGGCGCCCAGCTCCTCGTCCACCAGGAAGTTGACCGCATGGGAGCGCATGATGTCCATGCTGGTGAAGTGGAAGCCCCGGAGGTAAAACTCATAGCACACCTCCAGGGTAACCAGCATGTCCTCCTCCACGGCGGTAGGCCGGTCCGCCCGATCCTTCGCATTCTTCTTGTTGTTGATCTCCTTCATCTTGGCCTTGGCCACTTCTATCCCCCGGCACATGTACTTCTCGTCAAAGGCCTTGGCCCGGATGGAGAAGTAGGCGGCGTAGAAGGCCAGGGGCCGGTGCACCTTGAACCAGGCAATGCGGAAGGCCATCATCACATAGGCCACGGCGTGAGCCTTGGGGAACAGGTATGCGATCTTCTTACAGGAGCCGATGTACCACTCGGGCACGTTGTGGGCCCTCATCTCGTCCTCCGCCCCCTCGGGCAGGCCCCGGCCCTTGCGCACCGACTCCATGATCTTGAAAGCCCGCTTGGGCTCGAAGCCCATGGAGATGAGATAGATCATGATGTCGTCCCGACAGCCGATGGCCTCGTTGACCTTGGCGGTGCCCGAGGTAATCAGGTCCTTGGCGTTGCCCAGCCACACGTCGGTGCCGTGGGAGAAGCCGGACAGGCGCACCAGGATATCGAACTGGTCGGGGTGGGTGTCCTCCAGCATGCCCCGGACAAAGGAGGTGCCAAACTCCGGGATGGCTACCGCCCCGGTGGGGCCCAGGATGGGGTCGTCGGTGAAGCCCAGATCCTCCGAGGTGGTGAACAGGCTCATGGTCTCCGGGTCGTCCAGGCGGATCTTCTGGGGGTCCACCCCGGTGAGGTCCTGGAGCATGCGGATCATGGACGGATCGTCGTGGCCCAGCATGTCCAACTTGAGTAGATTGGACTCCATGGAATGGTATTCAAAATGGGTGGTGATGATGTCCGAGTCCTTGTCGTCCGCCGGATGCTGCACCGGGCAGAAGTCGTAGATCTCCTTGTCCTGGGGGATGACCACCATGCCCCCGGGGTGCTGGCCGGTGGTGCGCTTGACCCCCATGCACCCCCGGGCCAGGCGCAGCACTTCGGCAAAGGGGACGTTTCCCCGCCCCACCGACTCCATGTACTTCTTCACATATCCGATGGCGGTCTTTTCCGCCACGGTGCCGATGGTGCCCGCCCGGAACACGTGGTCCTTGCCAAACAGCTCGAAGGTATACCGATGGGCGCTGGCCTGATACTCCCCGGAGAAGTTCAGGTCGATATCAGGCACTTTGTCCCCGCCAAAGCCCAGGAAGGTCTCAAAGGGGATATTGAACCCGTCCTTCTCATAGTCCGAACCGCAAACAGGACATTTCCGGTCCGGCATATCCGCACCGCAGCCGTAAGGGTGGGCAGGATCTTGAGCGTAGTCGAAGTCGGAGTGCTTACAGTTGGGGCAGCGGTAGTGGGCGGGCAAAGAGTTGACCTCAGTGATGCCCGACAGGAAGGCCACCAGGGAGGAGCCCACCGAGCCCCGGGAACCAACCAGGTAACCGTGCTCCAGGGAGTTCTGCACCAGCTTCTGGGCGGACATGTAAATCACGTCGTACTGGCATCCGATGATGTCCGTCAGCTCGGCGTTGATGCGGTCCACCACAATCTGGGGGGGATTCTCCCCGTAAAGGCGTTTTGCTTTCCCCCACACCAGATCCTTGAGCTCCCCGTCGGAGTTCTCCAGCTTGGGGGCAAACAGCCCGTCGGGCAGCGGCCGAACATTGTCGCACCAGTCGGCCACCAGCCTGGGATTGTCGATGACCACCCTGTGGGCCATTTCCTCCCCCAGGTAGGCAAACTCCTGTAGCATCTCATCGGTGGTGCGGAAGCAGAGGGGGTTGTCGTTGTCCGCATCCTCAAACTCTTTGGCCGCCAGCAGAATGTGGCGATAGATCTCGTCCTGGGGATCCATGAAGTGGACATCTCCGGTGGCGCACACCGGCTTACCCATCCGCTCCCCCAGAGCCACCACAGTACGGTTGAAGCTGCGTAGGTCCTCCATCCCCCGGGCAATCCGGCGGCCCTCCCGGTCCGGGCGGAGCATGTAGGCGTTGTTGGACAGAGGCTGGATCTCCAGATAGTCATACCAGGAGGCGATGCGCTCCAGTTCGCCCTCGTCCTTACCGTCCACCACCGCCCGGAACAGTTCACCAGCCTCACAAGCGGAACCTAGAATCAGCCCCTCCCGATTCTCATTGATGAGGGACTTAGGCATGATGGGGTAACGGTTGAAGTGCTCCAGATGGGACAGAGAGATGAGCTTGTAGAGGTTGCGCAGACCGGTCTGGTTCTTGGCCAGAATAATCAGGTGGTAGGCACTCCGGCGGCCTCGCCCGCCCCGCTTCATGGTAGCGGTGAGGGCGTTGACCTGGCTGAAGTCGGCCGCTCCCAGCTCCTCCAGCCGGGGGATCAGTCGGGCCAGGATGTCGCCACACACCTGGGCATCGTCGCAGGCCCGGTGATGGTGGAAGGGTGGCAGCTCCAGGAAATTGGCCACCGTATCCAGCTTGTGGTTGTTCAGCTGGGGGCACAGGTACTGGGCTAGCAGCATGGTATCGATGTACATCGGGTCAAAGGCCCGCCCGGACCGGCGGCAGTAGGCCCGGAGGAAGCCGGTGTCAAACTCCGCGTTGTGGGCCACCAGAGGGGTATTCCCCGCCCAGTCCAGAAAGGCGTCCACCGCCTCCTCCGGCCGGGGGGCGCCCCTGAGCATCTCGTCAGTGATGCTGGTCAGGGAGACGGTTTTCGCGCTCAGGGGGTGGCCCGGCCAGGCAAAGGAGGCAAAGCGGTCCACAACCTGACCATCCCGCATACGCACCGCGCCGATCTCAATGATGGCGTCGCTCTTGGCGTCCAGCCCCGTGGTCTCCAGGTCGAAAGCGATATATTCCCCCCGCAGGGGCAGCGCTCCGGGGCCGTGCACCGGCACCCGCTCGTCCACATCGTTTTGAAGATATGCCTCCACCCCGTAGAGAATTTTAATCTTCTCTCCCCGGCCGGAGGCGTTGTAGGCGTCCGGAAAGGACTGCACCACCCCGTGGTCGGTAATGGCAATGGCGGAGTGGCCCCATTCGATGGCCCGCTTGACCACCGCCTTGGTGTCGCACAGGGCATCCATCATGGACATTTTCGTGTGCAGGTGGAGCTCAATTCTCTTCTCCGGCGCGGTATCCTTCCGGCCCTCCGGCTTGGGCAGTTCATTGATGCCGTAGGGCTCTAAAATCATGTCATTTTCAAATCGGCTGACGCTCAAGCGCCCCTGGACCTGCAAATGCTGGCCGGACTTGATCTGGTCGATGATGGGCTTGGCGATTTCTCCCTCCATAAACTGATTGACCCGGATGGAGCCGGTGTAGTCCGTCACATCAAAGCACACCACCCACGCCTTCCGCCGGGGCAGCTCCCGGTGCTCCACATTGAACACATCCCCTTCAATCAGGACGTTGCCCATGTCAAGATTCAGCTCGCCGATGGATACCGTTTTTTTCTTTCCGTTAATTTTGCCATAGATCTGCCGAACCCTTTTCTTTCCCCCCTGGGAGCCTGGGATGGCGTCCCGCATCAGCTTGCGGCGCACCGCCTCCATCTGGGCGAAAAGGTCCGGCTCCTTTTTTTCCTCCTTCCGTCCAGCGGCCGGGGAAGAATGCTTCTCTGCAGATGTGGGCGCCTTCTCCTCCCCGCCCTGTCCAGAGTCCGCCGGCTCCGCGGCAGGCGCCGGCGGTGGCACAGCAGCCGGCTCTTTCTCCGGTTTCTCCGGCAGAACGACCTGAACCTCGGCATCGTTCAAACGAAACGCCGAAATCAGGCCGGACCGCGCCCCCTCCAATACCACGGGATCCGTCTCCGGTCCAAACACCCGCACTTCCATTTTTCTCTGCGCCTTATGTACCCGGACCTGGGCGGGGTACGCCCCTAAAACAGACAGCACTCCTTCTGGGAAGGAGCACCGGCTGAAGGTCTGTTGAAATGTCGGCATACCAATGCTCTGCATGGATCACTACGCTCCTCGTCACAGTGTCTCAATCAGTTTCATCAGCGCCGGGACTAGCTGGTCCTCCGGCACCTTCCCCACAATCCGGCCGTGCTGGAAGAGCACGCCCTCTCCCTTGCCCCCGGCAATGCCCACATCGGCATGGCTGGCCTCCCCGGGGCCGTTGACTGCGCAGCCCATGACCGCCACGGTGATCGGCTTGTCCACGCCCTTCAAAAGCTCCTCCACCTGCCGGGCCATGGGGATCAGGTCGATCTGGGTGCGGCCGCAGGTGGGACAGGCAATGAGTTCAGGCCCTTCCCGGCGCAGGCCGATGGCCTTGAGGATCTGCCGGGCGGCGGCGATCTCTTCCACTGGGTCGGCGGTGAGGGTCACCCGGAAGGTGTCTCCGATGCCCAGGGCCAGCAGGCCGCCGATACCCGCCGCCGACTTGAGAATGCCCAGCTCCGGCGTACCCGCTTCGGTCACCCCCAGATGGAGGGGGTAGTCGTACCGGGCCGCCATGAGCTGGTAGGCCCGCATGGTGGTGGGCACGTGGGAGGATTTCAGGGAGATGCAGATGTCGCGAAAGCCGAACTGCTCCAGCAGCCGGGCGTGGCCCAGGGCGCTCTCCACCAGGGCCTCCGGGGTGGGGCCTCCGAATTTGGCCAGCAGGTCTTTCTCCAGCGAGCCGCCGTTCACCCCGATGCGGATGGGGGCCCCATGGTCCTTGGCGCAGGCCACCAGCGCCCGGACCTTATCCGCCCCGCCGATGTTCCCGGGGTTGATGCGCACCTTATCCGCCCCGTTTTCCAGGGCCGCCATGGCCAGCCGGTGGTCAAAATGCACGTCCGCCACCAAGGGGATGGGGCAAGCGGCCCGGATGGCCTTCAACGCCCCGGCCGCCTCCATATCCGGCACGGTGCAGCGGACGATCTGGCAGCCTGCGTCCACCAAGGCCCGGATCTGGGCGATGGTGGCAACAGCGTCCCGGGTGTCGGTATTGGTCATGGATTGGATGGTGATGGGCGCGCCGCCGCCGATGGCCGCCTGCCCCACATGCACCTGGCGGGTTTGCGCACGTTTCATATCAGAACCCCAATAGCGCCCGCACGTCCTGCACCGTCAGCAGGATCACCAGGGCGAACAGCAGGATCAAGCCTGCAAAATGGATCATGCCTTCCTTTTCCGGGGGGATGGCCTTGCCCCGGATACCTTCCAGGGCCACGAACACCAGCCGGCCCCCGTCCAGGCCCGGGATGGGAAACAGGTTCAAAAGCCCCAGGTTGATGGTGATCAGCACCCCCAGCCGCAGGATGGTCTCCCAGCCGTAGCGGACGAATTCGCTCATCACGGAAATGGTGCCCACCGGGCCCATCAAGTCCCCCTCCTGCACCCCGGTGCTGAACATCTGGCCGATGGCGGTTATCATCTCCCTTACGATGTTCCACACATAGCCGAAGGAATCCCCCATGGCCTCCAGCACCCCGTAGGTGCGCCGGGCCGGGGAAAAGGTAATGCCGATCAGGTTATAGCCGGCCTCCTGGTTATAGATGTCCCGGATGGTCAGGTCCAGCTTTTCCCCGTCCCGCAATACGGTGATGGTCACCGCCTCCGGGTCTGCGGCCTGGATGGCGGGGGCGGCCTCCGCATAGCTCAACAGCCGCTTGCCGTCCACCGCGTAGAGCATATCCCCCACCTGCATCCCGGCCTGCTCCGCCGGGGAATCCGCAAAGGAAAATTCCTGGACCTGGGCCGCCACATCCCCGAAAATCCCCAGGGCAAAGGCTGCCAGCACCACAGCCAGCACCACGTTCATCAGCGGCCCCGCCGCCACCACCACCGCCCGTTTCCAGGGCTTCTGGGCGTTGAAGGGCAAGGGCGCGTCCTGTTTAACGGGCAGGTTGTCGTCCTCCCCATAAAAGCGGCACATGCCCCCCAGGGGCAGGGCCCGCAGGGAATACTGGATGCCCTTTTTCTCGGTTTTCCACACCACCGGCCCCATGCCGATGGCGTATTCCAATATGCCAAAGCCCAAAAGACGGCCTGCGGCATAGTGTCCCAGCTCATGCACCGCCACAAACACCGTAAGCATGAGCAGCGCGCCGATAATGGATAACAGATTTGCCAATTGTATTGATTACCTCCAAGCGGATGCAAGCTGCGCGGCCTTTTCCCGGGCCAATTGCCGGGCCTGGGCGTCCAGCCTGCAAATGTCCTGTAGGTCCCTGGGTTCGCCCCGCCCCATCCGTTCCATGGCGTAGGCCACCAGGGTCCCGATCTCCAAAAAGGGGAGCTTCCCCTGCAAAAACAGCGCCGCCGCCACCTCGTTGGCCCCATTGTAGGCGATGGGCAAAGCGCCTCCCGCCTCCAGGGCCTCGTAGGCCAAAGGCAAAGCCACAAACCGCTCCGGGTCCGGCGCTTCGAAATGCAGCGTCCCCGCCCGGGCCAGGTCCAACGCTCCAAAGGGCCCTGCTTCCCGGATCTCCTCCGCAAGGGCGTACTGGATGGGCAGCCGCATATCCGGGGCGCTCAGCTGGGCCAGCTGGCACCCGTCCACAAACTCCACCAGGGAGTGGACGATGGATTCCGGATGGATCAGCACCTGGATCTTGCTGCCCGGCATGTGGAACAGATACGCCGCCTCCATAATCTCCAACCCTTTGTTGAATAGGCTGGCGCTGTCGACGGTGATCTTCTTGCCCATGCGCCAGGTGGGGTGCTTGAGGGCGTCCGCCGCGGTGACCCGGGCCAGCTGGGCCCGGGTATAGGTGCGGAAGGGTCCCCCCGAAGCGGTGAGCAGCAGCCGCTTCACCCGGGCGGGGTCCTCCTTGCCCAGGCACTGGTACAGGGCGGATTGCTCGCTATCCACCGGGATGATCCGGCCTTTCCCTGCCGCCAGGGCCCGCTCCACCAGGCCGTGGCCGCAAACGATGCTCTCCTTATTGGCCAATGCCACGGTCTTGCCCGCCTGAAGGGCCGCCAGCAAAGGCGCCAGCCCTGCAAAGCCGCTGACCCCGTTTACCACCATGTCCCCCTGGGGCAGGGCGGCCAAAAGGCTGGCGGCCTCCGGCCCGGCCTCCACCCGGGCGCCCAGGCCCGCCAAGTCCGCAGCCCCCTCCGGATCCGCCAGCCCCAGCCATTGGGGCCGGAACTCCAGGGCCTGCTGCCGCAAAAGCCCGGCGTCCGATCCGGCGCACAGGGCCAATATTTCAAATTTCCCGGGCATGGCCCGCACCACCTCCAAAACCTGGCGGCCAATGGAGCCTGTGCTGCCCAGGACAACGATCCTCTTCTTCATAATACCGGTCCTTCTATAGTCTATATCCCCAACGCCAGGGCCATGCAAAGATAAACCACCGGCCCGCACATCAGCACGCTGTCCAGCCGGTCCATCATGCCGCCATGGCCGGGGAAGATCTTGCCGTAATCCTTGATGCCGGCCCAGCGCTTGATGGTGGAGGCAAACAGGTCGCCGATCTGGCCGATGCCCCCGCAGATGAGCCCCAGGACCAGGGCTTGGCCAAGGGCGGGCAGCAGGCCCCAATCCACGCCGGGGACATAGCGGCCCACCGCATAGGCCAGCAAGCCGCCCAACGCCCCGCCGAAAAAGCCGCCTACGCTGCCTTCCACGGTCTTTTTGGGGCTGATGTGGGGGCAAAGCTTATGCTTGCCCAGGGCGGACCCTATGAAATAGGCCGCCGTATCCCCCAACAAGGGGGCGGTAAAGCATAAGAGGAGCTGGCAGGCGGAATGGCTCGCCACCATTGCCAGCATAACATAAAAACCCAGGGGATAGATGCAAACAAACAGAGAACAAATGGTGTCCTCCATGGTACGCCGGGGATTGCACACCCGCTCGGCGCACAGGGCCAGGGGGCATAGCAGCAGGCACAGCCCCAGGGCGGAGAGCCCGGCGTTTGGCAAAAAGGCCAGGCCATACAGGGCGCCGATGGCGTACAAGGGCCAGGTGCAGATCCGATGGCCCTTGGCGCGGAACACCTGATCCATCTCATAGATGCTGATCAGCGCCGCCGCGGTAAAGGCGATGGCCCGGAACCAGGGCCCCAACAAAAACATGGCGGCCAGCAGGAACACCAGCCCAATGCCCACCAGGATCCTCGTTTTCATACTTTCCTCCTATCCCGGCACATTGCCAAAGCGCCGGTTCCGCCGTTGAAATTCCTGCAGGCAGGCCACATAGCGTGCATCGGAAAAATCCGGGAAATAGTCCGGCACGAAGATCAACTCCGCATAGGCGGCCTGGAGCAGCAAAAAGTTGGAAAGCCGCTGCTCCCCCCCGGTGCGGATCACCAGATCCAGCTCCGGCAAGCCCGCCGTATACAAGGCCCCCATCAGGGCCGCCTCGTCCACCGGCTCCCCCCGGGCCATCAACAGGTTTACAGCCCGGACCACTTCGTCCCGGCTGCCGTAATTCAAGGCTACGTTCAGCTTTAAGCCCTGGTTATCCCGGGTCTTGGCCTCGGCCTCCGCCAGGGCGTTCTGTATGTTTTGGGGGAACGCGCGCTTTTCCCCCAGGGTACGGATGCATACCCCATTGGCATGGAGCGCCTCCAGCTCCCGGCGGAAATATTCCATAAACAGCCCCAGCAACGCTTCCACCTCGCCGGCGGGCCGTTTCCAATTTTCTGTGGAAAATGCATACAGGGACAGGGCCTCGATGCCCAGGTCGCTGGTGAGCTGGATCAGGCCCCTTAGCCGCTCCATGCCTGCCCGGTGCCCCAAAGGCCGGGGCAATCCCCGGGCCTTGGCCCACCGGCCGTTGCCGTCCATGATGATGCCCACGTGCTGCGGCAGCTGGGTACGGTCCAACCCCTCTCCCGCTGCCGGCACGTCCGGCTTCTTTCGATTCCAAAAAGCCATGGGGACGTTACACCGCCATGAGCTCGGCTTCCTTCTTGGCGGTGAGGTCGTCGATCTCCTTGCAGCGCTTGTCGGTGAGCTTCTGGAGGTCCTCCTCCAATTCCTTCAGGTCATCCTCGGTGATCTCGGACTTTTTCTTCATGGCCTTGAACTTTTCCATGGCATCCCGGCGGATGTTGCGGATGGCCACCTTGCCCCCTTCGCCGTACTTCTTCACCTGCTTGGTGAGCTCCTTACGGCGCTCCTCGGTGAGCTGAGGGAAGATCAGGCGGATCACCTTGCCGTCGTTCTGGGGGTTGATGCCCAGGTCAGAGGCCAGCAGGGCCTTCTCCACGGCCTTGAGCAGGGTGCCGTCCCAGGGCTGGATCACCAGGGTACGGGGGTCAGGGGTGGAGATGGAGGCCACCTGGTGGATGGGGGTTTCGGTGCCGTAGTACTCCACGGTGATCTTGTCCA
>ERZ779866.2109-NODE-2109-length-18630-cov-4.087376_pt1 | contig 18630 bp, 14 predicted proteins | sample MGYA00511248_ERZ779866 | MGnify/ENA primary metagenome ERZ779866 (study PRJEB29588, sample SAMEA2155758) | human gut metagenome | biome: human gut; feature: human-associated habitat; material: faeces | place: Denmark | collected 2008/2010 ... | reverse complement strand
GCAGGATCTGCTGCTGGATGAGCGCATCCGCGCCTGCCGCTCCCCCTGCGCCGCTTCCCTGGCTGCCGCGCAGTCGGACTATGACAGGCGCGTGGAGCAAATCCTGCTGGAGGAGCTGCCAAACTCCATGCGCGGGCACAACCGGACCTGTACCCAGGATCAGGCGGAGGCCGCATCCCTCTATGCAGAATACGCCATCGATTTTGCCGCCCAGTCCATGCGTCATGCCCTGATTGCCGTCATGTCCGCCGCAATCCTCCAGCAGCGTGCCGACTATGAAGGGGACGCAGAGACAGAAAAGGAGTGATTGTTGCATGAATGAAGTCAAGCCCCCCAGGAAACCGCTGATTTACTATTATGTCATTGTTCTGCTGGTATTGCTGCTGTTCAACTTCCTGGCCATGCCCTGGATGGCCCGCCAGCAGATCCAGGAGGTGGATTACGGCACCTTCATGGACATGGCGGAAAACCAGGATCTGGGCCAAGTGGAGATCCAGGAGCAGGAGAACCAGATCGTCTTTACCAACAAGGATGAGACCGCCGTCTACTCCACCGGCATGATCCCGGATCCGGACCTGAAACAGATGCTGAAGGACTCCGGCGCGGAGTTCTCCGGCCAAGTCATCCAGCAGACGGATCCCATCCTCAGCTTTCTGCTGACCTGGATCCTGCCCATCGTCATCTTTGTTGCCCTGGGGCAGTATCTCTCCCGGCGCATGATGAAGAACATGGGCGGCCCCAACGCCATGGCCTTCGGCAAGTCCAACGCCAAGGTGTATGTCAAGTCCTCTGAGGGCATCAAATTCTCCGACGTGGCCGGAGAGGACGAGGCCAAGGACAATCTCAAGGAGATCGTGGAGTACCTCCACGACCCAAAGAAGTATCAGGAGATCGGCGCCACCATGCCCAAGGGCATCCTGCTGGTAGGCCCTCCCGGCACCGGCAAGACCATGCTGGCCAAGGCCGTGGCAGGCGAGGCCAACGTGCCCTTCTTCTCCATCTCCGGCTCCGACTTCGTGGAGATGTTCGTGGGCGTGGGCGCCAGCCGGGTCCGGGACCTGTTTGACCAGGCCAAGAAGGAGGCCCCCGCCATCGTCTTCATCGACGAGATCGACGCGGTGGGCCGCCAGCGCGGCGCCGGCCTGGGCGGCGGACACGACGAGCGGGAGCAGACTCTGAACCAGCTGCTGGTGGAGATGGACGGCTTTGCCTCCAACGAGGGGGTCATCGTCATGGCCGCCACCAACCGCCAGGACATTCTGGACCCCGCCCTGCTGCGCCCCGGCCGCTTTGACCGGCAGATCTATGTGGGGCTCCCCGATATCCGGGGCCGGGAGGAGATTTTGAAGGTCCACGCCCGGAAGAAACCCCTGTCCGAGGACGCCTCCCTGTCGGACATTGCCAAGGCCACCGCCGGCTTCACCGGCGCCGACCTGGAGAATCTGCTCAACGAGGCCGCCCTCCTGGCCGCCCGGGCCAATCAGCGGTTCATCACCATGTCCGACCTCCACGAGGCCATGATGAAGGTGATCGCCGGCCCGGAGAAAAAGAGCCGGGTGGTCACTCCCCTGGCCAAGCGGCTCACCGCCTACCACGAGGCGGGCCACGCCGTTGTCATCCACGAGCTGCCCACCCAGGACCCGGTGCACCAGATCACCATTATTCCCCGGGGCCCCGCCGGCGGCATGACCATCTCCCTCCCCCAGGAGGACCGGGCCTACCAGTCCAAGGCGGAGCTGGAGGAGCACATCGCCGTGTGTCTGGGCGGCCGGGTGGCCGAGCAGCTGGTGCTGGGGGATATCTCCACCGGCGCCTCCAACGACATCCAGAAGGCCTCCTCCATCGCCCGGGCCATGGTCACCAAGTACGGCATGAGCGAGAAGCTGGGCACCATCGCCTACGGCAACGAGAGCGACGAGGTCTTTATCGGTCGGACCATGGCCCAGGCCCGCAGCTACTCCGAGGATGTGGCCGGCCTCATCGACGAGGAGGTCAAGTCCATTGTGGACCGGGCCTACGCCCGCTGTGAGGAGATCCTCACCCGGTGCCGGCCCCAGCTGGAGCTCACCGCCCAGTATCTGCTGGCCCATGAGACCATGAGCGGCGCTGAGTTCGCCAAGGTGTTTACCGACCCCGAGGCCGAGGAGTTCCTGGCCCTGCCCAGCGCCACCTGAGACATCCGCCTGTGTACAACTCTGCCCCGCGTCTATTTCTGGACGCAGGGCAGTTTTTTCGTCTCCGGACGGCCGCCCCCATCCCTCCACGGCTCCATAGCCCACTGATGCCGGTGGACGGCGGTCCTCCCCGAAATCATTCTCCAGTGCTCTCTGTCCTGATTCACAGACACCGGTCTGTCCCCGCCTCCTCACGGCGGCTTCCATTCCCCTGCCGACCGCCCATCCCGCACCGGGATTCTCCTCTCAATGCAGAAAACCGCGCCCTCCACCGAAGGAGAGCGCGGTTTTGGGCAAATTGGAAGCTGTGCTGGAACCGGCAATCAGGTTACCCCAAACCAGCCCATAGGAATTTCCACCAGAGGCGGGAAAATAGCCAGCAAGAAACACAGAACTGTCTGTGCAATGAAATAAGGCATCGTCGGCCCAATAATTTTATCCATTTTAATATTACCAGTTGCACAGGCAACATTTAAGATCGGACCAACCGGGGGAGAAGTCAACCCCAGCACATTCATCAGCACAAAGCACACGCCAAAATAGATAGGGCTGATGCCAGCTTCCTCCACCAGAGGCAGCATAATAGGGGTAAGGATCAAGATGCTGGGAGTCACGTCCATGGCCAGACCCACAATAACCACAATAAACATGAGCACAACCATCAGCAGAGTGGGGTTGCTCACCAGGCCATCCAGACCATTTGTCATCAGCTGCGGGATTCGGGATACGGTCATAAAATAAGCAGCGCAGTTGGCGGCCGCAGCCAGGAACATGACCACAGCGGACATTTTAGCTGCATTAACAAAGACCTTGCCCAGATTTTTTATCTTCAGCTCACGATATACAAACAGGCCGACCGCAATGGCATACACACAGGCAATCACGCCAGCTTCAGTAGCGGTAAACAGGCCGGAATGAAGTCCCACCAGAATAATGATTGGCAGGAGAAGCGCCCAGATGCCGCCGCCAAAGATGCGCAGGGCCTCCTTAGGTGTCGGAGCCTTAAAGTCTTCTACATCAGGCACAACACCCTTTTTGCGGGTTTTAAAGAACCACACTACGCAGGCAATCAGAGTCAGATACACAGCGGGAGCAATACCAGCCATAAACATGGAGCTAATTGACACGCCAGCAGACACTCCATAAATAATCATGGGAACGGAGGGCGGCATAATGGGGGCTACCAAATTGGCGCTGGCAATCAAGGCACAGGACTGCTCACGGTTATATCCAGAGCGAACCATCATCGGAATCAGGATCGCGCCCAGGGCCGCGCAGGCAGCTACGGCGGAACCCACCAGGGCGGCAAACATCAGGCAGGCAAAGATGGTTACATAACCCAAGCCTCCCCGGACACGCCCCAGGAAAATGTCGCAAAAAGCGATAATTCGTTTGGTCAAGCCACCCTGGTTCATGATCTCACCGGCTAGAATAAAGAACGGCAGGGCCATCATAGTCACTGAGTCAGAGCCCTGCATCAGGGTCCGGGCGATGATGGTAGGGTTGGCCACGCCGCCCCCCATGGATAACGCCGTGCAAACCGCACACAGCAGCAACGCCATGGCAATGGGAAGCCCGATCGCAATGCCAACCAGCATGGATATAATAAATACAGCAATAATCATTGCAGGCCACCTCCTTCTTGGGCAGCAATATCATCAGAATCACCATTATTGTGACCAGTCAATAATTCGATAGGAGATTCTTTTAAGAAAAACAGACGATACAGATTTACCAGAGAAATAATGATGACGGAAACACCTAAAATCGCGCCAGGCAAGTGGACAAAGAAAATCGGAAAGTGTGTCGCTGTCCAGGAATCGTGACGGTTGGTCCAGGCATTGGTAAACGCTCCGTTGGCCAATGTGGCCATCAACCAAATAATGAGTACCTGAATGATCACATACAAGATCTTTTGACCTATCGGCGGCAGCTTACAAATCAAAGTATCGATCATTAAGTGCTGGTTCTCCCGCGCTGCAATGATAGATCCCAGATAAATCAAGTAGATGAAACAAATACGGGTAATTTCTTCGCTCCAGACAAATCCCATATGGAATTGCCGAAGCACCACATTCACGAAGGTCAGTGTAATCATCACCGCCAGGAAAGCGGCAATCAGTATTTCAACAGCATGGAACAGCTTATCAATAACTGCACCAAATCCGCCCGGCTTCGGTTTACTATCGGACATAAACAGGCCTCCCTCTCTTTTGTTTTTAAGAGGGCCGCGCCTCGAAGAACGAGGCGCGGTCCTTTGCAAAAATGACTGTATGAAACTTACTGCACAGCATCAATTTTAGCAATCAGGTCGGGAGCCCAATCGGCGTTCTGCTCCAACAGTTCGTCGATGGTAGGCTGGATAGCCGCAATCATCTTTTCGCGCTCTTCGGCGGTAAGCTGGGTTACAGTGACGCCGGCATCCTCGATGATCTGGCGGTCCTCGTCAATGGAGGCGATGTAGTCGTCCCAGGCCTGAACAGCGGCGGCCTTAGCGGCATCGCGCACAACTTGCTGCTGCTCCTCGGTCAAAGAGTCCATGGTGCTCTTGTTCACAATGATCTCCATGGTCGCAATGATATGGTTGGTCTCATAGAGATAGCTCTGAACCTCCTGGAAGCTCTGGTCCACAATGGTGACCATGCCGTTGTCCTGGCCGTCCACGGTACCGGTCTCCAGGGCGGTGAACAACTCGCCCAGCGGAATGACCTGAACAGATCCTCCCAGATCTTCAACCATGCCAACATGGATGGGGTTGTTGGGCATACGGAATTTTTGACCGGCAAAGTCCTCTACACAGGTCAGGGGCTTGCTAGAGGAGAATGTACGGGCGGAGTTGGGCAGCCAGGAGAGCATCTCCACCTCGGGGAAGAACTCGTTGAAGGCGGCGGTCACCTCGTCGGCCACCTCGCCGGTCCATACGTTTTTGGCATGCTCCACATCCCGATACAGGAAGGGCCAGTCGGAAATGAGCATCATGGGGAACTCCTGGTTCATGCCGGAACCAACCGCAGCGAAGTCAATGGACCCGTCCCGGACTCCCTGCCACAGCCCCAGCTCGTCTCCCAGCAGACCGTCGTTATAGATCTCAATCTGAATCGCGCCATTGGTCCCTTCTTCGATCATGGGCTTAAAGGTCTCCTCCAATGCAACAGAGGTCGGATGACTGGCGCCCCAAGTATTACCCACTCGCAGTGTTCTGGACTCACCAGCGCTGCCGCTCCCTCCGTCTCCGCCACAGCCGGCTGCCACAGTAGCAATCATACCGGTAGCCAAGAGAACAGAGATCAACTTTTTCACTTTCATATTACATCCTCCTAATCCTTTGCTTTTCTCACAGAAGTATTTCTTTAACGGCTTCACACCGGCCGCTAAATTCAAACACGGGAAACGGGTGCGCGCTTACTCCTCGTCAAAGACGATGACCATCTTCTTCATATCCTTGGGGGGATGGATGATGTTCTCAAAGACCTGCCCCACCTGGCTGAAGGGGATATAGTGGCTCACCATGCCGTCCAGCTGGTACTCGTGCTTGGCAAAGCGCTCGATGGTGGGCTGGAACTGGTTGCAGGACATGCGGGTGCCAATAATAGACAGTTCCCGTGTATTGATCATGGCCTGGGTGATCCCCTCCTGAGCGGTGCAGAAGCCCATGGGAACAACAGTGGCCCCATTGGCAGGAATCCCCATCTCCAGCACGGCGGTAAGGGAGCCGGGATAGCAGGCGGAGTCAAAGATCACATCCACACCGGCGCCGTCGGTGAACTTCTGCACAGCATCCTTCAAGTTCTCCTTCTTCGTGTTGACGACAGCATCGGCTCCATACTTCTGGGCGCGAGCCAGGGAGTCGTCATTGATGTCGGCACAGATCACTCGGCAGCCCTTTAGCTTCAAGGTCTGGAGAATCACGGCGCCGATGGTGCCGCTGCCCAGAACCAGCACAGACTCACCGCCCTGGATGCCGGCGCGCGTGGTGCAGTGGCCGCCAATGGCAAACGGTTCAATAAGTGCCGCATCTTTGAACGGCATGTCCTGCGGCAGGAGATATACCTCGTGCTCCGGCCCAGCGAAATATTCCCGCCAACCGCCGTCAATGGCGGCTCCTCGGGCCTTGACGGTGCGGCACACATTGCGGCGGCCCTTTTTGCACTGCGGACATTCGCCGCAGGCTACCACGAGGTCTACTACCACATGGTCCCCAACTTTAATATTTTTGACATCTGCACCGCACGCTACAACGATTCCCACATTTTCATGCCCTGGAATTCGTGGAAACATTGTGTTTGGATTTTCACCTAAAAACTGATGAATGTCAGATCCACACACACCAGCCGCCTTCATCTGAACCAGCACCTCGTTATTCCCTGGAGCAGGCACCGGAACCTCTCGGATTTCATACTGCTTCGGCCCAATAATGACGACTTCCTTCATGGTATCTTTCATCGTTATATTCCTTCTTTTTTCCAGTTTTGAATCACTCCGATGCGTACCGCATTCCTACGCCCATAGTCGATGGCACCGGACTGGGTCGCTCCTTTTTCTGGCTTTTTTCTACAATACTTGTATACTAGAAAACAAGACGCATTTATGAACAAATCTTTTCACTCATTTTTATACAAATCATAAAATATCCGTTTGAATCTTCCAATTCCTCAGTAATTTTGGGGAACTTCACCTACGAATAAAAAATAAATACGGTCCCTCTCTGCAATGCAAAGAGGGACCGTTCAAGTGTGAAATTTCCTTCGACCTCGGTCAATTTCCAAAAGGGCTCATTTCTAAACTGTATTATTTAAAATATTGTGGGTATGCTGCACGGATCTCCGCCGCATCAATTTTATAACGGTTCAAATGCTTTTCCATCAGATCCCGCGCCTGCTCCGCCTGTCCGCTCTCGATGCAGCGAATCAGCCCCTCATGGTCCTCCACGATCTCCTGATTTTTCACCGTTGCCAGAGCCATGCTCCGAACCCGGTCAAAGTGGATGGAAATACTCTGGATCAGGGCATAAACCTGGGATTTCCGGGCAATGTCAAATAAGATTCCATGAAACTCGTTGTCCAGTTTCAGCAGGTTCTCCGGGTAGTAGCTGTTGAGATAAAACTTCTGTAACTGCAGATTGTCCTCCAGACGACGGATGTCGTGCGGGGTGGCCATCTCACAGTCCAGCTGTACCACAGCGCACTCCAGCAGATTGCGCATGAAGCGGGACTCCTCCACCAGCTCATAATCAATCAGAGAAACGATGCTCTTTCTTTGCGGGTAAATCTCCACGATCTTCACCTTAGACAGCTCAATCAGCGCTTCCCGCACCGGTGTGCGAGATAAATTCATTTCAGCTGCCAACTCGTTTTCGCTAATCTGACTCCCCGGCTCCAACTTCAAGGTAATAATGTTGTCTCGAATCGTGCGCAGAGCATAGTCACGCCCTGTTTCTCGGGGCAGCCGTTCTAAAATTTGCATGTGAGAGCCTCCTATTACTTATTCATTTAGCGTACAAATAATTTTTTGGAGGATCTGGATGATCATTCCTTTGTGAATACTAGTATATCAGCAATTTCTATGTGTGACAAGAGAATTTTCAGCGCTTACATCACTTTAAAGCGAAATTATTTTGACTTTTCTTCGCCCATATGTGAATGGCCCCATTGATCTGTTTTGCAACACAGCTCTCAATCACATACTAGTATACTAGTACAAAAATGGATTCTATTCTTTGTATATTTCTCTGAAAAACTATTTCCCCCCTTGCGTAATCTCATTTTGAATGTAAAATAGAGTTTGAAACAGAGCAAAACCATGCTTTTCTTTTGATTTTGCTGCCCATTCCTTATTAGCTCGTCCGCTGTTCCACAGGTGCCAAGCGGACGTTTTTTTCCCTCTACCTTGTTTTCTAGTATGCAAGTGTACATGTTTTATTGTGAAATTACAGAAGTCAAGTTCAGCTGTAAAAATAAATTTAAAGGAGCGTGCGCAATATGAACGAAGTTCTTCAGCGAGTGTATCAAATCGGCGTCATTCCGGTCATTGCCATTGACGACGCCGACAAGGCGGTCCCCCTGGCCCAGGCCCTGGTGAAGGGCGGCCTGCCCGCCGCCGAGGTCACCTTCCGCACCGCCGCCGGCGAGGAGGCCATCCGCCGCATCGCCACGGAGGTCCCCGACATGCTGGTGGGCGCCGGCACGGTTCTCACCACCGAACAGGCTGACCGGGCCATTGCGGCCGGAGCCCAGTTCATCGTCAGCCCCGGCTTCAACCCCGCAGTGACCCGCTATGTCATTGACAAGGGCGTGCCCATGATGCCCGGAACCGCCACCCCCGGCGAGATGGAGCAGGCCATGAGCATGGGCCTGGACGTGGTGAAGTTCTTCCCCGCCGAGCAGAACGGCGGCGTGGCCAAGCTGAAGGCGGTGGCCGGCCCCTACACCACCCTGCGGTGGATGCCCACCGGCGGTGTGAACACCAAGAACATGATGGACTACCTGAGCTTCGATAAGATCATCGCCTGCGGCGGCACCTGGATGGTGAAAAAGGATCTGATCGAGGGGGAGAAGTGGGACGAGATCACCCGCATCTGCCAGGACGCGGTGAAGACCATGATGGGCTTCACCCTGGCCCACGTGGGCATTAACTGCGCCAACGCAGACGAGGCCGCTCAGACCGCCAAGACCCTGTGCGCCCTGTTCGGCCTGGAGTACAAGGCGGGCAACTCCTCCGACTTTGCCGGCTCCATGGTGGAGTGCAACAAGGCCCCCGGCCGGGGCGCCAACGGCCACATCGCCATCGGCACCTACAACGTGGACCGTGCGGTGTACCACCTGGGCCTCCAGGGCGTCCGTTTTGACCAGGCCAGCCGCAAGACCGACGCCAAGGGCAACACCAAGGCCATCTACCTCCAGGACGAGGTGGGCGGCTTCGCCATCCACCTGGTGAAGCGCTGATTTTAAAATCTCAGATCCACGATATATCTTTTAAGGAGTGCTGAATATGAGATTAGCCGCTATGGAAAAAAGCGAGATTATTTCTTTGAAAAATCAGTGGTGTAAAGAATATGACAATTTTAAAGCTCAGAATCTCAAACTTAATATGGCAAGAGGTAAGCCTTCTCCGGAACAGCTTGACCTAAGCATGGGAATATTAGACGTTTTAAATAGTAAAACAGATATTATCGGAGTTAACGGTGACGATTACCGAAACTACGGCGTTATGGACGGCATTCCAGAAGCCAAGAAAATTTTTTCCAAGATGCTGGGAGTAAAAGAAGATGAAATAATAATCGGCGGAAATGCCAGTCTTAATTTAATGTACGATATTATCTCCGATTCTATGATATTAGGCGTTAACGGCAGTACTCCATGGAATAAGCTGGAAAAAGTAAAGTTTTTATGCCCTGTACCGGGATATGACAGACATTTTGCCATATGTGAAAAATTTGGAATTGAAATGATAAATATCCCCACAGATGAAAACGGTCCTGATATGGATATGATAGAAAAACTTTTATCGGAAGACACCTCTATTAAAGGTATTTGGTGTGTTCCTCAATATTCAAATCCAACCGGATATGTTTTCAGTGATGATACCGTAAAACGCTTTGCGGCTCTCAAGCCTAAAGCTGAAGATTTCAGAATTTTTTGGGATAATGCATATTGCATACATCATCTTGAAGAAAATCCTAAAATACTTCTGAATATTATGGAAGAATGTAGAAAAAATAGTAATGAAAATCAGGTATATATATTTGGATCGACTTCAAAAATCACATTTTCCGGAGCAGGAATTGCCGCAGTAGCCTCTGGAAAGAAAAACATATCAGAATTAAAAAAGAATTTAAGTATAAGAACGATAGGCTACGATAAAATAAATCAGCTAAGACACGCATTATTCTTTAAAAGCTATGAAGGACTACTTGAACATATGAAAAAGCACATGGCTATAGTTGCGCCGAAATTCAAAGCTGTCGCCGATATTCTGGAAAAGGAGCTGGCGCCTCTTGAAGTAGGAAACTGGACTAATCCTAAAGGCGGTTACTTTGTTTCGTTTGATTCCATTCCCGGCTGTGCCAAAAGAATAGTTTCTCTTTGCAAAGACGCTGGCGTTACTTTAACAGGCGCAGGCGCCGCTTTTCCTTACGGAAAAGATCCTGACAATAAAAATATAAGAATTGCGCCTACATATCCGTCTGTCGAGGAACTTATATCTGCAATGAAAATTTTCTGCTTAAGCGTAAAAATTGCCAGTGCAGAATCTTTGATATGAAAAAAATCGCTGCAATTGTATTTGCAGCGATTTTTTTATTTTCTTTTATTTCCGTAAAGCTTTTTAACTACTTTTTTATTGGATAGTCCGCCTTTTGGATTTCGTTTTGCATAAACAAATGCCCATATACATATTGCAAGATAAAATAACAATAATGAAAGCGATATCCATACAGCACGTTTCATCCATTTTGAACCGAAAAAGTCCTTTGCAGTTGAAAGATTAAATTTTACAAACGACCGATCAATATCAGAAGACGCGACAAGATCAACGTTAGCTATTATTTCATCAGAAAGCTTAAGCTCAATTTCTCCAAGCTTCTGATTTTTTTTCACAGGCGCCTGTACGGAGTCATAAAGCTTTATATTTTTTTGTATTGATGTGACGTCTACCTCGTTATACCAAAGAGTTGACACATCTTCTTCGGGCTTAACAAGCACGTACCCGTTTCCGTCAGAATTTTCAACCTTAACTTCAGCTATTTCTTCTCCTTCCGACAAAAGCTCCTTATACTCAAAGTTATCAAATACCCATTCCATAAAATTACATGCGTCTATAATATGATAATACTTAGAATTCCCATTTTCATCATAAAAAGGTGCGTTAAGCAATACCAGAAGATATTTAATCCCATCATATGTTCCCATTGTTACTATATTGCGTCCGCTAAGCTGTAAATTTCCAGTTTTTATACCTTTTACTCCGTAAACATAAAAATCGCTCGCGGCGCTCATAATTATATTTGAATGCGTCCAAGTCCAAGGGTCTTCATGAACGGTAACGTAGCTTTTGGGATGAACCTCGTATTCTTCAGCAGTCGCAATTTCTTCAAATCCCGGAACAGTGAGAGCATATTGAGTTATTAAAGACATATCCTTAGCCGTCGTAACCTGTTTTGAATCATAAAGTCCATGAGGATTTGCAAAAACAGTATGTTCGGCTCCAATTTCCTTAGCCTTGGCGTTCATCATTTCAACAAAAGCCGAAATATTCTGATTACCAAAATAATACGCAAGTATATTTGAAGCTTCACATGATGAAGTCAACATCATTGCATATAAATAATCAGTAACGGTTAGTTCGTCACCGTCCCATATTTCTCCGTATCTGAGATCATCCTGATATTCGTATTCCTCAAATTCCTCATAAAGTTTTTTGTCGGCGGTTATGGTAATATTATCTGGATCCTTGCAGTTTTCAAGAACGATTACCGCCGTCATAATATTGACAAGAGACGCTGGCATCTGCTCCAGATCGGCATTTTTTTCATATATAACTGATTTAGTATCTAAATTAATGAAATAGACAGACTTTGCATTGACATCGAATGGCGGTGTGAATTCTACAGCTCCCGCCGATGCAGTAAAGCATAAGTACGCTAACGTTAACATCGCCGATAAAACGGAAACGATTTTTTTCAAATTTAACAGCTCCTCAAATTGTTCTACTAATTATTATAGCAAATTTTAAGTGAAAATCAAATACTTTTTGAAAAAAAATAAAAAGATATTTACGAATCGCAGTTTTTATGTTAGAATTATAAGGTACTCTCACGAAGGAGGAATAAAATTGATTTATGTAACCGGTGATATGCACGGTGAATTTTCACGCTTTAAAAACAAAAATATTAAAAAGCAACTGGAGGAAAACGATACGCTTATTATATGTGGCGACTTCGGGTTTATATGGGAAGACTCCAGACATGAAAGATCTATAATCGAAAAAATCGGAGAATTAAATTATAATGTGGCTTTTGTTGACGGCTGCCATGAAAACTTTGATTTATTACAGCAATTCGAGGTTATTGAATGGAACGGAGGAAAGGCTCACCATATAAGCGGTAATCTCGTTCACCTTATGAGGGGACAGGTTTATACAATAGAAGACAAAAAAATTTTTGCTTTTGGAGGCGGTCACAGTCAAGATTATGAGTACCGTAAAAACATTAACTGGTGGCCGCAGGAGCATCCGACTCATGAAGAAATCATAGAATCAATAAATAATCTTGGAAAATATGATAACTGCATTGATTATATCATTACACACGAGCCTCCGGCATCTCTTAAAGATTGTCTCGAAGTAGACGTATTTCAAAGACTTGAAATACACGCGTTTTTTGAAGATATAATAAAAGCTTGTCATTTTGAAAAATGGTTTTTTGGAAAATGCCATTTGGATAAATATATACCGATGAAATTTTATGCGGTATTTGAAGATGTAATACCTGCTTATGAAATAGATTAATGTTGATTAAATCATAAAATTATGATATAATAAAATAAAAACGGAGGTCACAATATGATAACAATCGAAATGGAAAACGGGAAAAAAATAAGACTTGAATTATATCCTGACAAAGCGCCTGTTTCATGTGAAAACTTTGAAAAGCTTGTCAAAAGTGGATTCTATAACGGACTCACCTTTCACAGGGTAATTCCTGGATTTATGATACAGGGCGGATGTCCTGCCGGCAACGGAACAGGAGGTCCGGGCTGGACTATTAAAGGCGAATTCTCAGCAAACGGAGTTAAAAACGATTTAAAGCATACAAGAGGAGTATTATCAATGGCGAGAGCAATGAATCCTGATTCTGCCGGTTCACAATTCTTTATAATGCATAAAGACGCTCCTCATTTGGACGGAGAATATGCAGCGTTCGGAAAAGTAGTGGAAGGCATGGATGTAGTGGACGAAATTGCAGGAGTCAGCACAGACTTTTCTGATAAGCCGTTAGAGCCGCAGGTAATTAAAAAAATGTATATAGAATAACATTTTTATCGCCTAAGATAACGATCTTAGGCGATTTTTTATCGAATATTGTAACCATTTATCAATTAAAAGAGCTCTTTAGACTTTTCATTTGTTAATTATAACTAAAATATCTTGAATATTATATGTAAAATACTGATTGCAAATGTTATAAATACATGATATAATAAAAAAGTAGTTTCAAAAAGTTACATTTTAGTTAATGAATCATGAATCTTTTTACTTTTTTATTACAAAAAGAGAGGATGTGTTAAAACCATGGTTAAAAAAATCAGCAGAATTTTTACTGCGATGACCGTTACAGTTTTTATCTTCCTGTCATCTCTTGCAGTCTCTGGAGCAGATAACTATAAAAGCTGGCTTCAAAGCGATTCACGCTGGGGAAATAAGACTCTTGGAAGCTGCGGCGATACAATGGCTGAAATAGGCTGTGCAGTTACCTCCATAGCAATGCAGGTAGTTCATTCAGGGTGTAAAAGCGAAAGCGAATTCAATCCCGGTACTCTTGTTGATTATCTAAGCAAAAACGGCGGATTTGATTCTTACGGAAATTTATATTGGGGAGCCGTAACCGGAATGGTTAGTAATTTCACATTTGAAAAACGAGCTTATTTCTCGTCGCAAACAAAGTCCGGCATAACGCAGGAACTTGCCTCTTACATAAATCAGGGATATTATATAGTAATGTCAGTTAAATATGATGGTCATTGGATAGCAATAGATACAATAAAAAACGGAGTCGTTTATATGATGGATCCGGCACAAAATAAATCCAACAATCTGTTCGATTATTACGACGTAAACGGTATGCTGCAGGTAAGACTGTATAAGGGTAAAAATACTCCTGAAAAGGTGGAAATTAATGAAACTAAATATCTTACAGGTCACTATCAAACCACAGACGCTCTTAATCTGAGAAAATCCTACAGCACTTCATCTGATGTGCTTTTAACCATACCGTCAGGTAAAACTGTCGTTGTAACCAGAGTGTACAATAATCAATGGGGTGAAACAGAATATAACGGGAAAACCGGCTGGATATTTCTTGAATACACAAAATATACCGAAAGCTCTTATACATATAAAACCGGATACTATAAATGTAATGCTACTACCGGTGTAAACATGAGAAACGGTATTGGAACAGATAAAACTATAGTATGCCTTATACCAAACGGAGCGTCGGTCACTATTAGTTCCGTTACAGCTAACTGGGGAAAAGCTAAATATGGAAACAAATCAGGTTATGTATGTATGGAATACATGAAATATGTATCTCCCGTAACCACTGCCGCTCCTAAAACTACAACCGCTACAACCACAACAAAAATCACGACTACATCAGTCAAAACTACAACTACAACTACAACCTACTGCATTACAACTGTAACTACCTTGCCGCCGATTATTAAAGGCGATATTAATCGGGACGGAAAAATAGACAATGAAGACGTACTCGTTCTTAATATCTATTTTAACAAGCCATATGAATTAGAATTCATCGAGAAGTATATATTTGATGTAAATAATGATAATGAAATTAATAATTTAGACGTGGTTTATCTAATGAAAATTATTAGACAATAAAACGAAACGGAGAAACAATATGAATTGGACAGAAGCTGAAATTTATACCTCAACAGAAGGCGCCGATATAATATGTGCATCCTTACTTGATATAGGAATAAAAGGATTTTCTATCAAGGATTCTGAAGATTTTAATGAGTTTTTAAAAAATAAAGACGGTAAATGGGACTACATTGATGACGATTTAATGAGTATGAAAAACTGTGAAACAAGCGTAACAGTTTATCTGCCAGACAATACACAAGGCGGCGAAATGCTTATTTCACTGAAAAATATACTCAGACTATTAAAAAGCCGCGATACTCAAAATAAATGGGGCAGACTGGAAGTAAAACTTAAATCTGTAAAGGAAGAAGATTGGGCTAATAATTGGAAACAATATTTTAAACCGTTAAGGATTGGTAATAAACTTCTCATAAAACCATCTTGGGAAGATTATGACGAATCAGATAATAGGATTGTTCTTGAAATAGATCCTGCGTCAAGCTTTGGTACCGGACAACATAATACTACTAAGCTGTGTCTTGAGCTGCTGGAAGATTCAATAAAACCTGGAGATAGATTATTGGATCTTGGATGCGGCAGTGGAATACTTTCAATAGGCGGTATGCTTTTAGGAGCTCATGAGGCTGCTGCGGTAGATATAGAAGAAAATGCCGTTTCCACTTCAATTCGGAACGCTCTTAAAAATAATATTTCCATGGAAAAATATCATGCTTACTGCGGAAATATTATATCCGACATCGCACTCAGAAATACACTAGGCAGCAATTACGATATAATTACTGCTAATATAGTAGCAGATATTTTAATTGCCATGAGTGAATTATTTAAAAAGTTTCTTAAACCGGAAGGTCTTATTATTATTTCCGGAATTATAACTGAACGAAAAACAGAAGTAATAAAAATCGTTACTTCATGTGGATTTGAAGTGATAAAAGAAGCTGAAAGCGACGGCTGGGCAGCAGTCTTGCTTAAAGTAGTATAAAATAATTCCATACACTCTTAATAAGTGTATGGAATTTTCTTTTTTACCCTTATTATTATTTTTTCTTCGCAGTTCTTTTAATAATATAAATCAAGATTTCAATAAATATAGCTGCGACTACTATTACTATAAAATATGGAACAAGTCCCCATCCGCCATTTTTACTCTCATCAACATCAATCATAACATTTTTTTCATCACTCTTATCCTGTTTATAATCATTCTGAATTCCATTTCCGGCAGCCGGATTCTTATTATTAGATACAGTATTATTAGAATTGATTCCGCTGCTTCCATTAGTTACTACTATACCTCCATTTTTTTCCGCAAGGTAAGCGGTTACCCATGCAAGCGGAGTATTCCAGTTTATAGTACATTCGTTTACCGACCAGGCTTCTATATTATCCATATAGCATTTTGCCGGAGCAATTTCTCCCGGCTTCCAGCCTGAACCCTTTACCCAGGGATCCTGCATTCCGGAATTTGGTCCGCCGACAAGTACTCCGTTAGGAGCTTCCGGAAAATTCGCGTCCGCCTGATTTGACCACCATCTGTGATGCGGATATTTAACTGCATGACTTCCATAGCCTGTAACGTAAGAATAATCCATGGGGTTTCTGCCGAGAATATAATCCATGCCGCTTATAACGCCGTCCAGATAATCTTCGTCGCCGCTTAATTCATAGGCATATGCCATTATTATATTATTATTCATAATAAATGAATTAGAGCCCCAGATATACCCCTTTCTGTCAATAGCATAGTTTACAGTACCTGATTCGTAAGGTTGACCGTAACCTTGATTTTCAGTTAATTCCTCATAATGCTCTGCCGCCGAACAAATAGAGTCTTTAAGCTTGTTTTGGGCTGTAGAATCGAGCTTATCAATATTTAATGCCAAAGAAAGATTGCCCAACGCGGCAACATTTCCCCAGTTGAAGCTTCCGGAGCTGTCAACATCTTCTCCGCCGGAAAGCTTTACTTCAGTCTTCATATAATGTGTAGACTTTTCGGCATCTTTCATATATGAAAGATCATCTGTTGATATAAACAATTCACAGGCTGCCCAGTAAAATTCATCTGTTGCGTCATCATCGCCATAGGGCCCTCCTCCGATTGATTCATCCAAAGGAGCATACATATCGGGATGTTTTTTAGCTGCCTCATATGCAAGCTTAGCATTATTTAAACATATGTCTGCAAATTCCGGATCAGTGTCTTTCCACAGCCTGTATGCCTGAGCGGCACATGCCGCCATATTAAGGGTAGCGGCAGTTGTCGGAGGCTTTATGATACGTTCTTCTGGATCATCGGCAGGAGCAAGTGCAAGAGCAGTCCACTTATTATCATGAACCTTATGATATACCATATTTGAATAATCCCCGTCCGTGACCATCATCTTGAACATCCATTCCATTTCATATCTGGCTTCGTCAAGCAGATCAGGGTAGCCGTTTGTATTTTCCGGAATACTCATTGTACCGTCCGCATATACGTCCTCATATCCATTTTTAACAGCTATTTCATATTGATTCTGCATCGTCCACAATGATATTCCGCCATTGACAACATATTTTCCGTGATCTCCTGCGTCATACCATCCTCCCGTTACATCCTGAGTTCCGCTGCTTCCGGTATAACCCCACGTCTGCTCTATTGAAGCAACGTCAGACGGATGACCTGCGGCTCTGGCCAAAGAAGAACTGTCGCCGGAAATAATATACTGGCTTTCAATTTCAATACCGCTTCTGTTCTGATAAAAATAATTAAGCGAATCATAAAGCATACACGAATACGTTTTTCCGTTTCCTATTTCAAATTCACGGCTTTTAGAGCCATTCTCAGCTTCAAGGTAATATACCCCGTCTTTTTCATAGTCCGAGAAATCCAATTCATGCACATAATCTCCTGAATCCATATCAAGTCCCTTTGGTTCTGATTTATCACTGAAAACAACGTTACCGCTTTTATCCTTCAAATCAAATTTAACTGATGACGCAGAGTCAGAAAGCAAGGTTGCTTTCTTGTTCATTCCTGTAAAATAACCAAGCTGATTTGTTAAAATATCAGACCGGATCCATTCTTCAGGCGGCTGGTAATCATTTTCATCGCTTGTCGTACATTCAAGCGACATGTTATCAAATGTAAAAACTGTACCCTCCGGAACTGTGTCGCCGCCGATATGAAATGCCCATTCAACATCTGCGGTGCGGTTTGCAGTAAATGTACCTTCTACCTTTTTCGTCTGATTAGCCTGAAGCTGTTGAACATTCCAATATGCCTCATGCTGCGATGGATCAGGCTCGCCATGCCAGTCTTCATTAAACGGTTCTCCCATATCTCCGATTTTAGTATAATAAGTACAATCATTGCTTGCCGTTATATCAAAAGATACCTTGTAGGAATTTCCGCTTACAATTTTAAGACCTCTGTGACGGAACTGACAGTCCCACCTGTCTTCGCCTCCCCTTGACGCGCCTCCCGGATTAACTATAGTAATATTATATACGCCGTTTGAAATCTCAAATTCCATTTCCCCAGGCTGTGACTCGCAGACATGCCAAGGAAGTCCCACACCATCTTCAAAATCCGTTTGTCCCAATTGCTGTCCGGCTGAAACATAATTCACCGATAATATTGAATTTCCGATTAAATTAAAAATAGTCAGCGCGGAAGCCGCTATTATAGCGACCGATTTTCTAATTCTGTATTTTTTCATCCTATTCCCTCCTGTTTCTATTTTAACCTATTTCCTTAATTATGTAAAGGGGAAAAATAGGATATTCTGTTTATTTTTCTATTAATAATAAAAATCTCTGTTTATAATTTCAATAGAAAAAAATATATTTTATA
>ERZ779866.2108-NODE-2108-length-18637-cov-9.481003_pt1 | contig 18637 bp, 22 predicted proteins | sample MGYA00511248_ERZ779866 | MGnify/ENA primary metagenome ERZ779866 (study PRJEB29588, sample SAMEA2155758) | human gut metagenome | biome: human gut; feature: human-associated habitat; material: faeces | place: Denmark | collected 2008/2010 ... | reverse complement strand
GAGCGAATAAATGTCAAAAGGCGTGCGGTAGATTTGGCGCTTTTTGACAAACGGCCAGGTTTCATCAACGGGCAGACGTGAAACGATCTGCGTCTTGGGTTCGTAGACCCAGCCGAATGTGTTGGAGTCGCCGTAGACAAAAATTGTCGGTTTTTGCTGAGCTGCAACGACGGAGCATGAAAGAAAAGCAGTCACCGCAATCGCGGTTGCTTTGAAGCGAAGAGAAACGGACATGAAATGCCCTCCAACAGGAAATCAAGGGAAGAGTTTAACGCTCGGATCTCTTCAGTCTTGAGGTAACAAACACCTGTGGTAAGGAAGCTAGTCACAAAGGCAAAAAAGTAGCCTTGGTCAGTCGCTTCTTGGAACAAAGAAACAAAAGTCCTTCGCAGGCCTGTTGTCGGATGTGTTGTGGTATCTGCATGCTTTGGATCCTATTGGCATCCAAAAATCCGAGACCACTTCAAAGACGGCAGATACAAAAAAACCACCGCGAGGGTGGTTCTTCAGCAGAACTTGTGGCCAGGGACGCCACAGTACACCTCAATAAAATCAGGCGTTCTAGCGCGATTGCCACTACAGCTATACACAAAACTATACACAAAGATTTTTGCTTGCCTTCCAAAAGTCACTTTCCCAGCCTCCCCGATTCCCTCTCTCGAACGCTGTTTAACCTCTAGGTCTTTCTCTTATACCCTTCAAAAAGTTGGTGCAATTGGTGCAGAATGCACAACCCATTGAATTTAAAGGATAATCCAAGCATAAATCATGGTGCAAACGTTGGTTTTTCATGGTTCCCATTGGTGCAGAAAGCCCGCCAACGCATAAAACGCCAGCGGGCTATTGTGGGAAAGACGGTCTTAACTTTCGAGAATCAACTCATAAACCCGAAAGCATTGATCTCCTTCAGCCAATGCCGAACGCTCGGCGCTCTCGCGTGTCAGTCCCGCATCGAATTGGAGCACCGCCGCGCGCTCTTCGAGACTTTCGACAAGGTAGCCCACGGGCACCAAGCGCCAACGGCTAGCCTTCGGCTGTGCGTCCTCGTTTCTCTCGGATTCCTTTCGCGCTCTTGCCGCTCTCAGTTTTTCCATATTCAGCATTTTTCACCCCTTAAATAATGTTCCGAGCAATCCTTTTTGCCCCTTCGTCGTCACGCGGGACTAGGACATAAACGCGAGCGCTACGGCCTAAACCAAGAGCATTATTTGCCTTCGGCTGAATCTGCCCTTTTCGGTCAGGCTCTTTTCGCTCACCGTCCTTTTTCCTCTTTTCGGGTAAAACAAGACAACCGAGTTCGATCAGCTTTTCCACCACATCGGCCTTTGATTCACCATCACCAACGCGCCGCAACAATTCCTCAAACTCTTGCCGCAAAAAAATTGCCGCTATCCATGAGGCCGCATTGTCTTTGTTTCGGAGTACTAAACGCCCCAGCGGGGTACGATTAGGCTCCCAGACAAACGACACGCAAGAGCCGCCCAGCGGATACTCAAACTTGAGGAATTCAGCACCATACGCAAACGGGGCTTCGAGCATTAGTTCGATAACTTTTTCTCTGTGGCGCTCGGGGGATTCGTCAGAAGTTCGCCATGCCTCAAAACAGGCAATAGCCGCCTCAAGCGCGTCATTCTCTTGCCATTCTGTGCCAAACACACCGTAGGCAATGCCCAGCTCTCCGGCAAACGCTACAGCGGCAAAATGCCGAATCACGCGCCGCTCTGTTGGTGCCAGTCCGCCACGGCCAACCCGTGCAATGAATTCCTCTTCAAATTCGCGGTATTGCTCTTTGAGCGCTTCGCGCCCATTGTCCCGAACATCCTGCATCAACTCCATTAGGTATTTGCGCCCGGCTACGCCGGTTGCTTTAAAGGAACTCACACGCGCAAGTAGCGCCACGCGTTTCGCATCATTGGCGGCCTTGTCATCCGTCACACCACCCGGCAAGGAATCGAGCACGCCCAGCCCTTGGCCTGCATCACAAGGAATACAGATAAAACGAACGCGTTCCCCTGTTGCTGTATGGGCGCGGCCATTGTGTGACTTTTGTCGCTTCATTTCTGACAAGGAAAACTCACCCGCCGACAATGCAATCAGGCTCCAGCGCGCGGCTTTTCTTAGCGTAGCGTTTCGCGTCATACGGTCACGCCCTACGCCGTTATCGAGCTGGTAGGCGATCTTATCGAGCGCGGCTATATCGCCTTGTCCGATTTCGTCAATAATTAATAGTTGGTTATTGTGTTGCGCGGCCACGGCCTCGAAACCGTTCTTTGTTTTATCCCATCCGGTTACTCGCTCTTCGCCGCCGTTCACCGAGGCCGCCGCCTTCATGATGCTAGTTTTGCCGTCTCCGGACGTGCCATTTAAATGAAACGTCTTGCAAGGCAAATCCAATATCTGAAGCAACGGCGCGGCCAGCGCCACAGATAAGGCGAACATCATCCGTTTGCTGTGCAATGCCGGGGTTGCGACATTGGCCTGCCACTCTTCGAGCGTTCCTTTCTCGGTCAGCACCGCCGCACAGTCGGCACTAGTTGGCGTTACTCGCTCCGCGCCCGGCAAGCTCAATACTTGGTTATCGCCGAACACGAAACAGTCGAACGCGTCCGAAACGAATCCTCCACGCGTCACGCTCACGGCGCGAGGCAAGGCATCCATCGGCACGGCGTTAAGGAACTCCGCCAGCGCACACTTGCCCGAATTTCCAGAAAGCACATAGACGTGCAATCCTGAAGCCTGCAAAAGTTCCTCAACCCGGCGGCCTTGAGTCAAAAGCTTGCGAGGCAAAACAAGGTCATGCGGATTGCCATCGGCATCGTTGAATTTAATCCAAATCCCCCAATCGTCACCCTCAACCGTGCGAGTGTGCGCCACCAATTCAAACGCGTCACACAGCTTGACGAAAGACGAACCTGCTTTTGCATCCTGTTTGAAAAGGCCGTCCGAACGATTCTCGTAGGTATTGCCAGCCGAATCCTGCACCGTCAGAATGCCCTTGGCATTTTCATAAATCTGTGCCACGATAGGCTCAAGCGTTTGCTGTCTCATTCTCGATAATCCATAAATCATTAAAGTCGGTCGGCGCTTTTCCGGTGCGCCGCATGAATGCCGCCTCAGTCTCGGCGGTAAAGGGAGGTAAGAGCACCACGCAACGCGCGCCCTGCGACCCATGCGTGCGTGCCGCCTCCTTTGCTTTCTCTTCGCCAACGTGACTAGCGTCTTGGTCGGCATAAAAGCGCAAGGCGTGGTGTGGAAACTGAAGCCGCAAGGTCATTGCCGCCGGGGACAGATTCCCCGCATCAAGCGCGGCCACACATGGCACGCCATAAAGGAGCGACACGCTCATGGCCGTTGCAACGCCTTCGGCTATCCCAATAGCCCCCTCGGTTCCTGCATCGAAAGAAAGGCCATGCGGACGCCACAACAAGCCTTTTTTGCGCCCGCCCTTGAGGAAAGTTTTTCGGCCTGATTCGTCAATCAACTGCACCGAACAAATCACGCCCTTGTCATCGGTCAACGGCACCACCAACAAGCGGCCTTGTCCTCGGAGGGTTTGCCCCTCGCCATCCTCTTGCTCGATTGCGGCCTGATCTATGAGAGCCTGCGCCTTGTCCAATGCAATGCACCTCAGGCCATTGCGTGACTGCGGCAAGCGTTTTCTGACAAGGTATTTGTGCCCCGCCATCGGCGAATCGGCACCGTCCCAAATTTGAGCCGCCAAGATCGAAACGGCGTATTGACGCGCCCGGGTCTCGGCCTCATAGCGTTCGCGTTGCTTTCGCATTTCGGCCTGCATCTTGCGCAACTCCGCGCGGCTGGGGCGTTTGCCTTGGTAGTCGTAATAGAAAATCGCCTTGCGCCCCGTCTGCCAGTTAAAACACATACCGCCAGAGTTATCCGCAAACCAATAAATTGCTCCAGCTCCGGGAGTGCGTTTGCCATTGGCAATTGAAGCGGGCCGATCTATCCTGCGCCGTCTCGCACAAGGTTCTATCTCAGTGCAAACACACGCGCCCTCTGGGCTTGCGAAAATCGGGAGGTTACTCATTCTCATGGCCGCCCCCTTCGCTTTCGTCAGACTCGACCGCCGCGCTACGCGCTGTGCGCCCGGATGCGGTGCCCTTGAATTCGTACATCTGAGCCGCCGCCTTAGGATTGGCCTCGACAAACCAACCGTTTTCGACCTGTGTCATGGCATCCGCGCAAATCTCTGTCACCGATGCCATCAGATTGATTCCGTCCGAAAGCTGATTGCGCCGGGGTTCTTCAATTACCCGTTCCCACATCAGCAGGTCGGACATCATCGTCAGCACCGCCGAGACTTGTTTCATCGTGGCCTGCACATCCGAAGAGCTTTTCATAACCCGCTTCGGGTCATTGCTCTGCATTGCCACCAACAAAGCCGTCAGCGGCGCATTGTCTGCCGAGCGTTCGCTCATGAAATCCGCCGTCACGAAAGGAATTTTGTTTTGCTTTGTCATGGCTTATTCCTCCTTCGCGTTGGCATCAATCAGATCAGCCATGGCAACGCTCTTCGCGTTGGCTTCAAGCAGGTCGGCCACGGCATCGAGCAACACAATGGCCTGATCAAATTGCTTTTGACTCAGCTCATGGCTGAAAAGGAGGGTTTGACAAAGCGAGGCTTGCCGTTCCTTCATGCAAGAGAAAGTGAATCGAAGATCACTAATCAGCGGCAAGATGCGAGAAAGCAACTTTTCGGGAACGGGTTCGCGCAATGCGGCCAGCGCTTCGGCTTTCGTGAAAGGCTTGGAAAAAAGGGAGGTTGCAGTAGATAGACTGCGGTCTTTGATAGCACTCATGGCTAGGCTCCTTTCGATAGGTTTTGAGAGCCAATCACCCCCGCCAAGAGGTGAGCGGCACCGCGCGGGTTGGCGGACTGCTCGAAAGGAAACAGCAACCCCGAAGGGTTCCCACGCGGTGCGCCCGTACAGAATGCGGACGCAATAACGCCACGAGTGGAAACAACCGCCCAAAGAAAAACGCCACGTAATGGCGCGGCGATTGTTCGCCTTTCGAGTTTCAGGCCGCCAAGCCCGAGCCTTGCTATTGAACAAGGCTTTGGCATCATAGCCCGCGCACGCCTACGAATGCAAGCGCTACCCTTAAAATTCGACTTGAGGCCGTCACCATTGCCAGCCCATCCGGACACTCGCCAAAGTCTCCCGGACGCGCCAGCACAAGCGGCCTTTTTGGTTTTCAATGACATTGCTCTACCTCCCACGGGTAAGGGTCTAGCTCTTCGCGTATCAAGCGGAAAAGCTCTTCGATAGGCATCACGGCCAGCCATTCTTTGCCGTCTGCCCGGCACAGCACTAAGGGACGCTCTTCGCCCGAACATTCCTTGCGCGCCTGCGTCATCCAGTCGTAAATCAGGCCGATGCGGGCGCGTCGCTTTACCTCGATTGAGTAGGGATTCAGCTTTATGTCTGCGCCGCCGTCCCGTGTCTGCATGAGGTTGCGCACGGCTTTGATGCCCAAGTGCTCACGGATGAGCGAGCAAACCTCTCTTTCGCCTGCGGCTCCTTTGTTGCGTTGGCTTGCGCTCATTGCTCTTTGCCCTCCGAGAAAGTGCGAAGCGCCGAGAAAATGGCCTCAGGCTTGCCGTGGTGTTCTCGCCAGTAGAGAAACGCGGCTAAGGCCGCACCCGGGATAAGCAAACTTGCAAAAGGTTGGCCGCCCTGCTTGGGCTTCGCCGTGGTATCAGTCACGCCGCAGTCGCCCACCTCCGGCCACGTTTGATACATGGCCTCGAAAGAGCGCATCAAATCCGCATGGCGGACGCCGAGCCATTGAGCCACATCCTCGGACGCATACAGGCGAGTAGGCTGATAAGTCACTTGAAAGGTTTTCATGGCACCGCCTCCCTTAAACGCTTGCGCTGGGGGACTCAGCGGGCACCGCATCCGCGCGCTTCGAGTCTGCCCACGCCATCACCTCGGACAAGCGATAGCGGAGGCACCGACCGCCGAAACTGACGGGCTTCGGAAAGTCCGGCTCTTTGATGAGTTCGCCCGCCTTAGTGCGACCGATACACAGCACGCCGCACACAGAGAGCGCCGAGCCGTCACGGACAAGCGGGATAAAGCAATCTTGAGGCTGTTGATTTGCTGTCATTGGATTTCCTCCGTTGTTACTTGCCGCCAGCACCATTGCGGCGGCTTCAGAGGGAATCATCGGCAAATCGAGGGAGTTTTTGGACGGGAAATAAAAAGACGTTCGGAGAATAAAAAACCGCACGGTTTTTCATATCCCGCGCGGTTTTTCATAAAGCGATTTTTGACTTACTTTTGTTTTGTGCGATTTTGTTTTACCTTATCGAAATGTGACTGTTGGATTTCCTCAGGCAAGTCTTGAAAAGCTTCGAGCCATTTTCTCTGTTGTGTTGCAGATATTGATTTGTGATTCGGCGTTACAGCAACCGACTTTAATGATATTTGAGTCATTATCTCGGTTGCAGTCGCTTTCGGATTTTCTAGTATCGCTTCAGCAACTATTTGCATCTTGGCCGGAGATTTAGCCAATGACGGGCGCGCCGCCTTGTCAACCTTATCGAGTACCCCGAGCAACATCCCTCGGTTTTCTGCCGTCTCGATAATGCACCCTAACGGGTCTGTCGGCTCAAAAGCTTCGACCTTGCCGTTTTCCTCATACACGGGCGGGGTTCCACGCAAATAGTGATAGGCCAGAAAAAGCTCGAACATGTAGGCAACCAAAAAATACTCTGCCCATTCCTTGGCTTTTGGCGTTTTGACAATTTTCTGAATGCCATCATCATCCCTTTCGCGCATCAAACCAACAGCATATTCTTCTGCCAATTTTTGGGCTTTGTCGTCATTCCACGTAGTCAAAACAAGCTGGGGGATTGAGCACGGCAACAAAGCGGCATCGCTCTCGCACCATTCTTTAAAGCTAACGCCGTTCTCGCCCTCTCGAAATTCGAGCAAATCTCGGAGGGTTCTTAATTCTCCCAGCCAAGCATTAACCTCTTTTTCGCGCGCTTTTTCATACAGCGGTCGGAGTTCTTCGAGCCGCTCTCGGGCTACAACATCCGGCGTCTGCAATTCTTCATAAAGCCAAACCATCCACATTAGTAGACTGAAACACTCCCCTTTGTGTCTTTCAGTTTTTAGTTCGGCTTCTACATTTCTTATGGGAAACAACACAACCAGCCCCAGCCGCCCCATGAGAGAAAGGAAAGACGGCGCGCGGCCAGCGATTGCGCAGGGGCGATTGCTCAAACACCGAACGGCGGTTAGCTACTCCCGCCGATGCGCGCCTCTCTCGATTCTATGAGGCACGGAAACTTGTCGCAAGCCTTCATTAGCGCTTTTTTAGCGGCGGCTATATTTGATACAATGGCCGTGTCGGTAAGCTTTGCTTTCGATGACGATCGGTGTGTTAGGGGTCGGACCCCCACCGACTGACCTAGAAGAATCACTAGCGGAGGAAACGGACCCGCGAACCTAGTGCACAGCTTCTAGGTCTTTCGTCTTTTTGGACGGAACACCTAAGCCACCCTGTGCCTGCCCCCGCCCGAAGATTCGCATTTATTAGCATCCACCCGCACGCCTGCGGCCTCCCTCATGCCCGCCAAAAGGAACACTCGCACCGCATCGCGCCCGGCCTTGTGATTTCCCCGAATAATCGGTTTTGAGTACAAGTTTTTCCAAGTAGTTTCGGCTTCGGACGTGCCAGTCTTTTGCCCGTAAATCCAGAATTGGATTTCAGGTTTTTTCAGGTTCCTATGCCCGCAAACCATGCCCAGAATCCGCCAGCCGAAAACGCAATCTCTCACGCTTCGGCCACGCTTAGATGAGCAACCAATCCTCCGAGGACTCCGGCAACACCTCGCGGCGAGACTGCCAGCCCTACCGCGTTTGAAACGCGCCCCCGAGAAACCGCCAGCCGCCCCCGAATGCCTCCGCCTTTTGCGCACGTCTCATGTGATTTGCCACGCTACTACTACACCTATGCGCGGGAATCCCAAATTTATAGGCAACATAGACTTTTAGAACGCTCCGAAAGTTCGTGCGACTTGCGCCCGATAGAGAGCAATCATCGTTCCCACATCGGCATCATGTCGGTCACAAAGACGCTTGAACGTGTCGTAGTGCATCCATTTAGGCTTGGCCAGAATATCGGCAAGCTCAGGAAAACCCATCCGCGCCCAGCCTAAGCGCTTTCTGATCTTGCCCACACGCTTTCGCAACCTCTCGACCTTATCGAGGCTTTCGACTTCGTAATGCAGGCCGCCACATTTACGGCACTCAAACAACCCGTCACAAAGATATAGTTTTGTGCATCGGCGGCCACAGCGCGGGCAATGGAAATAGAAACGCTCTCCGCCGTAGTTACACGCCTTGCGCTCAATCTCGATTGAAAAGTTCGATTCAGTCTTGCCACTCTCGCCGACAGATTGCACGCGGCAAGAAAGACTGCGTTCGCCGTCATAGCTCAGAGAAACAAAGCTTAGTCGGTACACCCTCCCGCCGTAGCTTGACGAAACAGAGACCGGCGGAACCTGATACGGCATCCGGTAGGCAAACCAGCTCTTCAGCTCTGACACCGAGAGCGTGTATTTGTTTTCAACGTATCGCCTTGTTTGTTCTCTCATTGCACCCCCAAATAAAACGTCCGGCCCGGCTTAAAACTTCCGGCCCGACTCTTCATGCAACCCGCTTATAGCGCGCGGGAACCGTGGCACGCATCAAGCCGGAGCAAATCGCCCAGACTGTGGATTTCGGCATATCCATCATTTCGGCCACCTTTGAAAATGAGTACCCCTCCCGCCGGAGCATAAACACCTGCTCGACTTCGGCGTTTGTATAGCGCGCCCTCGGACTATCCTCGCCGATGCGGACACCCTTAGCGCTCACCGCTACGATCTTTGCCATTGGTTCTTACCCCTTGATACCGCCCTGCACTCGGCTTAACCCATCGAAAGCCCGCCACGGATTGCGACCGTCTCGACCCATCGAGGTATCCCCGAATCGTGCGGATCGGCATATCGAGCATTCGAGAAATTGCCCGCAATGTATAACCCTCCGAACGGGAAACCCGCGCCCGTTCCACATCATCATTGAGGTACTTTGCGTTTGGATGATCCTCGCCAATCCGCCGCCCTTGGTCATTGACGGCAACACAAATCCGCATCAAGCCTCCAAAAATTGCTTTCGACCTTACCCAACCTTAGCAATTTCACCGCCGGGGACTCTGACCTGAAAGCTCTCGAAACAGGTATGCACCACACGCCGAAGGCTTCGGCACCACCGCTCAAGCGCCACCGTAATAGACAAAGACTAAGAGAAAGGCCATTTTCGACCGCCAACGAGAAAGCTCAAGCGTCCGAGTCAGACCCGCCAGAAAGGAGGGAGCAAACGGGCTAAAACAGCCTTATTCAACATAATTACACTTATGTGTAGTTATGTGTCGTAAAAAAACGTTTGCCATCAATAGCTTACGTTAGCGCTCGTGAAAACCCTAGTTTTTAGGGTTCGATTCCCATTCTTTTGCAAACCGCTCAGACGCCAAAAAGAAGGGTAAACCCGATGAAAAGAAGAGAGAGATTTATAGAAAGAAGAAAAGAAAGTAGATAGAAGATAGATAGAGAATAGAGATAGATAAATAAATAAAAAAAATATATTGCACCAACCTGCACCAACATTGCACCACCTCTGCACCAACCCTTTATCACGTCTCTTTTCCTTGATTTACAGGGCTTTCAGCGATTCTGCACCAACTGCACCATGTTTTTTGCACATGTTCTCACGCGCGCGCACGCGCATACGCACGCGCGGACTGGATAAGAAACTCTTTGCCAAACATCGCCTCTGCAAATCCATGCAAGCAAATCCGGCACCCTCGGAAGCCTTGCGCCACAAGGCAATCCAGCGAATCGACACGCCTTTGTCGGCACCCTGTGAGCGAATCCTGCAAGCAAATTGAGTCACGCCAGCCGCCAGCGCTACGCGCCGCGCCCATGAAAAAAGGCGACACCCGAAGATGCCGCCCTGTGCTCATGCGCTTTTTATTTCAAACCAATCTGCCGGGCACTCGCTTAGGCAATAAGATGCCCACCGCTCCGCAAGCCCGCGCCTCAGCTCAAGCGCGTTTGAACGGTCATAGGCATTGCCTAGCTTGGCATCGGCTACATGGTGCAATGCCTTTTCTACCACGTCTCTAGCAACGCCATTGTCTGCCGCCCACGTCCTAAAGGTTGCGCGCGCCGTCCCGTGCTGTGTAATTGGCTTTTTGCTTTCAGGGTCTAGGAACGGTTTTTCGCCGCGCTCTTCGCGCTCTTGATTGACGCGCCCGATTAGCTTTCTGAAAACACCATCGGACAAGGGAGAGCCATAGACGCCATTAAACACCGACTCGCCGCTACGCAAGCCCAGCTTTTCCAGTCGCTCCAGAATGCGTAGGGCCGCCGTACTCAAGGGCACCACATGGGGGCCATTGCCGGGTACTTTCATTCTGTGGGCCGGTATCGTCCAAACAGACCGCTCCCGATCAATATCCGCCCAGCGTGCGTAATTGTCCGGCGTTTGATGCGACCGGCAAATGTTGGCTAATCGGGCATTCGTGAGAATCGCAAACAAAAGCGCCATTGCGCCCGGAGTGTTGAATCGTTTCGGATTAACCAACTCGGCGATAAACGCGGGCAAATCATCGACCGGGCACATGGCAAAGTGTGCTTTCGTTTCCGAACGAATCACGGGCAGATATTCCCGAATCAAATCCTTGTCGGTCGGCAGTCTCTTGTCCCGATCTATGTACCCTTCAGCCGAGCACCACCGGTAGAACATCCGGAGACATTGCAACACCTTTTCGACCGAGGCTTTTCCGACTCGCTCCGCTGTGTAAATGCAAACGCCGCCCACATCCGGCGCCGTCACCTCTCCGACAGGCTTGTCGCCAATGCAGGGATATACGTACTTTTCGCCGCGTTGCATGGCATGGCGATAATCGTCTTTGCTTTTCCACCGATTGCGCAAGCGCTGGGCCTCTACCCATTGCGGCCACAGCTTCGCCACAGAGTCGGTGTGTTTTTCTTCGATCACCTCCGGGGCGCTCTCGACCGGCAACTGCCCGCCGTGCTCTCTCACGTATAGCGCTATCTCGCGCGCCTCTTTCAAGCCCATCGACTTGAGACCGCCAAGAGAAACATTCTTCGGCTTGCCATCCACCCTAAGCCGAACCAACCATTGCGCATTGGCAGGGCTTTTCCAGACTACACACAGCCCGGCAACACCACCAACAGAAAATGTTTCAGGCTCTCCGACCCGCTCCAAGTCCCGCAACTTTTTGCGTAACTCTTTGTCCGTCAATGCAGTCGTTAGGCGCGGCATGAATTCCACCTCTTCGGGTTTTGTGTATAGCTGGGAAAAACACAACGGCCAGCTATACATAAAACAATACACAAAAACCGCGACTTCAAACGGTTTCTAACGGTGCCTAACGACAGCTAACGACATAACAAAAAACCGCGAATCCCTTGATTTACGGGGCTTTCGCGGTCATTGGCGGTGCCTTACGAGGCTTAACGAAAATCGCTTTTGGTGGCCAGGGACGGAATCGAACCGCCGACACGCGGATTTTCAATCCGCTGCTCTACCAACTGAGCTACCTGGCCAACAGAGAAGCGAAACTATATAGGCTAATTTAGAAATTTGCAAGTGCCCGGCTGAAATTTCTCTCCGCCTTAAGTTTTTCAAAACATTTCTGAAGCATAATCCGCGCTATCTTAAGATCAACCAGTAGACGTATACGAAGAACCGCGCCCTTGGGGAAGAAGAACAACAAACCTCAATCGGCAGACGAATTCGTTGTTATTGACCCCATGCAGTTGCTTTGTCTCGGCCTTAACCATAAGACCGCTCCGCTTGCGGTGCGTGAGCGCGTTGCCTTCGGTCCTGAAGATACCGGAGAAACCGTCGCTCTCATCAAAACCCGCTTGGCTTCCGCGGATGCCGGCGGTGTCACGGAAGCCATGATTCTGTCGACCTGCAACCGCACGGAAATCTATTGCGCGGCAGTCGACACCAAGCGTGCCGCTGATTCCGTTCTTGAGCTCATCGAAGAACTCAAGGGCGTGCGCACGACCGATCTTCAGCCGCATGTATACGTCTACGAACAGTGCGAAGCGGCTCGTCATGTCTTTCGTGTGGTTTCAGGTATCGACTCGATGGTACTCGGCGAGACGCAGATCGTCGGCCAATTCAAAAAAGCCGTGGCGACAGCCCGTGACGTCAAGGGTTTGGGCTTGATGCTCAACCACCTCTTCCAGGATGCGTTTACCGTTGCCAAAGAAGTGCGCTCGAGTACGGCCATCGGCTCCAACTCCGTGAGTCTTGCCGCAGCTGCAGTGCGTCTGTCATTGCGTCTGTTCGGCAACCTGTCCGACTCAAACGTGCTGTTTGTGGGCGCCGGCGAAATGATCGAACTCTGTGCCGCCCATTTCTCGGCACAGCAGCCCCGCTCAATTACCGTGGCCAACCGTTCGCTCGAACGCGGCCAGAACCTCGCAGCACGTTACAACGGCAAAGCCATGAAGCTGCAAGACCTGCCGCAGGTGATCAGCAACTTCGACATCATTGTGTCGTGTACGGCTTCCGCCCTTCCCATCATCGGCTTGGGCATGATTGAGCGCGCCGTCAAAGAACGTCGCCATCGTCCGATCTGCATCGTTGACTTGGCCGTGCCGCGCGACGTGGAAGCTGAAGTCTCCCGTTTGGACGACGTCTACGTCTACAGCATGGATGAACTCGGCGCCGTCGTCGAATCCGGCAAAGAAAGCCGCAAGGCCGCTGTAGTCAAAGCCGAAGTGATCATCTCAATGCGCGTGCAGGCTTTTGAAAAATGGCTTGAGATGCGTGCAGCCGTGCCCGCCATCGCCCGCATCCGCAACCGCGCGGAAAAGGCCCGAGAAGAATTGACGCAAAAAGCAATCAAGCAGATTGAAAAGGGCGCAGACCCAGCCGTCGTGATTGACCTCTTCGGCAAAGCCTTCATGCATAAGCTTCTGCATGATCCCACCGTGCTTTTGCGTAATGCCGAAGGTCTGACCAGTGAAGAGCGCGAGCATATGACGATGATTGTGGGCCACTTCTTCGGACCTCGCTAAAATTCCTCCTTTTTCAGAGACAAGCAACGGACGCGTACAATTTCAGTCGCGTCCGCTTTCTTTAGCGATTTCCTCATACGAATTTTCCCTGGCCGTCTGAAATACCCGGCCGTTCTTTTTTGTGCCATGAAAGAAAACATCCGCGCCAAGCTTCTCGGTCTTTGCCGTCGTCTTGAAGAACTCGATGCCATGCTCGCAGCACCTGATGCAGCAGACGACATGAAGCGCTTCACGGAACTTTCGCGCGAACGCGCCGAAATCGAACCGGTTGTTCTCAAGACCAAGGAATACGAACAGACGCTCGAGGACATCGCTACGGCCGAAGAAATGGCCAAGGATCCCGAAGTCGCCGAATTTGCCCGCGAAGAAATGCTCGCCGGCAAGAAAAAGCTCGAAGAACTCGAACAGGACCTGCAAATCCTGCTTTTGCCGCGCGACCCGGACGACAATAAGAACACTTTCCTTGAAATCCGAGCCGGCACGGGAGGCGAAGAGTCGGCGTTGTTTGCGGGCGACCTGCTGCGCATGTACATGCGCTACGCGGAACGCAGCGGTTGGCGCGTGGAAATCGTCAGCAAGAGCGACTCGGATCTCGGCGGCTACCGTGAAGTCATCTGCCGAATCATCGGTGAAGGTGCATACAGCCGACTGAAATTCGAGTCCGGCGGCCACCGCGTGCAGCGCGTGCCGGAAACAGAAGCTCAGGGCCGCGTGCACACTTCGGCCTGTACGGTTGCTGTCATGCCCGAAGCCGACGAAGTAGAAGCCGTCAAGATCAATCCGCAGGATCTGCGCATTGACGTATACCGCGCTTCCGGCGCCGGCGGCCAGCACGTGCAGAAAACAGACTCTGCTGTCCGCATCACGCACTTGCCCACGGGGCTTGTAGTCGAATGTCAGGACGAACGTAGCCAGCGCCAAAACAAGGAACGCGCCATGAGCGTTCTGGCCAGCCGCCTCTACGCCATGGAAGTTGAGAAGCGCCGCAGTGAAGAAGCAAGCACTCGCAAGAGCTTAATCGGCAGCGGCGACCGCAGCGAACGCATTCGCACCTACAACTACCCGCAGGGCCGCGTCACCGACCACCGCATCAATCTGACGCTCTACAAGCTCGGTGCGATTATGGACGGCGACCTTGATGAAATTCTGACAGCGCTTCAAAACGAACATCGCGCCGAACTGCTCGCCGCGATGGGAGAAAACGCGTGACGACGGTTGCGCAGGGCTTGTTTCAGGCTGTAGGACGCGTTTCCCGTTCGGAAGCGCGACTGCTGCTTGCAACAACCATCCGCAAACCCAAAGAATTTCTCATCGCACATCCGGAATATTCCCTCACGGACGAAGAAGTCTCGCTTTTTGACTCCTATCTGCAACGCGCCCAGGCCGGAGAACCCATTCCCTACATTGTGGGCACGCAAGAGTTCTGGGGACGCCCCTTTCACGTCACGCCCGCCACGCTCATTCCGCGTCCGGACACCGAAACGCTCATCGAAGAGGCTCTGGCATTTCTCCAGAATCTTGAAGCGCCCCGCGTTCTTGATCTCGGCACCGGCAGCGGCTGCATTGCCGTGACGATTGCGCTTGACTGCCCCAAGGCTCAAGTCTGGGCCTGCGACAAAAGCAAGGACGCCCTGAACGTCGCCAAAGGCAACGCTGACGCATTCGGCGCCAAAGTGACGTTTGTCGAAAGCAACTGGTTTAGCGCCTTTGCCGACGAGAAATTCGATCTCATTGTCTCCAATCCTCCTTACATCGAAGAAAACGACGAACACCTCAAGGCACTTTGCTTTGAACCCATCAGCGCGCTCACGTCCGGCACCGACGGGCTGGACGATATTCGAATTCTGGCGGCTGATGCGCCCAAACATCTCCGCGAACACGGCAGCATCATTGTTGAGCACGGCTACAATCAGGGAGAATTGGTCGCTGCAATTTTCCGGTCGACGGGCTTTGCGTTCGTGCGTACGGTACACGACCTCGGGGACAATCCACGGCTTTGCTGCGCCACGCTCTAAAACCCTGTTTTCGGGCGTTGGTGGCGCGCAACGCCGTCTTCTTTTGAAAGGACGAACCGTAAATGGAAATCTTGAAGTTGCTCCAAGAGCGTCACACCACCAAAAAATACGACGCTTCCCGCAAAATCAGCGACGCCGATTTCGATCTGCTGTTGGAGTCGCTGCGCCTGGCCCCTTCTTCCGTCAACTCTCAGCCCTGGGAGTTCTTCATTGCCGACACGAAGGAAGCCAAAGAAAAGCTTCTGCCTGCCATCGCCGACTTCAACCATAGCCGCGTGACGGATTCCGATCGTTTGATCGTCTGCGCCATTCACACTGATCTGGATGAAACCTACTTGCAGGATCTGGACGATCAGGAAGAAGCCGACGGCCGCTACCAGGATCCCGCCTACAAGGTTGACAATGGTCAGCGTCGTCGCTTCTTCGTCGGCAAATATCGCGATGCCGGCGAAATCGCCTGTTGGGCCGGTAAGCAGGCTTACATTGCTCAGGGCTTCCTGCTCTACACCGCAGCCGCTCTCGGCATTCATTCCACGCCGATCGAAGGTTGGGACGCCGACAAGGTTGACGAAATTCTCGGCTTGCGCGAAAAGGGCATGCACGCCCAGTACGCCGTAGCGCTCGGATACGGCGCTGCCGACGACCACAATGCTGCTCGCCCAAAGTCACGCTGGCCGGCTCAGCGCATCTTCCACAAACTTTGAATGAACACGCGCAAGCGTTCGGCCTCACGCCAATCGCTCGCGGCACACGTCCGACATGCACATTCGTGAACTGATTCAACTGCTCGACAGCATTCTCGATCCGTCTTCCTACCGTGACTACGCGCCCAACGGCCTGCAGGTGCAGGGCAGCCGCGACGTCAAACGTCTGGTGACCGGCGTCACCGCCTCGCTTGATCTCATCGAAGCGGCCGCCGCTCAAGGCGCCGACGCCATTCTTGTGCACCACGGCTGGTTCTGGAAGGGCGAAGAAGCGCGGATCACCGGTATTCGGTACCAGCGCATCTCCCGTCTGATCGAAAGCGGTATGCACCTCATTGGCTACCACCTGCCGCTTGATGATCATCCAGAAATCGGCAACAACGCATTGCTCGGAAAAGCCCTGGGCCTTTCGGGCGATATGCGCTTCGGCGATTACGGCTGGTCGGCACCATGCGACTGCGCGATAACGGTGCCGGACCTCGCCGACCGACTTGAAACTCTTTTAAACCGCAAACCGCTTGTCTTGGGACCGCAACAGGGGGAAATCCGACGCATCGGTTGGTGTACGGGCGCAGCGCAGGACTTGATCGAAGAGGCTGCCGCCATCGGCTGCGACTGCTTCATTTCGGGAGAAGTGAGCGAGCGCACTTTCCACCAGGCCAAGGAACTCGGCATCACCTACTTTGCTTGCGGACACCACGCTACCGAACGCTTCGGCGTGCGCGCTCTGGGCGAACGAATCGCCACTGAAACGGACATAGACGTCACATTCATCGACATCGATAATCCCGTTTGATCCACACGCAGACAACCTCTCCGAGCCTCTGTCAGGACTTCTTGGCAGAGGCCTCTTTCAATAGATCGCGAATTTCGCGCAGCAGCGCGATGTCTTCGGGCGTCACTTGAGGTTTGGCCGCCGCTTCCTCCTCTGCCTTTTCCTTGTCGGCCTTGGCAAGGGCTTCCAGACGGACTCGCAGTCCCGTAACCACTTTGATAAGCCAGAAGATCACGAAAGCGAGAAGCAGGAAATGCACAACGGCCGTAAGAAATGCACCATAGCCAAAAACCGTTGCGCCTGCGGCAGTCAGCGCCTCATAGGTGCGCGGTCCCGTGTAGCCCGCTGGTTCCGATAACACGATAAAAAGACCGGTGAAGTCGGGCTTGCCCACCAGAAAGCCCAGAAGCGGATTGATCAGGTCTTTGACCAGACTGTTGACAATGGCGGAAAACGCCGCGCCAATGATCACGGCAACTGCCAAATCAAGCACGTTACCCCGCGAAATAAAAGTCTGAAATTCCTGCAGAAACTTTTTCATTATTCCTTCCTTCTTTCGATCTGATTTTTATTTAAATTCAGTATGTTACGTGATTTTTCTCGCGATTTTCAAGCGATTTCGGTAAAATTCAACCTTCTTTGATTTTCGAAAAGCTCGGCTCCTCAGCTAGGCTGAGTTTTCCCCTTTTCGTTCTTTTGGTGTTTAGATACTTATGATGGTTTTGTACTCGGGTGCCACCTGCCCCTTTTCGCACCGCTGCCGTTTCGTTCTTCATGAAAAAAGCGGCGACTTTGAAGTGATTGACGTTGATCCGAGCAACCCGCCCGCCGAGATCACCAAGCTCAATCCCTACGGCGAACTGCCCATCCTGATGGAACGCGATCTGACGCTGTATCAGTCCACTATCATCAATGAGTATATCGATGAACGCTTCCCGCATCCGCAGCTGATGCCGGCCGATCCCATTATGCGTGCGCGCGCCCGCCTTTTCATCTACACGTTCGAACGCGAACTCTTCAGCTTCGTACGCCTGCTTGAAAAGCGCGACGCCGACGAAAAGCGCAAAATGATAGCCCGCGCACAGATTCGCGAACAGCTCATCCAGCTCTCTCCGATTCTTTCGAAGCACAAGTACCTGATGGGCGACGAATTCACGATGCTCGATATCACGCTGGCCCCGTTGCTCTGGCGCCTCGGGCTGTACGGCATCGATCTGCCGAGCTCCGCCGCTCCGCTGCTGAAGTACGCCGAAACGGTGTTTGCCCGCAATTCGTTCATCGACTCAATGACGCCTTCTGAAAAAGTGATGCGCCGTTAATTTCCGTCAAGGAGACTCTCATGGCTCTGAACAACAAAACGGTCGTCATGCCTCTGCAGTGTCCGGATTTCCGCCCACACTTGATTGAGGCCATTGTCAATTGGTGTGAAAACCGCGGACAGACGCCCTACATGCTCGTCGAAGTCGATGATGCGTGCGACGTGCCGCGCCATCTGGCCAATCCCGACAACACCATGGTTTTCTGCATTTCCGAAGAAGCCGTAAACAATTTCGTGATTGACGATGAGGCCGTCTCCTTCCAGGCTCGCTTCGGCGAAAGCATCAGCAACATCTACATCCCGCTCAATCGAGTGGCCGCCGTTTATCCGAAGGAAGACACCAATCTGGTGACCTACTTCCCGGTGACGCCGACGCCTGAAAAGAAAGTCAAAAAAGATGAACCTACGGACTTCCCCGTCTTTACGAAAGTCTGACCTTCATCTGTATAATGCGCTCTTCTTGCCTCAATAGCTCAGTTGGTAGAGCAACCGCCTTGTAAGCGGTAGGTCGTCTGTTCGAGTCAGTCTTGGGGCACCAAGTTACTGAAGCACGCCCTCTGTGGCGTGCTTTTTTTATTCCTACAACTTGAGCTGTAACTTCATTGCTGTCCAAAACAAAATCTGATCGCTCCGTCACGTTTTCCAGCAAAAAATTTCACGCGACTGCACTTGCCGGCCTTC
>ERZ779866.2104-NODE-2104-length-18660-cov-33.651277_pt1 | contig 18660 bp, 13 predicted proteins | sample MGYA00511248_ERZ779866 | MGnify/ENA primary metagenome ERZ779866 (study PRJEB29588, sample SAMEA2155758) | human gut metagenome | biome: human gut; feature: human-associated habitat; material: faeces | place: Denmark | collected 2008/2010 ... | reverse complement strand
TTAGAGGAGCAGTAACTAATAACTGGGTTAAATTTGCTGGATACTACTGGCGAATCATAAGGATTAATGGCGATGGAAGTATTAGAGTAATCTATTCAGGAGATACAGAGAGTGGACCAGTAATAACAGGAAATAGTACAATGATTAATAATGGTGTTAGTAAAGTATTTAATTCGAATTCTGATCGAAGCGAATACGTAGGATACATGTATAATATTAATCAGCAACATGGAAATGCGTTTGATAGTTCAATTAAAACAGAGATGGACAATTGGTATGATAATAATCTAGCAAGTCATGCTGATAAAATTAGTAAAGAAGTAGGATTTTGTGTGGATAGAGAAATGATAACTGGGTCTTCATGGAGTAGTCAACCAGACTATCTTTATTATGCTATCTATGAAAGAGTGCAAATGAAAAATACCCCAAATTTAAAATGTAGTAATAGTGTCGATTTATATACAGTAAGTGGAAGTGATAAAGGAAATCATGCTTTAACTAATCCGATAGGATTAATCACCGCAGATGAAATTTTAATGGCTGGGGCAAAATCTGGAAGTACTAATTATAAATATTATCTATATAATAATGAATACTACTGGACTATGTCTCCATACGCTTTTGGTGATGATAATGCTAATGTGTTTGCTATATTTGATAGTGGCTATTTTGGTGCTTTGCGTGTTAATCATAGAGAACCAGGTATTCGACCAGTCATTAATATAGCAAGTGATGTAGAAATAACAGGAAGTGGAACAAGTACCGATCCTTATGTAGTAGCTTGATGTAAATATGGTGTAAAGCTGAAATTAGAATAGCTTAAATTAATGGCTATTCTTTTTTATTTGTGTTAGTATTTTAAACATATTTATTTTTTTGATGAGGGGATTGTTTTATGAATTTTAAAATTGATAGAGATAGATTAGTTGCTATTCGTGATATATGTTCTAAATATGGAATAAAGGTAACGTCTAGTGTTGCTTTATCTTTCTTTTTACTTGGTATTTCTGCAAAGTCAGATTATTGTCAAGAGAAATCAAGTGATGAGAGAGATTATACTAAAATAGAGAAATGTATCTCTTCAGAAAAAATGGGGAAAGATATGTTTTTAGAAGCTATATCTTTTCGGGATATTGAACCTGTTTTATCCTTTCAAGAAAAAGTAGAGAAAATATTAGATTTATATCATCTCACTTATGAAGAACTTGATGTTTGTTGTGCAATTGCTTGTGCGGAAGCAAATGGTGAGGGAATGAATTATGAAGAAGCTAGTAATGTAATTAATGTTGCTTATAACCGAATTATTAGTTCTAAATGGGTAGCAAGTTTAGGAGATAATTTATATGATCAAATGATTGCTTTAAATCAATTTGTTGTTTATCAAAATGGTAGTTATATAAAATTCTTGGGTCAAACTGATTTACCGGGATATCAAGCAGTTATTGATTTTCTTAGTAATACTACCGAAGTTTTACCTCATTCTTATTTAGCTTTTCGTTCTAATGACAGTAATATAGATGGTGTAGAATTAGTTTCAGGTGGTAATCTATATTTTAGTGTATTATCTGATGAGGATCGATTAGAGGATTTTCGAGTTAGAACAGAGGGAAAAAGCTTGACTTTAAAATATCATAAATATTAAATTATTTTTTAGTTACTTATCTCGACAAATAACCCTAATATGTGATACAATTAAATCATAGGAAGTGAATGATATGTCAAGAACTACTTTTATTTTTATAGGTATTCTTTATTATATATTTACGGTTGTTTTAATTATTGTTGTTTTGAACTTGATTAATAAAAAAGAAAAAAAGAAATACCAAGAAGAAATTGCTTCTTTAGAACGGGATAAAAACTTAATTGTTGGAGCATCTATTTTGTCAGAATTAAATAAAGTTGGTGCTTTGGTAAATAATGATGCAATGCAAAAAAAGTATGATAATTGGCAAAAACGACTTAAAGAAATTAAAGAAGTAGAAGTTCCTAAGATTACAGATGGATTAATTGAAATTGAAAATGCTTTTGAAGATAAAGATTATAAGTCTTTAAAACCTAAAATTGCTTCTTTAGAGCTTCAGATTGCTTATGTTAAAACGAAATCGAATTTTTTGCTTGATGAAATTAAAGAAATTACTTTAAGTGAAGAGAAGAATAGAGAAACGATTACGAAACTTAAAAGTGAATATCGTCTTATTCTTACAAAATATAATTCTAATAAAAATGATTATGGCGAAGTAACTAATCCAATTGAACTTCAATTTGAAAATGTTGATAAACTTTTTAGTGCTTTTGAAGTAGCAATGGAGAAAAATGAGTATACAGAAGTTGGAAAGATTGTAAAAGCGATTGATGATACTATTGGTAATTTAAAAATAGTAGTGGAAGAAGCTCCTTCTATCATTATTATGGGCCAAAAATTAATACCTGATAAGATAGCAGATATAGAGAAGATTACTGCTAAAATGGAAAAAGAAGGGTACAATTTAGATTATCTTAATATTCCTTATAATATTACCGAATCAGAGAAGAAGATTAGTGATGTTTTTCAAAGGCTTAATGTTCTTAATTTGGAAGATAGTGTTTTTGAACTTAAAACTATTTTGGATTATTTTGATTCTTTATATCATAATTTTGATAAGGAGAGATTGTCTAAGAGGTTATTTGAGGATTTTCAAAGAAGTATTTTAATTAAAGTTACGAAGTTAGAAAAGATTAGTAATGATTTGAATCGAAAAATTGATGATTTAAAATATAGTTATGATTTAAATGATGAAGATGTGTTAGTGTTAGATGTGATTGCTAATGAGATTTTTGAAATTAAAGAAGATTATAATCGTATTATTGATATGCATAGAAGAAAAGTTTTTGCTTTTTCACGTCTTTCTAAAGAAATGGAACTTTTAAATAGCAAACTTTTAAAAACAGAAGAAAAAGTAGAACAAACTCTTAGAAGTTTAGGAAGTTTAAAAGAAGATGAGAAAAGAGCAAGAGAACAGTTAGATGAAATTAAATATATTCTGAATCAAGCTAAAACGAATTTGAAATCTTATAAGTTACCAGTAACTCCTAAGAATTTCTATGTAGAATTATCTGAAGCAGCTGGAGCTATTTCGGATATGGTTTTAGAGCTTGATAAAAGACCAATTTCCATTAAAATATTAAATACTAGAGTAGATACGGCTCGTGATTTAACCTTAAAGGTTTATAATACGACAAAAGAAGCTGTTAAAACGGCTAAAATGGCTGAGGCTGCTATAGTTTATGGTAATCGATATCGAGCAGTATATAAAGATGTTGAGTTAGGGCTTATTAAGGCAGAAAATGCTTTTTATAAAGGTAATTTTAAAATAAGTTTAGAAAATGCAATTAATGCGATTAATATTGTTGAACCAGGAATTCATAAAAAACTTTTAGAGGAGTATCAATAATGTTATTAAAAGATGTTATTTCAAAAGATTTAAAAGAGAATGTTTATGCTTTTTATCAGATAATTGAAGCTCATCCCAAAGATTATGATAAGATAACGAGAATGGATATTTATTCAGAAATTCTTTCTTGCTATAGAAAAGATCCCGAAGTAATTTTGCAAATGTGTAGTATGGAAGAGATTCAGATTTTAAAAAAGTTATTAGATGAACCTATTTTGAAGAAAGAAAATGGATATATTGATTATTTGTTGTTTCAAAATTTGAGAGAACATTATTTGGTTTTGTTAGAAGAACAAAAATATTTTATTCCTGATGATTTAATTAATTATGTTAAAATGGCAATTAATTTATTAGATGAGAAGAAATACAATATTTTAGATGTTATGGATAGTGTTATATTGGGGATTGCAAGAATCTATAATGTTCTTTTAGTTGATTCTTTTTTAGAAATCATAACTACGTATTGTAAAGAATTTGAGGCAGTTAATATTAAAGAATATATAAATAGTCATCCAAGAGTAAAAGATAAAGTAGAAATAGTTCGCTATCAGAAAAAAGAATATCTTGTATCTAAAGAATATTATTATTATAAGGATGTCTTGAAATTAAGAAAATCTTTAAATAAAAATTGTTATTCTTTAGAAGAAGTACTTAGCTTTGGAAAATATAAATTGAATTTATTTCAAGAAGAAGTTTTGTATTATTTGAATTTTTTGGAAATTCATTTGGATTCTAAAAGTATTCTTTTATTAGTTCATGATTTAGTTTTTTATTGTGGGTTTCAAATTAATGATGATGCAATGTTATTAGAGATATGTGATCAGATTGGGGATTTATATAATGAGACTAAAAAAATAGTTTTTTATTTTCCAAATTGGCTTTATTTTGAAGAAGCAGAAAATGAGGAAAGTCAGAGTGAATTAGGAAATGATAATTTTTTCATGAAAATAAAGAATTATTGGAATAAGTTATTTAAGTAGAGGTGTTAGATAATGTGGTTAAGTATTCGAGAATTTATAATTGATTTTATTAAATTACTTATCGTAATTGTTATTATTTTACTTTTAATGATTTATGTTGTTTCTATTACACAAGTTGTTGGTAATTCGATGAATCATACGATGAGTAATGGCGATGTTTTAGTTTTAAATAAAATTAAATATCGTTTTACAGATATTAAAAGAGGAGATATTATTTCACTTGAATATGATGATACTAAATATTTAATTAAAAGAGTTATTGGGCTTCCCGGAGATACGATTTCAATTAAAAATAATACCTTATATATAAATGGAGAGTTATATGTAGAAAATTATTTAGATGAGGATTTAGTTTATGAAGATTTTGAGTTAAGTAGCTTGGGATATGATAAAATTCCAGATGATATGTATTTTGTACTTGGCGATAATCGGGAAGATTCATTAGATAGTAGAGAAATAGGTTTGATTCATAAAGATCAAGTTATTGGTAAAGTTTCTTTTCGAATATGGCCTTTAAATAGACTAGCAGCATTCTAGTTTATTTTTTTGTCAAAATTTCACGAAAATTTCATTTTTTTGTCGTAGAATAGTTGCTTTTCGTTTAAAAAATGGTATAATGAATTTGAAAGACAGGAGGTTTTTCAATGGATAAGAGAAAGGGTATCATATTAGCTGTTATTATCTTTCTTTTAATTGGGTTAGGTACTTTCGTATTCGCTAATCCAAGTAATGAAAGTCTAAAGGGAAATGATACAGACACTAATAAAAATGAGGATACTCAAAATGATTTAGACGATGAGAATACGAATGATGGTGAAAAGGAAGAAGGTGAAGAAGATAATACACCAAACACTAATCACGGAAATGGTGGAAACCAAAGTGGTAGTGGATCATCAGGAAGTAATACAGATCATAATAATCAAGGAGGCAGTAGTGTTCCAAATGTTGATAATGCCTATAACGATGCTTTAGCTGCTGTAGAAAAAGCTGAAAAGACACTTAATCAAGATGATGTAGATTATGCCGAAACTTTAGTGAATGCTTTAGCTGATAGTAATGATAAAACAGGACTTGTTAATCGAGTAGATGTAGTTCAAAATGTTATTGATGTTACTCTTTTAGTTCAAGAATTACAAGATAAAACTAATAATGCTACAAATAAAGATACTTTAGAAGTTGCTCGTGATTTTAGAGTAGATGAAGATATCATTGCTAAAGTTAGTTCTTTATCGAATGAAGAAAGAAAAAATGAATTAAATAATATTCTTGATGAATTAGCTCTTATTCTAGATGATACTAAGAGTCCAGAGATTAGTGGAATTGAAGATGGAGATTTTACAAATAAAAATGTAAGTATTACAATTAGCGATACGAATGATGTAAAAGTTTTATTAAATGAAGAAACAGTTAATTTAGATAATTTAAAAGATTTGTCGAGGGAAGGCGAATATATTTTAGTTGTTACTGATGAAGCATTTAATAGTACATCTATTACTTTTACAATTGATAAAACTGCTCCAGTAATTCAAGTTGATGATCAAACTTATACTTCATCTGATGAAATTATTTATAGTAAGGGAAGATTTGTTGCTTCAGCTATCGATGAATTAAGTGGTATTGATAAGATTTATACCAATGGACACGAAAGAGTAGTAATTGATGTTACTTCAGACGGAAGATATGAGTTTAAAGTTATTGATAAAGCTGGAAATGAAAGCTATTTTGTAGTAATGATTGATAGTATTGCACCAGAATTAGAAATTGAACAATTGCAAGAAAATGGTTTTGTAAATACAGAAAATACTCAAATTAATGTTAGTGATGTTAATACATTTACAACAGAAATATTAGATCAAGATGGAAAAGTCTTAAATACTAGAACATCTAAAGTAAACGATAATAAAATCAATTATGATCGTTTTGGAATTGGTTGGTTAGGAGAAGGAACATTTACAGTACGAGTTACTGATGTTGCTGGAAATGTGATAGAAAAAACATTTACGGTTGATGTTACAGCTCCAAAAATTACTAAAGTTCCTGAAAATGGTTCAGCTGTGAATTATAGTGTTAGTCCTAAAATAGAAGATGAAAATTTAGATACAGTTGTTTTAACTAAAAACGGAACAGTTGTTGAAGGTTATCAAGAAGCAGGAATGTATGAATTAAGTCATGATGGTGTTTATACTATTACGGCAACAGATAAGGCTGGTAATCAAACAGAAGTAATATTTACAATTGATAAGACAGCTCCAGTATTTGATAATTTAAGAAATGGAATTTATTATCAAGATGATATTACTGTTCAAGTAGAAGATGAAAATTTAGCTAAAATTGTAGCTAAAATTTATGCTACCAATGAAGAAACTGAGATTGAAAATGGTACAGTTTTGGATTTAGAATCTATTTATTATTTAACTGCTATTGATAAAGCAGGGAATAGTACTTCTATTTATATAGCTGTTGACAAAACAAATCCTATTTTTAAAGATTTGATTAACGGACATCAATATCAAGATGTTACTGTTCAAGTAGAGGATTTGAAAGTAAAAACTATTTGGGTGTATAGTTATAATGATAAAACAACAAAAGAGGTTTCTAATGGATATGAACTTAAAGAAGATGGAACTTATAAATTAACTGCTACTGATTATGCAGGTAGAACTACTTCTATTTATGTTGAATTAGATACAGTAAAACCTGATGTTATTTTGAAAAAGTGGATGAAAGATGATAATCATTTAGAAGTAGAGCCAAGTCAACATAATTATTGCGTTTTAGCTTTTGTAAATGATAAAAATCTTAAGAGTGTTTCTTTAAATAAAGAAGAATATGAAAATGGAACTTTAATATGTGAAGATGGAAATTATGCCTTAACAGCTGTTGATAAAGCAGGTAATGAGACAGTAATTAATTTTGTGGTTGATCGTACTTATCCTATAGTTAGTATTAATGGTGAAGACTATCAAGGTACTAAAGATGCTGGTCGGTTGGATGAAGTAAATATTGAAATTGTTGAAGATTATGTTTCTAGTATTATACTTTGGTATAATGATGAGAAAGTAGAATATAATGATTTTGATTTTACACAAGAGGGTACTTATAAATTAGAAGTAAGAGATGAAGCTAAAAATAAAACAGTTGTTACATTTTTTGTTGGTAAGTATTCTACATCAATCGAATTAATAGAACCCGATTCTTTAGTTTATGATGGTCAGGCAAAAGAATTTGTGGCTCAATTATTTGATCAGAATCATCAAAAAATAGATATTCCTTTAAATATAGTTTATGAAGATGAAAATGGTAATCGTGGCTCTGCGGTAGATGCTGGAAAATATACAGCTATTGTTTATTTTGCAGGAAACGAAGACTATGAGCCTGCTTATTTCAGAAAAGAATTTACTATTTCTAAGGCTGATACTTTATTTACTTTTGTTGCTCCTGCTTCTTTAGTTTATGATGGTCAAGTTAAGGAATATGAAGTTATCTTAAAAGATCAATATGGTAATGTATTAAATGAAACAATATCTATTGCTTATAAAAATGATTCTTTGGAAAAAATAGATGCTATTAATGCAGGACAATATAGTATATCAGCTCATTATGCTGGTAATAAAAATTATAATGCTACATATTCTATTGAGTCTTTTGAGATTACGAAAGCTACTCCATCTATTGAGGTAGAAGAGCCTAATTTGTATTATGACAATCAAGCTAAAGAATATAGTGTACGGGTTATTGGAGCTGATGGTAAAGAAATAAGTGATCCTAGTATGAGTATTGTTTATCAAAATATGGATACAAAGGAATTTTTAGATAGTGCTCCGATAGAAGTTGGAAATTATCGAATTGGAATTTATGTTCGGGAAAATTCTAATTATACAAGAGCTGATAAGTGGATCAATTTTAGTATTATAGAAAAGCCTGTTGCTTCTGTAATTATTGATGGTGTAGAGACAACTTTTACTTCTTTTACAGAAATGTTTGAAGCTATTCCAGATAATACTTTAACGGATGTTATAATATTTGATGATATAAAGGAAGATATTGTTATTCCTACTAATAAAGTTGTTAATTTGGATTTAAATAATAAAACTTTGTCGGGAAATAAAGTTGTTACAAATTATGGAACTATTAAGGAAATCAAAAATGGTAGTATTGTTTCGGAAAATAATGCAGTTATTAATCACGGTGTTATTGAAACTATTAATGATTTAGCTATTAATTCTAAGAGAACAGGTATTAATAATTCGAATGGAACAATTTATACGATTAAGAATTCGAATATTGAAGCAATATACTATCCTATTATTAGTGATAATCAATCTATAATAAAAGTTTTAGAAAATAATACAGTTGTTGGTCATTATCAGTCTGCTATTGACGTAGGAGGACAATCAGTTATTAACAAAATTGTGTCTGGAAGTTATACTACTGACGGTTATTATGGTGAAGGACAATCAGTTGCTGGATTTGGAATTTATATTGGTTCTAAAGCAACTGTTAATGAAATCGCTGGAGGTAGTTTTAAAGGTAGTAAAGCTGCGGTGGCTAATTATGGTACAATTAAGTTAATTTCAGGTGGAAATTTTGAAAAGAAATATGAAGGAAATGCTTGGGATTTATCTAAGACGTTCTTATATTCTGGAAAAATAGAAAATATTACAGGTGGAAGATTTTATTCTTATGATAATACTGTAAGTGGAATTTTTACTGGTAAATACAATTTAGATCCTAATTATACGTTTGGCGAAGCTGTAGATCAATATTTTACAGTTTCTCCAATTGCCTAAAAAAAGGAATTGCAATTATTCCTTTTTTTTTGTACAATTAAAACATAAGGAAGTGAAGGTATGGCATATATTAAATTTAAAGAATTATCTAAGTATTTTGATTTTAAGTTACAGGTAAAACCTGAGGAGTTACCATCTTATGTAGAAGAGTATGTTGAAGATTGTGAAGAAATATTGATTGGTTATAAAAATAGTAAAGATTATGTAGTTTTTACAGATAAAAAGATGATTTTATTTGATCGGGATACACTTGCTGTTTATTATAAAAAAATCCATATATTTCCTTATCGATCTATCTCATCTAGTGCAATTAATTTTAAGCCTGGTAAAGTAGAATTATTGTTTAGTTTTGATAGTGGTTATCAATTACATATTAATTTTGTGGATATGAATCATGAAAAGAAAGAAGTAATTAAACAAGTTTATAAAATGATGATGAAGACTACTATTTAAGTTAGTTATAGAAATTAGAGTGCTTCTAATTTTTTTTTATTATCATATAATTTGTTGGGTGAAGCTTATGTTTTTTAGCAATGTGCATGAAAGAATTCGGTTTGTTTTTATTATTAGTATCATTATTTTAATTGCTATTATTATTAAAGTTTTTTATATTCAAGTATTTGCTTATGACAAGCTATCTAATTTAGCTGAAAGTCTTTGGAGTAGAGAACTTCCTATTAAAGCTGATCGAGGTCTTATTATTGATCGAAATGGCGAGGTTTTAGCAACTAATATAACAACCGTGTCTTTGGTTGTAGTTCCGGGGCAGATTAATGATGCTGAGGCTGTTGCTAAAGATTTATCAGATATTCTAAATACTGATTATCAAGATATGTTAAAGCATGTTACTAAATCAACTTCGATTGAAAGAGTACATCCGGAGGGTAGAGGGCTTGATTTTGAAATAGCTGAAAAAATTGATGCATTAGGTTATGATGGTGTTTATCTTTTAAAAGAAAGTAAGAGATATTATCCTTATGAATCAGTTTTATCTCATGTTTTAGGCTATGTTGGAATTGATAATCAAGGATTATCCGGTTTAGAACTTTATTATGATGATTATTTAACGGGAGCAGATGGGGCGATTAAATATTTTTCGGATGGGAAAGGGAATAAGCTAGAACTTACAGAAGTATACGAGGCTCCAACTAGCGGAATTACTTTACAACTCACTATAGATTTAGATTTGCAATTAGCTATAGAAAATGAGTTAGATAATGCTATTAGCAAGTATGATCCTGAACAAGCAATGATTGTAGCAATGGATCCAGATACAGGCGAGGTTTTAGCGATGGCTAGTCGACCTAATTTTGATAGTAATCATTATCAGGAATATAGTACAGAGATTATTAATCGTAATCTTCCAATTTGGATGACCTATGAACCAGGATCTACATTTAAAATTATAACTTTATCTGCTGCTTTGGAGGAACAAACGATTAATTTATTTGAAGATACTTTTACGGATACAGGAGCAATTAATGTAGATGGTGCTACCATTCATTGTTGGAAATCAGGGGGACATGGAACACAGACGATGCTAGAAGTTGTAGAAAATTCGTGTAATCCAGGATTTGTAAGAATTGGGGAAACTTTAGGTGTAGATACTCTTATGAGTTATATTGATGCTTATGGATTTGGGAATAAAACCGGAATTGATTTAAATGGAGAATCTAGTGGAATTTTATTTGATGCTAGTAAAATGGGACCAGTAGAGCTTGCTACCACTAGTTTTGGTCAAGGCATTAGTGTTACGCCAATTCAACAAGTACGTGCTGTTTCTGCAGCAATTAATGGTGGGAAGCTTTATACTCCTTATATTGTAGGTTCTTTTTTAGAAAGTGAGACTAATAGTTTAATTGAGAAAATAGAACCAGTTGTGGTTGGAGAGGTTATTAGTGAAGAAACTAGTAGTCTTGTTCGTTATGCTTTAGAAAGTGTAGTGGCAAACGGAAGTGGTAAAAATGCTTATATTGAAAATTATCGAGTTGGAGGAAAAACTGGTACAGCTCAGAAAGTAGAAAACGGATCTTATTTAGATGGAAATTATATTTTATCTTTTATGGGATTTTTACCAGCAGATGATCCAGAAATTGTAGTATATGTTGCAATTGATAATCCAAAGGGAGTAACACAGTATGGCGGTGTTGTTTCAGCTCCGATTGCTCGTAATGTGATGTTATCGGCGATTGATATTTTAGATATTGAACCTAGTAAAGAAGGAATGGCTAAAGAATATACATGGCTTGATAAAAAATATAGTATTTTACCTAATGTTGTGGGAATGAGTAAGGAAGAAGCAACTAAAACTTTGAAGAATTATAAAATAGAATATTCAGGAAGTGGAGATACAGTAATTTATCAAAGCCCTAAGGAAGGATATTATGTTGCAGAAGGGGAAACTATCATGTTATTATTAGGTTAGCCCGTCAATTATGGTGTCAAATGAGATTTAAATTAAAGAAATTTGGAATAATAAGTAGTATAATTATCTAAAGGAAGAGGTGGGTTATGTTAATACTTGCTAAAGCAGCAATGGCTATTTTATTAGGTTTTATTTTAGCAATTATTACAGGTGTAATATTAATTCCTATTTTAAAACGTTTTCATATTGGTCAATATGTTAGTCATTATATTGGAGAAAGGCATTTAAAAAAAGAGGGTACTCCAACTATGGGCGGACTTATCTTTATTATTCCGACGATTGTGGCTCTTGTTTTATTATATTTTAATAAAAGTATTGAAATATCACATAATTTGATTATTTTAATTTTTGTGTTTGTATCTTATGCTTTATTGGGTTTTGTTGATGATTATTTGAAAATTAAATATCATAATAATAAAGGACTTAGTATTGTAGCAAAATTATTGATTCAAATGATTATAGCACTTATTTTCTTTTATATTTTTATGAGTAATGGTGGTAAATCAGATTTAGTGATTTCTAGTTTAGGTATTACGATACCTCTTGGTTGGACCTTTGGATTGTTTATCTTATTTTTACTTGTTGGTAGTAGTAATGCAGTAAATATTACAGATGGTCTAGATGGGTTAGCTGGGGGACTTAGTGCAATTGCGTTCTTTGCTTTTGGTCTTATTTCTTGGAATGCTGGGTGGATGGAAGGATATCAGGAAGTTGCTATTTTCTGTTTTATTCTTGCAGGTGCTTTATTAGGATTTTTAGTATTTAATGCGCATCCAGCAAAAGTATTTATGGGAGATTTAGGTTCTCTATCTTTAGGAGCAGCTTTAGCAACTATTGCTATTATTACAAGACATGAACTTTCATTAGCTTTGATTGGTGGAGTATTTGTAGTAGAAACTTTGAGTAGTTTAATTCAAATTATTTCTATTCGTAAGTTTAATAAAAAAATTTTTAAGAGGGCTCCTTTGCATCATCATTTTGAGGTTTGTGGAATGAATGAACAGGATATTGTAAGATATTTTTGGGTAGCTGGTTTAATCTTAGCAATGGCGGCGATTACATATGGTGTTTGGTTATAAATGTAGAAGTTCTACATTTTTTTTGTTGTCATAAAATTTGGTAGGTGATGATTATGAAGAAAAAACATATTGATTATTTTCTTTTTATTAGTGTCATCATCATCAGTATTTTTGGTATTATTATGATTTATTCAGCAAGTAGTATTTGGTCAGAGTTTAAATATCAAGATGCATTTAAATATGTTAAACAACAGGGATTATTTTTTTTAGTGGGGATATTTGTAATGATTATTTCGAGTAAAATATCTTTAGATTTTTTAAAGAGAAAAGCTAATTTAATTTTGATGGGTTGTTTTTTGCTTTTGGTTTTAGTTTTAATTCCTGGAATAGGTAGTATTCGTAATGGGAGTAGAAGTTGGTTTGGAATTGGTGGTTTTGGAATACAGCCTAGTGAATTTGCTAAGTTGGGTTTAATTATTTTTACTGCTAAATATCTTGCTAAAAATCAAAAAAATATGAGTGATGTCAAAAAAGGAGCTCTTCCTATTTTTTTGGTGATAGGAGTATTTTTCTTGCTTATTATGTTAGAACCTGATTTTGGTACCTCGATGGTGATTGCTCTTACTTTAATTGCTTTAATTTTTGTTTCGGGTTTAAAAATTTCTTTTTTTGTAAAATTAGGTGTTTTAGGATTAGCTGGAATAGTGGGACTTATTGTTGCTGCTCCATACCGTATGGCTAGAATCGTTTCTTTTCTAAATCCTTGGAGTGATCCTTTAGGAAGTGGTTATCAAATTATTCAAAGTCTATATGCAATTGGTCCTGGAGGACTTTTAGGCCAAGGCTTTTTAAATTCTCGACAAAAACATTTCTATTTGCCAGAGCCACAGACTGATTTTATTTTTTCGATTATCAGTGAAGAATTTGGCTTTTTAGGAGTAGTTATTGTTTGTGGTTTTTTCTTCTTTATTTTTTATCGAATGCTTAGAATTGCTCTTAGAAGTAACGATTTATTTCAGAAATATTTGGCTTTTGGTCTAGCATTTGGAATTTTTATTCAAGCTTCTTTAAATTTAGCTGTAGTAGTCGGATTAATTCCAGTTACTGGGGTTACGCTTCCTTTCTTTTCTTATGGAGGTTCTAGTTTACTTATTAGTATGCTTAGTGTGGGTTTAGTGTTAAATGTGAGTAGAAAATAGTATGAAATTTAGATCTTTTCTTATAATAAGAAAAGAGGTATATCATGAGTAGAGTAGGTAAATATATTTTTATTATTGTGGCTGTATGTAGCTTGTTAGTTGGAGGTATCTTTTTCTTTTTAAAGAAAGATGGCTATAAAGTTACTTTTAATTCTAATGGAGGAAGTATTGTGGAATCAGTTACTACTGGATTTAAAAAAACAGTATCTAAACCAGATGATCCAGTGCGTACAGGGTATCATTTTATGGGGTGGTATTTGGATCAAGAAAAATTTAATTTTTCTTCTAAAATAGAAGAGAATATCACTTTAACTGCTGTGTGGGAGGAAGAGGAAGAAGTTATATATACTGTGTTATTTGATTCTTTAAGTGATGATGATTATAAAGTAGAAGTAAAAGAAGGAGAAACTATTAAGGAAGTTCCTATTCCTGAAAAAGAAGGATATCAATTTTTATATTGGTGTTATCATAATAAAGAATTTGATTTTTCTACTCCTATTAAAAGTAATATGGTGATGGTTGCTAAATATCAAAAGATAGATCATGAAAAAGAAGTGGTTATAGTATCGTTTGATTCAGATGGAGGAAGCAAAATAGATAACCAAGAAATAGAAGTAGGTAGTCAGGCACTGGAGCCTAAAGAACCAGTAAAAGAGGGATATCGTTTTATGGGGTGGTATTTAGGAAAAGAGAAATTTGATTTTAAAGAAGAGGTAAAAGAGGATATTACATTAGTGGCTTTATGGGAAGAGGAGTAAATAAGTGTAAAAAAGGATAGAAATATCTTTCTTTTTTTTGTATAATAAAAATATAGAGGAGAGAATTTATGAAAATATTGACAGTAAATGCAGGTAGTTCATCATTAAAATTTAATATGATCCTTTTACCTGAAGAAAAAGAATTAATTAGTGGTTATTTTGAGAAAATTGGCCTTAGTGATGGTATTTATAGCATTAAGATTAATGGAACTAAAGTTAAGAAGGAAGCTTTAATGAAAGATCATAAAGATGCTATAGAATTGTTAATTAAAGAATTACTTGATAATCATATTATAACATCTTTAGATGAAATTGATGGTATTGGACATCGTTTGGTTCACGGAGGAGATAAATATGCTTCTAGTGTTATTATTGATGATGATGTAATAAAAACAGTAGAAGAGTTATCTAGTTTAGCTCCCCTTCATAATCCAGCGAATATTTTAGGGGTAAGAGCTTTTAGAGAAGCATTACCTAATACACCTATGGTTGGAGTATTCGATACGGCTTTTCATCAAACAATGGGAGAAGAACAATATTTATATTCCGTACCGCTTGAATGGTATCAAAAATATCAAATTCGTAAATATGGTTTTCATGGAACTAGTCATAAGTATATTACAAAAGTTATGCAAGAAAAACTAGGTCGTGAAGATATTAATATTATTAGTTGTCATATTGGTAGTGGCGGTTCTATTTGTGCTATAAAAAATGGTAAGAGTTTTGATACAACGATGGGATTTACACCTAATGCCGGTTTAATTATGGGAACTCGTAGTGGAGATATTGATTATTCGGTTATTCCTTATTATATTGAGAAAACTGGTACTACTTTAAATGAAGTAGATACAATACTAAATAAGAAAAGTGGTTTATTTGGTATTAGTGGAGGATATAGCGATCATAGAGATGTTGAAGCCAAGATGAATGAAGGAAGTCATGAGGCAATTCTTGCAAATAATATGTATATCAATCGTATTGTAGATTATATTGCTAAATATTATGTGGAATTAGATGGAAAAGTAGATGCGATTGTTTTTACAGCTGGTTTAGGGGAAAATGCTAGAGAATTTAGAGAAGAAATTTTAAATAAATTAGGTTCTTTGGGTATTTATGTTGATTCAGAGAAAAATAGTCAAATAGCGGGTTATTTAGATCAAAATGAAGGTATTATTTCAAGTGATTCATCTAAAGTTCCGGTTTATGTTGAACCAACGAATGAAGAGTTAATGATTGCACTTGATACTTACGATTTAATTAAATAGAGAGGGTGTTACCCATTAATAATAGTATTGTAAAAAAGATATATAAAAAAATTAAAGAATATCCCAGAATTGTGATTGCAAGGCATGTAGGACCTGATCCTGATGCTATTGCTTCTACAATTGCTCTTAGAGATTCGATTCGACTTACTTTTCCTTTAAAAGATGTCGTAGCGGTTGGACTTGGAGTATCAAAATTTAAATATTATGGTATTTTAGATAAAATTGATACTGAATTTTATAAAGACTCTTTATTGATTGTTTTAGATGTTCCTAATATTTCAAGAGTAGATGGAATTGATGGATTAGAGTATAAAGAAATTATGAAGATTGATCATCATCCTGCTGAAGATATTAAAGGCCCTGTTGATTGGACAGATGAGACAAGTTGTTCTACTTGTCAGATGATTGCAGAATTAATTATGAAGACACCGCTTAAATTAGATACGAAAATAGCAGGTAATCTATATTTAGGTATTGTTTCGGATAGTGATCGTTTTTTACTTCCTTATACAACTAATAAGACTTTCCAAGTTGTTCATGATTTAATTCAAGCTAGTAATTTAGATTTTACTTCTTTATATAATTATTTGTATGATCGAAGCATTGATGAAGTAAAATTTCAAGGATATATTGCTATGAACATGACTGTAACAGAAAATGGTCTTGGATATATCATTCTTCCTAGTGAAGTCATTAAAGAATATCATGTTGATTTAGCAACGCCTGCTAATCTTATCAATAGTTTTAATTTTATTCGTGAAGTTTTAGTTTGGACTTTTATTACAGAAGATGCTAAGAATAATGTTTATAAAGTAAGTATTCGTTCTCATGGACCTATCATTAATGAGACGGCTAGTAAGTATCATGGCGGTGGGCATAAATATGCTAGTGGAGCTAGAATTACTAGTGAAGAGGAAATACAAAGCTTTATTAAAGATTTAGATCAATTATGTGAAGAATATAAGCGTGCTAGTATTAGCAATATTTAAGCCTATTTTATGGGCTTTTTCTTTTAGAATAAAGCATTTTATTCTTTTTTTTAATGATTTTTTTGCTTGAAAATAACATAATTATATTGAAAAATAGATAAAAATATTGTATATTTTATATATAAGATAGATAATGCATTATGTATTGCAAAATAATTTTTGACAAGTTTTGTCGAAGGTAATGAAAAATAATAGAAAAAGATATAGAATGGAAAAGTAAAGGTGGATATTATGAAGAAAAATGTCTTAGTAGGAGTTATAGCAGTATTATTAGTGTTAGGAATAGGAATATCTTTTGCATACTTTGTAAGTGGCGTATTAGTAAGCGGTAAAGGTAGTGATGTAACACTAGAACCCGGAGATATGCTAAAGGTAGAATATGATGCTGGAAGTAGCAAACTTATAGGAAATAAACTAATGCCAGGAAGTAGTGTTAGTAAAGATTTTAGTGTAACAATAACACCAACAGAAACAGAAAAAGAAGTAATGTATGGAATATTTCTTAATTTAACCAATAATACATTTGTAAAATGTGATGATCATAATTATGATGAATTAACGAATACATGTGAAAAGGGAGCAAAAGAAATAACATATACAATAAGAGATAAAGATACTAATCAAGAGCTAGCAAGAGGAGATTTAACAGGAAAGAGTGGAAAGATCAAATTATTAACAGAGGAGAAAGAAGTAGAGAGTAAAACAGTATTTAATTATACGATAACTATCACCTTTGAAGATACAAGAAAAGATCAAAACCATAATCAAAATAAAGGAATAGAAGGAAACATAGAAGTAGAGTTTACAGAATTAACAGGTAGTGAATATATACTAAGTCATTATGATACGATTTTAACAAGGAATGATTTTAGTGAAACAGTAGAGAATATGACAACAGGGGTAATTTATAAATCACTAGATGAGAGTCAATATGATGAAGATGGAGAAGTATATTATTTTGCAGGAGCACCAACGGATAACTATGTAAAGTTTGCAGGATATTATTGGCGAATCATCCGAATCAATGGAGATGGAAGTATCAGAATGATTTATGATGGAAGAAGTGCCCATGCAAATGGGAAGTCATCTGATGATAGGCAAATTGGAACAAGTGCTTTTAATTTAGAAAATTATAATCAGAGTGAATATGCAGGATTTATGTTTACAGCAGGGCAAGCACATGGACTTGGAACAAGTAGTACAATTAAAGGAGTATTAGATAATTGGTATAACAATAACCTTAAGAGTTATGAAGAATTTATTAGTACTGAAGCTGGTTTCTGTGGAGATCGAGAGCCAAGTACTAATGCATCTATTAGCAATGGACAGGGAGGAACAGGAACAATTGAAACTTATTATGGAGGATATATTCGCTTGATAACGAATAAAAATCCAGATTTAAAGTGCAAAAATGATGTAGATTTATATACAGTAAATGAAAGTAATAAAGGAAATAAGGCTTTGATGTATCCAATAGGTCTCATTACCGCGGATGAAGTGGTAATGGCAGGTGCAGTTTATAAAGAAGTTAATGAGCATTTTTATTTATTTAATGGTTTAGTTAATTGGACTTTTACTCCGGCTAATTCTTTTTCGACAGGGAATGCACTTGGATTTAGAATGGGAGCAGATGGTGTTTTAGGAAATAGTGGGGTTAGTTATACAGGAGGTGTACGTCCAGTAATCAATCTGGTCCATGATCTTGAAATAATAGGTAGTGGAACAAGTAGTGATCCATTTGTAGTAAAAGGAGCAGAATAAGTATGAAAGAGAAAATGAAATATGTAATGGTGGTAGTAATTGC
>ERZ779866.2102-NODE-2102-length-18681-cov-5.173575_pt1 | contig 18681 bp, 17 predicted proteins | sample MGYA00511248_ERZ779866 | MGnify/ENA primary metagenome ERZ779866 (study PRJEB29588, sample SAMEA2155758) | human gut metagenome | biome: human gut; feature: human-associated habitat; material: faeces | place: Denmark | collected 2008/2010 ... | reverse complement strand
TAAAAAACATATATTTTTTCATAATTTATATAATGTGATTATATAAGTTCATAATATATTAATGAAGTTATGAGTAAAATTAGAAAGAAGTAAAGAAAAAACTTTAGAGGAAAGGATAATCGTATGAAAAACGTTGTTAAATTGATTCCACTTGAGAAAGACGATAAAGAACAATTTATTATTGATAATCAAAGGGCTTTTAACTTTGGAGCAATGGAAGAATTTGGATTGAGAGATAATCATTTTGAAGAGGATGGACAAATTATTTCACGCGAAACAATAGAAACTTCAATTAGCAGTGGAGAAACTTATCGTATAGTTGTTGATGGTAAAAAAGTTGGTGGTGTAGTGATTAAGACTGACGGCAATAAAGGTGATTTGGATTTACTGTTTGTAGCACCTAATGTTCATAGCAGGGGTGTTGGGTATGCTGCATGGTGTGAAATTGAAAAAATGCACCCAGAAGTTAAGATATGGGAAACTGTAACACCATATTTTGAACAGCGGAATATTCATTTTTATGTAAACAGATGTGGGTTTCATATTGTAGAATTTTTCAATAAATATCACCCTGATCCTGAAATGCTTACAGAAGATTCTGATGAACAATATCCAGCTGGAATGTTTAGATTTGAAAAGATTATAGATTAAAATGTTTTTTAAGAAAATATCAACAAAAAACTTTAATGATTAACTAAATAATAAATAAACGAAGTGTTATTCAAATTGAATAGCACTTTTTTATTTGATAAGGAGAAATCAAAAATGAATGAAGAATTAAAGAAAAAGGTTATAAATTTATTAGAATACGCTAAAACAGATGAACCTGATAAGATTATTGAATATATAGATAGAAATTTTATAGAAAACCCACATGATATCCATTGTGCACTCCAAAGTACAGATTTTTATGAAACAAACAGATCAATTTATAATTTTTCTGATAACAACCCTACAGTTTTAGTCGTTTCATATGATGAAGGAGACAGAATTGGAAACAAATATAGCAATCCTGATATTGATATCTATTTTGATTTGCAAAGAGAATCAGAATTCAATCAAAATCATGATTTTTTTATTCTAAAAAAAGGTAAATATAATCATCATAATAATATTTTAGAATATTTAGATTTAATAACGAATGATTATAAATTAACAAAAGAAGATATTATTGATGAACTGACAGCAACTAAATATGAAACTTATATTCCATATCATTATTTTAAACAAATTCCAGTTCAAATGCTTAATGATGAAGATGTTGAAGATGCAGTAATGGATAAAATATGGAATGTGGCCAAAACAAATAAGAACTTATATGTGGATCAGTATGAATGTGGACGCTTTGGTGGTGAGGACGTTCCTAAATGGAAATTGAATGAACTTGAATGGTTTACGAGATTAAAAGAAGAAGTTCCTGTAAATGTAAGATTGAAATATCGAATACGATTTGCTAATGAAATAAACGATTATTTAAACAGTCAAAAAAAACTGGAAGATGAAAAAGAGATGGCTTTGGAATGAAAAAAGACAAAGAACTATTGGAAAAACTAAAGAAAATTGATCTTGTGTTTTTGGCATCTCATCTTGGATTTACTCCTGTCAGCAAAAGCTCAAAGTATTATACCTTAGAAGAACATGATTCTTTTATGATAAAGCTTCAGGATAATACCTTTCAATGGTATTCAAGAGGAAATTATGGAAATGCCATTTCGATGTGTATGTATTTAGGTGCTGAAGTCGATAAAAGATTTCAAAGCTACAGTTATTCAGTTGATTATCTTGAAAAACTATATCTGCAAATGAAGGATAATATTATTATTGATAATATAAAGCCTCATGAAAATGTAAAAAAAGATCCAGAAACTTTGAAATTACCATTTCCAGCAAATAACAATAAAAAAGTCTACTCGTATCTTCGAAACAGATGTATTTCAGAAGAAATCATAGATTATTTTGTATATAACAGATGGGTTTATCAAAACAGGTACACAGACAATCTTGTATTTGTTTCCTATAAGGATGATAAACCTGTTTTTGTATGTGAAAAAGGGATTATTCAGGAGCAAAGATTCATGAAGGAATACAGTGCTAATGACTACAATCATTGTTTTTATATTGACCATGGATCTGATTGTTTAATTGTTACCGAAGCAATCGTTGATATGATGTCGATTATGGAACTTGCAGAAGATTATAAAAGATACAACTATCTTTCAATTAATTCTGTAACGAAATATCAGGCTATTTTCGAACATTTAAAAAATGATCCTAAAATCAAAAGTGTACTGATGAGAGTGGATCATGATGCTGCAGGTATCAAATTAAATAAAAAAGTATGTTCAGAACTTAAAGAACAATTTCCTCATATCAGGATCAGTGTTGAATATCCAAAAAAAGAAAAAGACTGGAATGATTATTTGGTTTATCAAGTAAATAATAGGGAAAAGGTCGATGCATATACAATCATATTTTAAAAAAGGCGGTGAAAGAATGAAATGGAAAATTATTGCTTTGCTATTAGTTGCAGCTTTGATATCAGGTTGTGGTTTTCATCAGGAAAATAAAGTTAATCAAAGAAATGAGAATTGTTATAAGTTAAATACAGATACAACAATCAGCAATTATGAAAAGCTTTCAAATGATGGAATAGATTATATCTATCCAAATTTTTTGAGTCGAAAATGGAGCTCTTCTAAACAGTTGGAACGTGAAAGCTCTATGAAAGTAAATAAATCGAATGATGCGGAGTTTTATGTCATCAGGAAAAACTATCTTAATTTCTTAAACAAAGTAGATAAATCATTAGATGGACAGGAATTAAAGAGCTGTATGCAAGAAGAAATAAATAAATATCTTGGTTCATTATTACCTGAATCTAGCAAAATGAATTATGTAAATAACATTAAATTTTATGATGAATATGGTACATCTTCAAAGGATAATGTTAAAAAATATTATTATATGATCAGTTTTCAAAGTGATTTAGAAATTCCATCTGTAGGACATTATAAAGTACCAACTTTAATGATTGTTAAATACAGTGATAAAAATGATATGAACAATGTAAAAGAAATGTTTGAAAATATGAAAAGCTGGATGCTCAAGGCTGAATGATTAATTTATGTAATTTTGTACATTTTTGTTTAAAAATACAAAAGGATATGATGAATTAAAGGAGATGAATTTAATGAACAAAATTATTCAGGCAAAACTAAAAAATAGTAAAATCATTTTTATTGCTGTTATTTGTATTTTAATTATCGGAATAGCAGGACTTCTTATTTTTAACGCTACTGATAATTCTTCTGCTAAATTAGACAACAAAGGAAATATTGCAAGTAAGATTTTAAACAATGTTAAAGAAAAAGATAAACAGAATGAAAAAGAAGATTCTAAAGGGGCGATTGAAGAAGATAAAGACAGTGAAGATACTTTGGTTATTTCTAAAAACGGGTTAAATATTTCAAAAAAATCAGATGTTTCAGTCAATTCAGGCAAAAAAAGCGATGATGAAAAGAAAAATAACAGCCAAAAAAGTACAAAGAGTAATGCTGAAACAAACAACTCGACTCAAAAGAACAATTCTAATAGTTCAAATAAATCAAATACCTCTAATAAATCGAATAGTTCTAGTTCAAACAGTACAAATAGTTTAAATAATTCGAGTAGTTCTGTTTCAAAACCATCACATGAACATGTTTACAATATTCCTGTCACTCAAAAGGTTCATCATGATGCAGTGACAAAAACAGAAACAGTTACGGTCGTAGATCAGGCAGCATATGATGAACCAATTTACGAATCACATCAGGTTTGTAAAGTATGCAATAAGGATTTTGGTAAGGGTGAAAATGCTACAGTTGAAGCTATCAATCATAGTGTAGAAACAGGACATTCCTATCATTCTACAAGTGTTAAAGTGGGGACAAAACATCACGCTGCAATTACACATCAGGAAACAAAGACAATTGTTGTGACACCTGCTTACGACGAAGAAAAAGTAACAGGCTACAGATGTTCATGTGGTAAAACTAAATAATTTCATAATTTCAATATTTCAATATAAAGGATAGCAAATATAAAATATCCTTTTTATTTTTGAAAAAGGAAGAGAAAGGAAAAAAAATGATTACAAAAATATATATGGAAAAATGGGTGTTCAAACCTTAAGGCAATCTTCGGATTGTCTTTTATTTTTATTAAAGGTCTGTCACGTTTGACTGTAAAGCCTATTCAAAAGGATAAATAATTAAAATGAAGTAATTTTGCAAAATTATTATGTTTTTAGGAATGAAAATACAAAAAGAATAAAAAAAGGAGAAGAACAATGAGAAAAAAATATTTTGATAAGCTATCAAAAATACTTGTTGTGATAGGCATGATTTTCTCGATATGTTTTTCTGCAGAAAACATATCAGTTAATGCTTGGGATGGTAATATTCCCCATGAATTTACAAAAGTAAAATCGATAACGTATCCAGAGTGGTGGAAGCGAAAATGTCCTCAGATCACCAAACAATGGTCAACCTATATGTGTAAATATAATGGCCAATGGTCTTATTGTTTAGAAGCCAGCAAGAAGACACCAGCAGAAGGAAATTATACTGCATCCGTTATTGAAAACAACGTGATGGTCAGAAAATTTCTTTATTATGGTTTTGGTGGCCCAGCACAATGTCTTTTCAAAGGACAAGCTTTAACAGATGATGGCTTAAATGAAGAAGAAACAGGATATTTATATACACATGTTTTACTAAGTTTAGCTTACTCTGGTGATATGTGTGGTGCCAATATTGATGACTTGGAAAAGGCAGGTATTGGCTTAAAGTCAACATGGCAATACGTAGAAGGATTGCCTGATCCATCTAATGGCGCAAGTTTTTCAACTGGAAACAGTGCTGCATTTACGGCTGTTTTTGATAAAATGAACATGATTCAAAAAACAAACAGTATTAAATTCAACGCAAGTTCCAATGAAACAGTACAGTTACCTTTACAAAGTAATGTTACGATTCATATTGAAGGAACAAGTACACAACAAACAGGTGGAACTGCAACAGTTTATGGTGGACAATCATTTTATTTAACTGCACCACTAAAAAACAGTCCTAGTGATTATGAAAGTGGAGCGTTAAACAGTTCTGCAAAAGGAAAATTCTGTGCTCTAGCCATCAGTTCAGGAAACAGTGCCAGTCAGACACATGGATCATGGGCTCAAGAGTCGGTTGATTCATTAAAATATTCTGTCAACTGGTTGGATTTTGGATATATTGATCTTCTTAAAAAATCAGCCAATGAAAATATGACAAATGGAAATACCTGCTATACGTTGGAAGGTGCTAAATATGGTATTTACTCAGGTGATACTTTAGTAGGTACACTTATAACTGATAAAAACGGATATGCTAAATCAGATATTTTACCTGTTGGAAAATATATCGTCAAAGAAACCGATGCAAGTACAGGTTATGATGTTGATGAAGAAAGTTACAACGTTACAGTTGTAAAAGATCAAACAGTGACTGCAAATTCGAATGAAAAGCCTAAGAATGACCCTATAGGTATTGAGATTGTTAAAAATGATGCAGAAACATTAGGGGAACCACAAGGTGATGCCACATTAGAAGATGCTGAATTTACTGTCAAATATTACAATAAGGAATATGAAAAGGATAATCTTCCTTCAAAAGCAACTAGAACTTGGGTGTTAAAAACAAAGAAACAGGCAAGTGGCAAATATATTGCTGGTCTTTCAAAAACATTCTTAAAAGAAGGATCAGATGAACTCTATTATGATGATGAAAACCCATGTCTTCCATTAGGAACAATTTCTATTGAAGAAACAAAGGCACCAAAAGGGTATTTGTTAAAAGGATATAAATTAACGGTGACAGATACTGCAACAGGTAAAGTAACATCAGTAACTGATGGTAAATTTGTTGCAAAAATTACTAAAGAATATAAAGGCGCTAAATTACAATTTGGCAATGATGCAAACCAAATGGTCGTACAAGAAAAAGTTAAGAAACAAAAAGTACAGATTTTTAAATCAGGTTATCGTAATGGAATTTCAGAAGTTGTAAAAGGATTACAAGGCGCTAGCTTTACCTTTAAGCTCAAGTCAGAGGTTGATCATGTAGGTTGGGACAGTGCAAAAGTCTATGATGTCATTACCACTGATGAAGATGGCTGGGCTATTACAAAGGATCTCCCTTATGGAGAATATTTAGTCAGAGAAACTGTAACACCAAAGGATTTTTATACAAATCCTGATTTCACTGTTTCAATTACACAAGATACAAGTGAAATCAAAAAGGATGAAGATAAGGTTAAGAAAGTTATCTTAAATAACCGTCCAGTGGAAACACAATTAAAACTTGTTAAAAAAGATCAGGAAACTTGTAAAAATGTCTCATTAAATTCAGCCTCTTTTAAAATCGTAGCAGATGAAGACATCTTAGAAGGTGGAAAAGTAGTTTATAAAAAAGGACAGACAATTACTCAAAAAGTAGGCGGAAAAAAATATGATACGTTTACAACTAACAGTAAAAATGTGGTCATTGTCAAAACTGAATATACCAATGACGACGATGATAAAGGAGAAGTATTCTTACCACTTCAATTTTTTGCTGGTAAGTATCATCTTGAAGAAGTAAAAGTTCCTGAAGGATTTATTGGACTAGGGAAAACACAATCTTTTGAAATGACAGGTTTATTAGATTTTTCGAAAGATGAGGATGGTGATCCAATCTATACAGTTACAGTTAAAGATGAACAGCCAAAAGGTTCTGTGCATTTAACAAAGACAGTAGATGATTTAGATACTGATACTGATTTAGTAGACCGTTCAGATCTTTCTAAAATTCAGTTTGTATTGAAGGCAAAGGATAACATCTATTCACCAGTAGATGGAACTTTAATGTTTGCAAAAAATGAAAAGATTACGACTGAAAATTCAGGAGCTGTTGTCAATGTAGGTACTGAAATTGAAAAAGGTATTTATTCTTTATCAAAAGAAGGCCAATTAGATATTTCAAATCTTCCTATGGGTATAGGTGAAGCAAAATACTATTTTGAAGAAGTAAAAACACTTGATGGATGTGTATTGGATGAAACTAAACATGCCTTTACATTCAAACAAAAGGATTTTACAACTAAAAACTACAGTAAAGAGTTAAATGTTGAAAATAAAACAACACATTTTAATTTCAATAAAACGGATGTCACAGGGGATAAGGAAGTTGAAGGAGCTCAATTAACAATTACTGACGAAAAAGGAAATGTTATTGATCATTGGATTTCAACTGACATGCCTCATTCCATTGAAGGGTTAGTTGTTGGTAAAACATACACTTTATCTGAAACTGTTTCAGCAAAAGATTATGTTAAAGCAAGTGATATCAGATTCACTGTTAAAAATTCTTCGGAATTAGAAACAGTTACAATGAAGGATAAACAAGTATCTTTTACTAAAACTGATGTGACAGGTGAAAAAGAAGTCGAAGGTGCTACAATTACAGTTAAAGAAAAAGAAACAGGAAAAGTAATTGATGAATGGACTTCTACAAAAGAATCTCATTTCATTAACGGCTTAGAAGAAGGTAAAATATATGTTTTATCTGAAACAGTTTCTCCTGAAGAATATGTAAAATCGACTGAAATTGAATTTACAGTTTCAAAAGACAAAGTTGATCAAAAGGTCAATATGAAAGACAAACAGGTCATCATTTCAAAAAGTATGGTTAGCGGTGATGAAGTCGTTGGGGCATCAATGCAAATTCTAGATGAAGATGGAAATATTGTTGACGAATGGATTTCAGAAGGAAAAGAACATTATGCCAGCAATTTAGAAGAGGGACATTCTTATACACTTCATGAAGATCTCGCTCCAACAGGTTTAATTTTAGCAAATGATATTGTATTTGCAGTTACTGAAGAAAAAGAAAATCAAAAAGTTGAAATGGTTGATACAATCAATGAAGTATCAAAAGTTAAAGAAGATGGAACATTATTAAAAGATGCTGAATTAACAGTTGTTTCAATGAAAACTAAGCAAATTGTAGATAAATGGATCAGTGGACAACACATCTTTGATTTAACAGACGATATGAAATCTCAGTTAGCTGAAAATGGAAAAGCTGAAGGAATGTATGTTGATGATGAAGATTCAACTGTTACTTACAGTATTTCTAAAAATAAAGATGATTACACTTTAATGATCGTCAAAGATGGTGTTACAACTTATTCTAATATCGACTTAGAAGGTAATGAAACAAGTCATAGAATCAAAGGTCTTGTTGCAGGTGAAATTTATATTCTAAGAGAAACTAAAACACCTGATGGCTATGCAACATTTGAAGAACAAGAATTCGTTGCAGATGAAAATAAGGATACATTTTTAAAAATGAAAGATGAAGACACTAAAGTAGAAGTATCTAAACAAGACATCACAACGAAAAAAGAATTGCCTGGTGCACACTTAAAAGTAACCGATGAAGAAGGTAATACAGTTGATGAATGGGTATCTAAAGAAGAATCTCATATCATTAAAAACTTGGTAGCTGGTAAGAGCTATACTTTAACTGAAACTATTGCACCAGCAAAATATAAAATTGCTGAATCAGTTAATTTTAAAGTAGAAGATACAGGAGCTGTACAAAAAGTAGTCATGTATGATGAACTTCTTCCTGAAGCTGCTAAAGTTGTTAAAACAGGTGATAATACAAGAGCATTTGGCTATGTTTTAATGGCTCTAGGATGTTTTGTATTTGCTTTAGTCATTTTCAAGCATAAAGATGAATGATAAAATATTAATATATGAAAAAGGATAAGACAGTTTAGTTTATTAACGAACTTCTTATCCTTTTATAAAGAAAGGAAGACAGAAAAATGAGTCAATATACAATGCTCGGCGGTTATAAAATTGATGTTGAAACAGAACCTTATGATAAGGGTAGTTTTGATACAGATTATTCAAAAGCTATACAGCTGACGATTCGTTTGAGTGCCAATAATTCTCATAAGGAAAAAATGGAATGTTATTTCATACAGGCAAATGATTATGCGACTTTTTATGATATTTGTGATTCTGTTGATGGCGATATGTTAGATATGTGCTATGAAGTAAAAAAATATCTTCAGAATGCTCATCATGTATTTTTCAATAACAATCAGATTGGCATGATTGAACCGCAATTTGATGGGATGTATCATATGTTATTGATCGATGTTATTGAGCAAGAATTCGGATACCGTCCAGATGTGATTGCCAGCTTTATGCATAAGGATACTTGGGATGAGATGCAATATCTTCTAGAGTGTGCAGGATATAGAAGACTTGAAAATAAGAATCTTTGCGAAGAAATCGTTCAGGTAATTTTAGTTAATGATAAAGAAACATCTGAAAGTGATGAAGAGGTTGAAAGATTTGAAGGTATTAAAAAACATTAAAAGATATAAGTATTGGATATTTGTTCCATTGAATCTGTCTTTGATGATTTCTTTAATTACAGTCTATATAAATAATTTGAAAACCGGATTTATGATATTTTTTCCAGTAGTGCTATTTCTATATGAGATAGCACTTTTTTTATTCATTGTTTCAGTTATTTTAAAAAAATTTAGGACTGTTACTAGAAAATACAGAGATGAATTCAGGAATGAATTAAACAACACGGCAAACTTGCCGTCTGTAAAAAAGTACAAGGATTTTAAAGGAGGTTCAAATGAATAAATTAAGTTTTTTAAGGGATAAGGTGATGATTCATCCAATTGTTGGAGCAATCAACAAGGCCGAACTTCAAAAATGGATCAAAGGTTATACGGATCCTGTTATTGATATTCTGATCTGGCTTATTCCTATTGGTGCTGTTCTGGCTAGTCTTGCGACATTAGCGGTCTGGTTTACAAAAGATGATGAACTTAAAGAGCGTGAAAAACCCAGTAGAATTATTAAAAAGATTGTCTTTTGGGCTTTTGTGGGGACTGGTATTGTTGCCATTTTCAAGGCACTTGGTATTACATCTTCAGGAATAGGGTGATTGAATGTCAAAGATTATAACAGCCATCACTCAATGGTTCAGATCTTTGCTATGGGCCATTGCTGAAATATTTCTTTTTTTGCTTGATTGTCTGTGGAAAGTAGTATTAAAAATTGGTTCTTTGAATATCGGTGGAAGTACAATAACATCTAAATTCTTTATTCTGATGTCAGCGTGTATGCTGATTTTTATTGTTTTTAAACTTGTAAAAATCTATGTCAAGTTTTTTGTAGATAATGAGTATCGTGAAAACATTAATCTTTCTAAAATTCTGATTTCACTGTCACTTGCTTCTATGCTTATATCAGGTGTTCCATTAATCTACAAATCAGCATGTTCAATGACAAGTGATGCTATTGAACACGTCAATTACTGGATTCCAAACGATTTTGCGGATGAAAAGAAAAGTGCTGAAGATATGAATATGTCGAATGTACTGATTCAATCAGGAAGAGTCAATCTTTCTAATCGAGATAAGGAATTAGGTGAAGAAATCAAACTTGATGAAAACTTTGATATCAATGCAACAAAAACAGAAGAAGATTATAAAAAGGAATTGCTGGATAATATTTCATCTCTTGATGATGAAGGGATGACAAGCGACAATGCTTTATCTATTGTTTCAGGTATTACAGGAGTAATGGGGTGGAACAGTACAGTTTACAAGTACTTTCCAACTTGGTCATCTATTATTTTGGAAATTCTGCTTTCAATTGTTGCCCTGTTTATTTTTGCAATGACAGCACTTCAAATAGCAATGAGATCCGTTATCTGTTCGATGAAATATCTTTTAGCCCCTTATATGGTGGCAAGTATTATTGATCCCGAAGATAAGAGTTTTGGAACTTGGGTAAGAAGTATTTCAGGTGATCTGATAGCTAACTTCTGTCAGATCTATTTTACCTATTTTGTTTTGATGCTCTGTTCCAACAGTGCCATTCAGAATGCACTCGGTAATGACTGGACAGGTATTTTCAGCAAGATTGCTTTATTTATAGGTGGCCTGCTTGCAGTTCAGGAAATACCAAATGTCATTGCTCAGTTCTTTGGTTCAAGCGGTCAGTCGATGATGGAAACTTTCAGACAGACGATGTTTATGGGTTCCATTTTAGTTGCACCTAAACGTGGGCTTTCCGCTTTAAAAGGTGGAATTCAAACAGGAGTAGATGCTGGATTTAGAGGTGCTGCCAAAATTGGTAATGGATACAACTCATTAAAAGGAATGAAAGATACCATTCAAAGTGCGAACAGTATCCGTGACGGGTTAAACGGTGTCGGTAAATCCGCCATGGACAGTGTAAAAAACAAAGCAGCAAATAAAATGCAGCAGAGTGGCTATAAAGGCTTTTCTTCATCAAACATTAACAGATCAAATGATGCTTCAAATAAATTTGATAAAAACAGGGAAGGACAAAGTCCAACCAGTGATTTAAATAAAAGAAATAACAATGCAAGTTCTAGGACAAGTCAATCGAATCCTTTTAATGATGGTGCTGGAATGACAATGGGTATGAATGAAACAGGGCAAATGTCACCATTAGGTTCAGACTTGTCTTGTCCATCTTTTGATGATGCTGATTTTTCAAATTCATTGGATTTTTCAGATCCATCAGACTTTTCAAATTTTTCAGATTTTTCAAATAGTTCTGATGTGTCATCCAATCTTTCTGATGGAAGTGCTTCTGGTACAAACAGTGCAGATTTTAATCCTTCAAACAGCAGTTATGGGAATAGTAGCAGGCAAAGTAAAATTGATCCGACTTACAATCAGGAACTGGATGCAGCTAAATATTATGGTATCGAAAATGCTAAAAGCATGCCACGTGAAAAGCTTCAAAAAGAACTGGAAAATAGAGGTTACAGAATTCAAACAGTAAGAGAAACGAAACCTTACACATTTAAATCGGCCTATCAAAGAAATATGGAAAGAAACAGAAGGAGGATGAAGAAATGATATATAGCTGTCCTAAGGATTTTAAAAACGGAAAATATTTTTTTAATAAGTATGGAGTTATGGATCTTTTAATACTAGTGCCTGGTGTTATTGTTGGTACTCTGATTGCGATTGCTTCAATTTCAATGATGTCTGGTGAATCGTTTAATTATTGTATGGTTCTGTTTATTGTTGGTTTAATTATTGACTGTCTCAATTTCGTTCTGTTTATGCCAATGCCTATGTTTCATAACTTATTTCAAAGAGTGATAGTTGAAATTGACTATCATTTAAGACAGAAAAGCTATCCATGGTGTGGGATCAATTACAACAATTATGAAGAAAAGGATGATGCGGAGAATTAACGATGATGAAAATGAGAAGAGGAAAAATAAATAAAGAAAAACAGATTTTGAAGGAACAGAAAGATAAGAAGAAAAAAGAAAAGGAGCTTCAAAAACTGAAGAAAAAAGATAAGAATTTAAAGAGCATTCTTGAGTGGATGCATATTCAAAAAGCAGATAATTATGGAATTTATCTACAAAATCAGGATATTGAAAAAGTTGTAAGAGGGTTGCAGTTGTCGTGTCCTAATATACTTACAATTCCAGAAAGGCAGAAAGTTCAGATGATTGTTAATCTCTCCAGCTGTTTTGATAATTACAGAGGAGAACTGTTTTTTAAGATTGTAAAAAGTTCTTTGAAACTGCATAAACATCTCAACAGGTATATCGAAAACCTGAAAGTAGAAGATATTGATGGGTGTAGAAAACTGACAGAACTTCAGATTGATAAGATGGATGATGCTATTCAAGAACGTCATGAACTGGCATTTTATGTACTCATTCAGGAAAATGAAAATGTTGTAGATAACCGCCTTTCTAAACTGGATGCCATGTTACGCTATGCTGGATTTACGACAGCTTTAATGTCCATTACCGACTATGAGGCAGTTATATCACATGATTTCAAAACTGAAATTGTTAATCAGTATGAATTTGTTTCGCTTATTATTGACAAGGAGAAATATGAAAATGAAATTGAAAAGAACTGAAAAGGCCAGAAGAACAACACTTGCCCCTCATGGACTTGTTGAAAAGGACAATTATTATATTATTGGCGATAAGTTTGTAAGAGTATTAACGGTATCTGCCATGCCAAAAGCAATTACTGAAGGTTTTCTGGCACAGTTTATCAATTCACCTGATTACCACATTGATTTTTCAACATCCTTAATGAATATAGATTTTGCAAGTTATATGCAAAAGGAAATCAATCATTTGGAAGAACAGATTAACAAAACCAATACGGATACAGCAAGAGAAGAACTGATTACCAGATATTATACGATGCAGGAAACTATCAAACAGATGGTTGCCAACAAAAGCAGAACCATGAATGTTGTTATTAATATCTATATAACTGCTGATGATCTTCAAAAGCTCAATGAAAAAACAATCGCAGTTAAAAACAGGATTCAAACGGATAATCATATGAGACTTCACGCTTTACCTCGATTACAGGTAGGAGCAATGCAAAAAAATAGTCCACTATTTATTGGCAATTCTTTAAACAAATATGTTGACTATCACATTGGTGTTATGTTACCTACACTTACGGGTGCAGCATTATGGCCATTTTTCTATGACAGTATCGATGATAAATACGGAACCTTCATTGGTGTTGAAGCCAACACAGGTGGGAAAATCATCTTTGATCAGTTTGCTTATCTAAATGATACTGAAAATGCAAAGGCACAGGGAAGAACGGCTGGTAATATGCTCGTCATTGGTAAAACGGGCATGGGTAAAACAGTATTTATGACACTTCTTATATGTTCTCATATCATCAATCATCGTAAAGTCATCTGGTTAGATCCTGAAAATAAAAACAAGGAGTTGACAAGAAAGCTTGAAGGAAATTATATTGAATTTGGAGTTGATAGAGGTATCATTAATATATTCGATTTGCAACCCGTATCAACAGATGCCGACGAAAAAGAATCAGAAGAAGTGATGTATGATACAAAGAATGCCATAAAAAATGTTGTTGAAGATTTGATTATTATGTTCAAAACACTATGGTCAAATATTACGGAAGATGAAATCAATGTTCTAGATGAAATTACTGAAAGAACATACCGAGTTGCTGGAATTGATGGAATTGAATCGTTCAAACATTTTAAACCTGAAGATTATCCCACTTTTACGACATTCTCAGTAGTAATTGATCAGATGCTGGAAGAGTATGAAAACAGCGCCTTGAAAAATAAAAAAGTCATTGAAGCTCTTTTGAATCTACAAATGAAGATGCGAAGTCTTGTTGGAGTTCAAACAGACGAAGGACTGATAGAAGGACATCTTGCAAGATATTTCAACGGAACAACAAACATTGATATGACAGCACTTGATACAGTTGGGCTTGTTTCTTTTGGAACAAAACATCTGATAGAAGCACCAGATAACATCGGAAATGCATTGTTAAGAATCGTTTTTAAATATGCATGGTCGAACTGCCTTTCAACAGATGATCAGACTGTTTTTGTGACTGATGAAGATCATACCTATATTCAAAATGAACCTATTGCAGCTTTAAAGGCGCAGTTTCAAAGACGTGCCAGAAAATACAATACGGTAACTATCTCTGGGACACAGGAAGTTAAAGATTATAACAATGACAAAATTCATGTACATGGAACTGCAATTTTTAATAATGCTACCTACAAAGTAACATTCAACATGGAGCTAGATGGCATTCTAGAGTATGGAAAACTTGTTTATCTAACAGATCAGGAAATGGATACGATTCGTTTTCTTCTTCCTCATTACTGCCTTTTTCAAAATGGAAACAGGAAAATTCCAGTGCATATTCTAATGTCGGAAAGAGAAAAAGAATTCTTTGGGGCATAACAGGTAAAAAATGAATTTCATTTTAAAAAGAATAGGAAAAAAGTCAGGAATTATTATTCTTGGCTTTATTTTATTTATGGGCGCAATGTGTACGCCCTTTGTTGCCTTAAATGAGTGGCTGGAACATCCAATTTCAACTACAGTTGATATTATCTTTGGTGATAACAGTTCATACAGTCTGAAGGAAAATGTCAATGTAAAAGTGTTGAAATATAAAAGTGAAGTTGAAAAATGGTGTCCAAAGGATATGAATGGCTACTTAGATGTTTCTAGCTATGTAAATGTTATTTTGGCAATCATGATGGTTGAATCAGGTGGAGAAGGTAATGATCCTATGCAATCTTCTGAATGTTCAAAAAATACGAAATATTCTAAGAAACCAAATTCAATCAAAGATCCAAAATACTCTATAGAATGTGGAGTCAAAGATTTTGCAGATGCACTTTCACAAAGTGTTACTTCGGGACTCGTTAATAATGATGCTTTGTTTACTACAGTTGATGCCTACAACAAGGGATTAGGCATTATCAAAAGACATTCCAAAAATAAAAAATATAGTTTTGAAGAGTCATGCAGATATTGTTATGAGCATCGTTTTAACAACAATAAAAAAGGTTATTCAACGGCTTCAAAGCTAAGATTGATGTTTAATTTACAAATCAATAAATACTGGGATGGTGGAAGCTGGAGATGGAATTATGGAAATATGTTTTATGTTTATCAGGTACTTTCTTATCTGAATGTTTATTCTTTCAACAATGATGGAAGTGCTGGAGCAAATATCATTAACATTGCATCATCAAAAATTGGATGCCGTTACTGGTGGGGTAAAAGTGGCCCAGATTATTTTGACTGTTCAGGACTTGTTTACTGGACATTGAATCAGGCAGGTATTACAGTTCCAAGACTGACAGCAGATGGATTTGCAAATTACGGAAGAAGCATATCGGTTAATGAACTGAAGGTTGGAGATCTGATTGCTTTTGACTGGAATGGAGATAAGAAAGCAGATCATGTATCAATTTATGCAGGAGATAATTACATGATACACGCAAATGGAAATGCTTCTGTCAAAGGAAATTCTTCAAAATATACAGTTAAAAGACAGAATATGACAAATTACTATAAATCACATGTGTTAAGTTGCAGAAGAGTCTTTTGATTACATCAAAGTCAAAAGACTTTTAATATTTTATTACTATTTATATAAGATTGGAGTGATTACGATTTTTAGCAAAGAAGAAGAAAAATATTTTCTGACATTCGTATTAAAATATGATAACGATTTTGAAACAATTTTAGGTGAAATGAAAAAAGGTGCAAAAATCAATTATGAGGAAGTTGAAAAATATATGAAAGATGTCGAAGAAAAATATGTCATATTGTTTTCAAATGACTATCCAGAGTATTTTAGAAATTTCTCTCAGCCACCATTTGCTCTGTTTTACGAGGGAAATCTAGAATTGTTCAATAATAATGGAGCAACTTTTGAAAATCCTTTGGATTCATCAAAAGATTTCTATCTGGCAGTATCAGAAGATGGTGGAAATGAAGTGGACTGGTGTATTGCGGTCACTCATGAAGAAGACCTTTTGCCAGTAGTTAATAAATTTTTAAATGATTTAGAAGAAGATTTAGATTTTAAAAAATATGCGAATAAGAATGAATTGAATTTATCATAATTGGAAAGGAATGATTTTATGGATAATTATACAATGGATGAACTGATTTTGGCGTTTGCTTTAAAATTTGAAAATAATGCACCTGTAATTTTACAAAGACTTTTTGAAGGAACACCAGTATCTGTAGAAGAAATCGATGAGATACTCAAAAAAGTAGAAGAAAAATATGTTGTTATTACATCAGATGACTACCCTGATTTTTTTCATAGGGTCGATAATCCACCATTTGTATTTTTTTATGAAGGAAATCTTGAATTATTTGATCAATGTGATCACTATTTTGAAAAAACAGTAGATGGAAGAAAATGTTACCTTGCAATCAATCAAAAAGGAAATGATGTTGACTGGTGTATCGTGACAGAAAATGAAAAGCAGTTAGTACCTGAAATCAATAAATTTTTTGAAGATTACGGCGATAGATATAATCTGAAGAATTATGTAAAAAAAGAGGAATTAAGCTTATCTTAATGAAAAGGAAAATTAAAATGAATGATAAATTTACAAGTGATGACATTCTTGTTGCACTCTGTCAGAAGTTTGGAAACAGTACTGAGATTATAGATGATGTAATCGATAAAAAAATTTTTATGACAGACAAGGAAAAAGAATATTACTTAAATGAAGTGCATGAAAATTATATTTCTTTTCTTTCAGATTACTACCCCGTTATACTTGGGGGTCTTGATGATCCACCAGTGTGTCTGTTTTACGATGGTGATCTTGATGTATTTCAAAAAGATATACATGTTTATGAAAGTGTTGTTAATAAAGCAGACAAGATTTTTATTGGAATAGTTAATAAAGGTGATGAAGCAGAATGGTGTGTTGCCACTACAGATCAAGAAGTTCTTCAGCCTGTAGTTGAAGAAGTATTTGAAAGAAATGATAATTTAGAGTTTAAAAAATATAAACAGCCCCAAAGCGCTGTATTGAATTGATGAGGTGAAGAAATGAAAGAGGACATTACGGATGATGAAATTGTTTTTGCACTGGCAATGAAATATGACAATGATTTAGAGAAGGTAGCAGATGCAATGATGAATAACAGAGTCATGGAAGCGGATGAATTATTTGGATATATAAACAGTGCAACTGAAAAATATGTAACACATAACTCATCTGATTATCCTAGAGCATTGAAAGTAGAAAATAAGCCACCTGTTGTGGTTTTCTATGATGGTAAATTGGATATCTGTAATAATGCAGATCTGCTAATTTTTAATGGATTGTTTGGTACTGAAAAAAGAGGATTCTTATTTGCAGCCGAAGATGAAAATGGTGAATGTGATTGGATGATTGGGTGCGAAAATCAGGAACATTTGAATGACTTAATTGAAAAAGTACAAAGTGAATTGAAGATACTTAATTTTAAAGATTACTCAAAAGAAAAAGATTTAACTATGTCTTAAAAAAGAAAGGAACAGATAATTTCTGTATAAGGTAAATAAAAATGAAATTAGATAAAGAATTAGAAAATATATTAAAACAAAAAGGCTATAAAAAAATCGAATGTCCTAATGAACAAAAAGAAAGTAAAGACTATAAGGATATGATGAAAGCTATAGAAGAATATAAAATGATTGAAGAAGGAGATAAAATTGCTGTATGTCTTTCTGGAGGAAAAGATTCTATTACCATGCTACATGCTTTTAAGAATTTACAAATATTCTATCCTAAAAAGTTTGATATTATCGCTGTTAGTGTAAATCCTGGTTTTGAATTTTTTGATACTAGTTTTTTAGAAGATATTTGTAATAAAATTGATGTTCCTTTATTTATTGAAAAAAGTAATGCTAAAGAAATTGTCTTTGATATAAGAAAGGAAAAAAATCCTTGTTCATTATGTGCAAATCTTCGTAGAGGTGTAATTAATTCTATTGCTAATCGTGAAGGTTGTAATAAAATTGCATTAGGTCATAATCAAGATGATGTTCTTGAAACTTTTCTACTTAACTTACTTTATGCTGGAAATATTGGAACATTCTCGCCTGTAAGTTATATGGATAGGTCAAAAGTAACTTTAATAAGACCCTTGGTTTATACTCCTGAGAAGGAAATTAAAAGATATGTTAAACGAAATGATATTTCTGTTATGGCTAAAGTTTGTCCAATGG
>ERZ779866.2101-NODE-2101-length-18682-cov-3.617437_pt1 | contig 18682 bp, 24 predicted proteins | sample MGYA00511248_ERZ779866 | MGnify/ENA primary metagenome ERZ779866 (study PRJEB29588, sample SAMEA2155758) | human gut metagenome | biome: human gut; feature: human-associated habitat; material: faeces | place: Denmark | collected 2008/2010 ... | reverse complement strand
GTCGGCGGTCGAGCCCCGGCTCTCTGTCGCTCGTCTCCCGTATGCAGGAAACGGCCGTGTGTCGTTCCGCACGGCAGTGAGTGCCGTCTCAATATACATTTTGTGATATTTTTTCAGTTCAAAAAATAACATAAAATGTTAAGATGAATACGGCAGTGATAATAAATATACGCCGTTTTGCCTGACCTGCTCGTTGATAAATCTTCACGGAACGGCACACAGGCCCTTTTTTCCGCCGTATTGCCGAGCGGAAAGCCCGATTTAATACTTATGTCGCAAATGAATTGCGGCGTTCGCCGCCGCGCGGAACAGCCGCGCCGTTCCTTGCATATGACTTAAAGTTTACTCGGCACTCCGCCACCCTCTGTCGGTGCGCTATTCGGTCTCACGGGACGAAATTACATATTCCATGGGGGTGTACCTCATGCCGTCGGTGGTTTTTTCGCCGCCGAGGGGCGCAAAGCCCAATTTGAGATAGACGGGCACGGCGTAAGGCGAGGAGTTGACGGTAAAACGCTCTCCGCCCATGTCCCTGACATGCTCCCAAAGCCTGCGGCCTATACCCTTCCGCTGATTTTCTGCCGACACGAAAAACAGCGCTATGTGGCACATATTTCTCACGGCGATTACGCCTAAAAGAGAGCCGTTCTCAAATGCTCCGAAAAAGTCCAGAGAGCCGACAGCGTTTTTGTCGGAAATAAAATCGTAAAAGGTTTTGCCCCCTTTTTCCGAATAGTCGGGGGCCTCAAAGCGGAGAAATGTGTCCCACACCAGCCTCAAAGCCTCGTCAAGATGTCCTTTTTCCAGCTTTATAATCTCCATAAAAGCCTCCTGATTTATACTGTAAGTATAATTATATAATATTTAGCCTTAAAGTATTGGGATTTCTCCCCTACTCGCCGGCAAAAAGCCTTTCAAAATCGGGATATTCCCCCGATGTGATGTTGTAAAAATCTTCTCTCGTGTGTCCCCGAGACGACACCAAAAGATACAGCCTGTTTTCCGATATACGGCAGAACATCACCGAAACGGTGCAGGAATTGCCGTTTTCGTCGGTGTGAAGACCTGTAAGGGAGGCGAATTCCGATATTCCGCCCTCCGAAACCGACTTTTTGACGGTCACCGAGGACAGATATGCCATGAGATTCTCGATTTTTTCACCGTCAAGCTCAAAGCTCTTTAAATATCCCCCCACCGAATCTTTGGGCGTGTAGGAAAACTCCTGCCACTCGATCCTCTCGGGATCGAGAAAAAGCTCCTTGATCTGCCCGTTTAAAACCTCGTAGAGATCCTGCTCTCCCCCCACCATAAACGAGGAAACCAGATAGCACGCCAAAGCCAGAATCAAAATTCCTGCCAAAACCAAAAATACCTTTTTCTTCATCATATCACCTCAAAATATCTCTTTACCGTCATGGGCGGAAACAAAAGGCGGAAGGGCGAGACCCTGTCCCAAAAGCCCGCCTGACTTGTGAGACTGCGGCAGTGCATCGTCACGGCGGCGCAGTCGGAAAAAATCCTGACATATATGTATCTGTTGCCCCTGACGCCCAATCGGTCTGCGCAGTCAAAGACAATGCGTATGTACTCACCGCTTTCGCTGAAATCCCTTTGGGAAATCGCCTTTACGGGGATATTTTTCAAAATTTCAAAGGCTTCGTCTGCCGAAGCGACTTCGCTGTCAATATAAACCGAGTTGAACCTGAAAAGAGCCGTTTTGCCCGACACAAAATCTCCGAGGGTCTGATTTTTATTGAAAGCTATGGCGATAAACTCCTCGGCTCGCGGCGCAAAATGGGGAAAAATCAAGACAAAAGCCAAAATTATCCATGTCAAATACTTTTTCATGCCGTCACCCCTTTCATATAAGGGACAAACGGAAAGGCCAGAAAGGGACAAAATTGTCTATTCCTCTGTAAAGGGCGGAAAATAATCGCCGCCCGATATCCTGTAAAGGACATTTTCCCATTTGAGATAGCCGCCGCGGTATATGGAGATGTGGCAGTTAAGGGTGTATTCGCCGTCAAAAATAAGGTGCAGCATATAGAAATCTTCCCTTTCGGCCCTTTCGATTTCCGAGCTTTTGACGACAGTTTCAAGGACTGCCGAGGTCAGAAAATCATTGAGCTCATCGAGCTGACCTTCGGTCAGAAAGGGGGTTTCCTCGCCTGATAACGAGGGCGAAACCGAAATTCTCGCCCTTGTGGGCAGAGCTTTTCCCGAAAGGACTGTATCGAAAAATGTGCCGCTGCTGTAATTTAAAAGCCGTGTAATGGGTTTTTGAAATATGACGGCGGCCAAAAGGACAAGGCAGAGACACAGAATAAAAATATTCTTTTTCATAAAATCCCTCCCTGAAATGTGCGGAATTATGGCGCCCTGCGGGTAAGAATTTCATACCTTAGGCGCCGCACTATACATTTCGTGATATTTTTTCAGCCCAAAAAATAACACAAAATGTTAAGATGAATACGGCAGTCATAATAAATATGTGCCGTTTCCTACGGGGTTTTGCCGTATTATTTTCAAACGGCGCAAACTTCCCATATACGGCGGTCGGCCCGAAGCGCACCTCCGAGCCGACCCTCAAATCAATACAATAAGTATAATTTAATAAATCTTCGCCATATAGTATTCATCTTCGAGGTTTCCAAGCACCAAAACCGAGCCTTTTCGGGTGCCCTCTACTTCAAATCCCATTGATTTGTAAAGGGCGAAAGCCGCCGTGTTTTTGCAGATGACGGTCAGCTCGAGGCGCCTTATCCCCTCTTCCCTGCACCACTTGTCGGCAAGGCTCATGAGGGCTTTGCCTGCGCCCTTGCCTCTCGCTTTGTCTCTTATGCCGATGACCAGGTGACCCACATGGCGGTTTTTGAAAAGTCCGTCACGGCGCACCGTCACATAGCCCAAAAGCTCTCCCTCTTCCTCGGCGACGGCGCAGAAAAGGCCGCCTTTACCGCTGACAAGAGCCGAGTACATGTGGGGATTGTACTGCCTTTCGCCCGGTCTGTAAAGCATGTACTCCGTCTCGCCGTCCACAAGGCACATCAGCTTAAAGAGCTCGTGCTCCTCACCTGCTTTCGGTCTGCGGTATATCATCCTTTTATCGCCTTTTCAAAGAACTTTCTCATGTCTGCGCCGAGAAGATTTGCGCTCTCCTCGCCGAGATATGCCATGTGACCCGAGGGATAGACCCCTATCTTGACCCTGTCCATATCGAGGTTGGAGTGGGACGCAAGATATTTTGCCATGCCCGAGGTGGTGCAGAGGTCATACTCGCCGCAGGCAAAGAAAACCTCGAGCTTTTTGTTTCTCCTCATGGCGAGACCCAAGGAATCGGCGGGGCTTATCTTGAACTTTCTGTCCCAAGCCATATTTATGGGGAAAGAAAGGCCGTTGGAGCGGCGGTCAAAGGTGATGCCCAGCTCCTTTTTCATAAGGGCGAAGGCCGACTGGAAAGCGGGGGTGTACTGACCCATGGCGGGGTCGTCGGCGATGACATTGGAATCCTTGAGACACTTCTCCTCTTTCCATGTGTAGCGGCCGTCGTAGAAACCGACGACGACGCCCTTGTCCTTGAGAACCAGGTGCATAAAGTCGCGCATGTCGATTTTGAGGTTGTGGCTCAGTATGTATTCGGTGTCGATGCCTGTAAAATAGCTCAGCTTGTCGGCTATCTTCTGCTTTTCATCGTCAGTTAAGAAATCACCCTGATAGAGGGCGGCAAGATATTCGCACTTTGCGAAATCCTCGGCCTTTTTGACAAAGTCCTCGTGGGAGATGTCGGAGTGGGGCTTGTGGAAATCGAAGGTGGAAGCCATGGTGGAAAGGTTGAGAACGGCCTTTTCGATGGGCACATCGGCAAAGAATGTGGAGCCCAAAAGCATTACGCCGCTGACCGACACGCCCATGGTGACGACATTTTTGGGGCCGCCGCCTAAAAGCTCGCCCACAAGAAGAGCCGAGCGTCCCGTGCCGTAGCTCTCGCCTGCCAGAAGAACAGGGCTGTTGTGGCGGTTATATCTCGAAAGGAACCGGTCTATGAACATTGCCAGCGACTCGACATCGTTGTCGGTGCCGTAAAAATCGTCCTTTTTGCTCTCGTCAAAGAGACGGCCGAAGCCTGTGCCCACAGGGTCGACGAGGACTATGTCGCACATGTCCAAAAGACAGTGGGGGTTTTCCTCCAGCTCAAAGGGAGGCACGGGGGAAATATTGAGCTCGTCGCCGAATTTCAGTCTCTTGGGGCCGAAAAGACCCATGTGAACCCAAAGGCTGCCGCAGCCGGGGCCGCCGTTGTAGGCGAAGAGTATGGGACGGGTGGAATTGTCCTCAATGTCGCTTCTGAAGTATGCGTAGGAGAAGATGGAGGCCACAGGCTTTCCGTCCTCGTTTACAAAGAAATTGTCCTCGCACACCGTGTCGTAAGGGATTTTGACGCCGTTAAGGGTCACTTCACCTTTTGATACAAAACGGGATTTCTCTCTGCATTCATCGATGATCATTTGCGTTACCTCTTTCCTTTGATATTTAAAAGCTCAGCTTTTTTCTTATAAACGGCGGAGATACACGGGAATCCAAAAGACCTTCGTAAGCGTGTACCTTGCGGAAGGTGTTTCCCATCATCTCCCTTTCGCGGTATTTTCTCAGTGAGTCCATGTCAAACGACGCCGTGAAAAGCCCTTCGCACTTCTCCCCTGCCTTTACAAGGCACATGTCGCGGCAAATTCCCTCGCCGTCCCAGGCGATGCCGTCAAAGGCCACGGAATTTCCCTTGAAAGTCCCCGGAGGGTTGGCCATGGCTATGCCCACCATGTTTTCATAAGCCCTTATCTTGAGTGCGTCGAGGCGTATCTCCATGGAGGAGCAGTCGTTGGGCACGAGGATTATCTCGGCGCCCTTGAGCATTAGGGTGCGGGCGCTTTCGGGGTATTCCCTGTCGTAGCATATCATTACGCCGAGGCTCACGCCATCTATCTCGGCGGTTTTAAAGGCCGATCCGCTTTCAAGGCAGCTCTCTAAAGAAAAATCGCAGGTGTGCACCTTGTCGTAGCGGAGTATTATGTCGCCCTTTTTGTCTATGAGCAGGGCGGAGTTTTTAGGTCTCTCCCTGCCCTTCATAAATGAGGTCAAAAGACAGGCGACGCCTAAGTCTGCCGCCTTGCGGCGGACATTTTCGATGTGTACCGAAGTCTCCGAAAGGGCCTCGTTTTGGACAATGGGCAGCTTGTAGGAGGTCAGAAAGGCCTCGGGCAAAAGCAGAAGGTCGCATTTGAGAGCCTTTGCCTCTTCCAAAGCGGCGAGCACCGCAGCGGTGTTTTTGGTAATGTCGAGAGACGCCTGCTTTTGCAGCATGGCAATTTTGAAAATCATAATTTCCACCTCCTGTCTTATGACAACATTATATAAAAAGATGAGGAAAAAATCAATCGTTTTTATACTTTTTTCACCTGAAATTATAAATAAATCTGAGACCGAGATAAGAATACAGCCCCGCGCCTGCGGCACGAAGCTGTATTTGAGAAGTTTCGGTTTACGGGTTTCTTCCTTTTAATATCGTTTTAACCGCCGCCGAAAAGGCAAAGCCGATGACAATGCCCGCAAAATTCAATATCAGGTCGTCAACATCAAAGCTGCGGCCGACGGCGGGCTGAACTATCTCGACGGCGGCGGGAATCATCGCCGCGATTTTCAGAATGTTTTTTCCGCTGATCTTTTCCGAGACAAACGGCAGAAAAAAACCCATAGGCACAAACATGAGCAGATTGCCCGTGAGCATTGTCCTTACCCGGCTTCCGGCCGTCATCTCCCCCGATATTATCTTAAAAATGACCGGTACGAAATTGAAGGAGCCGCCGAACAATTCTATGCGGCTTCCGCCGTGCCCTGTGCAAATAAACGCCCATATGTTAAGCCACAAATTGCGCGGCGTAAGGGTCAGATTTATCAGACCCGTGAGATAGCACACAAACAGCAGGCGCATGATTTCCCTGCCTTTGCCGACCGATATCTTCTTTTTCCTGACATAAGCCCACCGAAAAACCCCGTAAACTGCGCCTGCCGAAAGAGTTATGGGGACGACCTGCAAAAACAGGCTTAATACAGAACCGGAGCTCAGAAAGCGGTACAGCTTGCCCATTCTTATTTGACCTCCTGCGCTCTACGGGTGTTCACGGATCTGGACCACCACCCACTCCCCGTCGTCATCTCTCTCCACATTCCAAAGAGAAGGAATGTTTCGGCTTCCGCGGGCGACGCTGCCGTCGTGATTGAATGTTTCGGACGAGTAATATACCCAGATGCAGCCCTCGTCTTCCCCGAGATGCGCCGACCATAGCTCTAACGAATGTTCATTGAAGGCCGTATCGCCGTAGATGTCCGTGTCGGTGGCGTATCGGGCGAGCAGGCCGTATTTTTCATCGTTTTGGGCCCCCGTGTGCCGCACATCGTTGAAGGCCTCGTCGGCTTTACGGAGCACCGACTGAGCTTCCGCGCGGTCGGCCGCGCTTCCTATATAGATGAGTTTTGCTATTTCACTGCCGCTGAAATAGGAAGTGCCCCCCACCTCGGCTATTCGGTAGACAGGGAAATAGTGTATCAGGGTCATTGCCGCAAGCAGGCAAAACGCCGTTATGTAGATCGCGGTCAATGTCTTTTTTCGGATTTTCCTCTTTATCGCCGCAAGACCGTCTGCGCCCGTTGCGCTCTGCGCCGTTTCGGGATTGTCAATTTGCTTTCCCGCTTTCATGGCTTCCAGCTCGGCGCCGCATTCGGAGCATGTTTTGATGTGTTCTTCTACAAATTCGGCTGTATCTTTGCTCACCATGCCTTCAAAATACAGCGGCAGAATATCACGAACGACGCTGCACTCATTTTTCATGACCGATCTCCTCCAATCTGCTCTGTATCATTTTTCTCGCTCGGTGGTAGGCAACGCAGGCCCAGTTGTCGGTTTTTCCGAAAAGGGCGCCTATTTCTTTGAATGACAGCTCTCCGAACACACGCCACATGAAAACCTCCTTGTATGGGTCGGGAATGTCATGCAGGATTTTCCGTGCAGCTCGGGCGTCTTCGGCCCTGCCGACCTGTTCTTCGACAAATGTGTCGGGATCGGCTGTATTCATCAGCTCGTCGTCGCAGGTATTTACGATTCGTTTGTTTTTCCTCAGATAAGAGTAATAGGTGTTCTTCGCAATCTGACAGAGCCAGACCCGCATATCGCATTCATTTCGAAACTTATTTGCCGACTTCATGGCTTTAAAAAAAGTGTCGCTCGTGATCTCATCCGCGATATGCTCGCTGCCCGAAAGCTGACGGATATACTTATACACCGATTTGAAATAGGTCTGATAAATTTCCTCAAACTCCATTGCGCTGCCACCTCCCTTCATCTGTAAGACTCCGCAGCCGCGGAAACCTTACAAATATTTTATGCAATTTATAAAGGCGCTCGCCGCCGATCAAATTCCCGCTATATTATAGCACACAGCGCCTGTATTCGGGCGCTTTTTCTTGCGTTTCTGTTTTCGCTGTGATATAATCTGTATGCAATCGACAAAATATTTCAAAAACCGACCTTCCCCTTCGCGAAAAAAACAGGATATGTTGTGAAAGGAGGTCGGCATTTTATGCAAAAAATCAATATTTCAAAGGGAGGTGAAAAAGGAATAAAAACGGCAACCCTTAAAAACACAAAATAAAGGAGAAAAGTATGCTGAATATCATCATTGAAAACAAAAAGAGAATAATATCGGCGGCGGTGCTTCTGGCCGTGGCTCTCGTGTCCTTCTTCGGTCTCGGAGCGGTGGCGACATCTCCCGAGACATATGAAAAGACCATGGAGTCTCTCGACCAAAAGAAAAACGATGTCCTTGCCCTGACGGCGTCGGCGGCGGCAGCCTCGACGGCGGTGTCCTTTCTGCCGGGGGACGCGGGCTCATCGATAGCAGACAAGCTGGCAGACCTTACCACAGGGCTTGCAATAATACTGTGTATCATATATCTGGAAAAATATATGCTGACAGTGCTGGGCTACGCCGCATTCAAAATCATAATTCCCATAGCTTTAGCCATGATAGCCGTGACGGTATTTGCTGCCAATTACAAAATGAGACAGATGGCGGTAAAGCTCATAGTCTTTGCCCTGATAATAACCTTTGTAGTGCCTGTCGGAGAAACTGTTTCGGGCATAATTCAAAGCACATATCAGGAGACTATGGATAAAACGATAGCCGACGCCCGGAAATCTGTGGAGGAGATGGAGGAGGGCAACGAAAAAGCTGCCGAAGAGGAGGAGGGATTCTTTGCAGGAATAATCTCAAAGGTCACCGACGCCGTCACAGGCTTTGTCAGCTCACAGCTTGAAAAGGCAAAAAACACCATGAGCAATCTCATCGAAGCCACGGCGGTAATGGTGGTCACAGCCTGCATAATACCGGTTTTGGTGCTCCTTTTCGCCTTCTGGGTGCTCAAAATGCTGTTCGGCATCGACATACCGATAAATACGGCGGCTCTGAGAAGCGGAATAAAGAAAGCCGTTCCGAGAAAACATCAAATCTCCAAAGAATAAAAAACAGCCCTTCGGGGCTGTTTTTTTTAAACTTTACGAATTATCATCACCGCCGTGACCGCTGTGACAGCCAATGTCAAAAGACAGCCTGCCGCGCTGAAACTAAAGACAAAAACCGACGAAAGACCGTTTATAAGACAGTGAGTCAGAACACAGGGAAACACTCCCCCGGAGATCTTCCTTATTGCCGCCAGGGCAAAGGAAAGACTGAGACACATGATGCCGAACAAAAAGAAATTCATGTCAAAGTTAGAGGTGCCTTTGATGAAAAACAGCGGCAGATGCCATATCCACCATATCCCTGCCGTTACGGCGGCAGCTCCAAAGAAACCCAGCTCTTTTTCCAGCTCGGGCTGTAAAATCATTCGCCAGCCTGCTTCCTCGTTGCCGCCCATGAAAAGGGTCATCGGCAAAATTATCAGAAGCATGGAAAAGGGTGCGCCCATTTCAAAGCCGTTTACGGCACAGCCTGTGACAAAATATATTGCGGTAAACAGCAGGGCGACAAGATAGACCGAAGGGCGATGCTTTACATCGAATACCGACGAAAGCCAGGGTATAAAACCGTCGGTCTTTTTGCATCTCACAAGGGAAATGTAAGAGGCGGCGGTGGGAGAAAAACCCCCCAGTATGTGCAAGACCTGCAAAATCGGGCTGCCTATGTCAAACCCACAAAAAGTGCTCAAAAGGGCGGCGCCGCCCCAGAAAACTGCCGTAAGGCAGAAAGTAGTGAGCAGAAAATCGCCCACAAGTCTTTTGTTCACAGATATACCCCCGTCTATTTCCTGTCCAAAATACCGCGGCACTCTTCGGCAAAGCTCTCGCACCGGGTGCAAAGCTCGGCGGCAAGGGCGGCAAAGGCGGAAAAATCGGGATTTTGGCAAACTACCTTGCCCCATACGGCGTTTTCGCTATAAATCTCGCCGCTTTTTTCAAAAAGCGGAGCGAAGCTTTCGCCGATTTCACGGTTCTGACCCAAAAGCCACAGCACAAATACATTTTCGCCGTGAATGTATGCAAGGGAGATTTTGAGCTTTCTCTCCCTCAAAAACTCATCGGAAAAGGACAGAAAACTTATGTCACAGCTGCCCTTGTAAAGGTCGGACACTTTAAAACCCTTCTGGGTCAGGTATTTCCCCGCCACCGAGAAAGACGAAAAAAGAGCCGAAAAAACCTCCTTGAGAAGTCCCGATTTTACAAGCTCCGAATAAAGAGCAAAGCTTTTTGCCATAGAATTTTCCATTTTATCCTCCAATTTTCAATACTTAAAGTTTAAATTAAAATATAAAATACAATTTGTATACAGACTTATTCAAAGAGCTCGATAAATGGCGGAACTTCCGAAAGGCTCTGGAAATAAAGAGTGCGGCTCTTGACGCCGTATATATTTACAAGGATGTTGTCATTCTGCATTTTTCTGATATCGGCGCCGATTTCGTAGGTCCTGTATACGCCCTCCTTAAGAGTGCCCTTGTACTGTCCGTGTATGCTGAGATAGTGAAACTCGCCGTACTCCCCTTTCGTAAGGGCGCGCCTTACCTGAATGTTTTCAAAAGCCTCTAAAGTGCTGCCGAAAACCTCATCATCGGCAGGGAAATGGAAGTCGTTCCTGTCGTCGTCGTAATAGCTTATGTGCTTCCACACTATCTCGTCGGGAGCGACGCCGGACTCCTCAAATCCGTCCAGAATCCCCTGCCAAAGGGTGTTTTTTTTAGGCGTCACAAGGGACGACAGGCAAAAGGATACGAAAGCCAAAAGCAAAATACCGCTGAGAGTGATAAATACCTTTCTTTTCATAACTGCCTCCTTTGCCGGGATAGCCTATATATTGTGAAAAAATTATATCACACCGCATGAAATAAGTCAACGGAGCTACGATGGGCAGATAGTGCCCCACTATACATTTCGTGATATTTTTTGAAGCTAAAAAATAACGCAAAATGTTAAAATGAATGCGGCAGTCATAATAAATAACTGCTGTTCCGCATAGTCCGGGCATTGACAAATCCCAATGGAACGGCATTTCCTGCAAAACACAAAAAAGGAACGGCGAAGCCGTTCCTTTTTATTAAAACCTTGAATTACACATATTCGCATATGCCGTAGCCTGAAAAATAGTGAAGACTGAGCTCTCTCGAGATATATTCCAGAGCCTTTATGCCCCACACGCTGTTGCCCTTGCTGTTGAGGCTGGGGCCGTACACGGCGATTCCGAAGTTTTCCTCGGCGCAGCTCACAATGCCGCCGCCCACTCCGCTTTTGGCAGGCATGCCGACATTTATGGCGAACTCCCCCGAGCCGTCGTACATGCCACAGGTTACCATGAGGGTCTTGACGAGGGTGGATATCTTTTCCTCCACAATCCTCTCCCCCGTTAAGATGTTCACTCCGCCGTTGGCAAGGACGCTGCCGAAATATGCCAGATCTACCGCCGTAACCTCGACGGAGCACATTTTGAAGTATATATCCAGCACTTCTTCCACATCTTTTTCCAAAATGCCCTCGTTCAAAAGCATATAGGCTATGGCCCTGTTTTTCATGCCGGAGGATTTTTCCGAAAGATAGACCTTTTCATTGAGCCCTATGTCTGCCCTGCCGCAGAGCTTTCTCGTGAGACAGAGAAAATCCTCAAAGGGAGACGGGCTGTCTATAACCCCCGCCACGGCGATGGCGCCTGCGTTTATCATGGGGTTGAGAGGTATGTGGGTCTTGGTCTCCAGCTTTACAAGGGAGTTGAAGGCGTCGCCCGTGGGCTCTACCCCCACCTTGGAAAAGACTTTATTGTACCCTGCCGTCTGAATGGCGAGGATAAGGGATATGATTTTGGATATGCTCTGCATGGTGAAAGGCGTGAGACAGTCTCCCGCCGTGTAGAGCTTTTTGTTGTTGGCGGCGATGGCTATGCCCAGGGCGTTTTTGTCGGCGGTGGCCAGCTGGGGTATGTAGCTGGCCACCTTGCCGTTGTTTTCAAAGCCCTTAGCGTAGCTCAAAGCGCCCTGTATCACCTTTTCAAGGTTTTTGACTTGGCCTTTCATATCGGTATAAATAAATTATTCGGCTTTTTTCTCGATGTCGACCTTGATGGAAAGCTCCTTGAGCTGTTTCTCGTCGACGGGAGCGGGACAGGCTGTCATGACCTCGGCGGCAGTCTGAATCTTGGGGAATGCGATGACATCTCTGATGTCGTCTGTGCCTGTCAGCAGCATGACGAGACGGTCAAAGCCGTAGGCGATACCGCCGTGAGGAGGTGCGCCGTACTTAAAGGCGTCTATCATGTGGCCGAAACGCTCGTGGGCGTCCTCCCTTGTGAAGCCGAGAGCCTCAAACATCTTGTTCTGCACTTCGGGGTCGTGGATACGGATAGATCCGCCGCCCATTTCGTAGCCGTTGCACACTATGTCGTAGGCCTTTGCCATCATCTTTTCGGGAGCTGTCTCAAAAAGCGGAATGTCCTCATCGCGGGGAGCCGTGAAGGGGTGGTGCTTGGCGTAAAGTCTCTCGACGCCGTCGTCGTCTACGCCTTTTTCAAACAGCGGGAAGTCTGTGACCCACAGGAATGCAAAAGCCTTGGGGTCGATGAGGTTCTTGCGTCTTGCCACCTCGCATCTCAGTGCGCCGAGGGCTGTCTGAGCAGTCTCGGTGTCCTCGTGGGCAATGATAGCCACAAAGTCGCCTTCCTTGACATTGAGCTTTTCAAAGAGCTCGTTCTTCTTCTCTTCCGAGAGATTTTTGAGGAAGGAGGAGGAAACAGCGTCCTTTGTCACCTTTGCCCAGGCGAGACCCTTTGCCCTGTATGTCTTGACATATTCGCCGAGGGAGTCTATCTCCTTGCGGCTGAGAACATCTGCAAGACCCTCGAAGTTTATGGCGACAACCGAGCCGCCCTTTTCCAAAGCGCCCTCAAAGGGAGCAAAACCGCTGCCTTTTACGGTCTCCGAAACATCGCTAAGCTCAAAGCCGAAACGCATATCGGGCTTGTCCGAGCCGAAACGGCTCATGGCCTCATGATAGCTCATGCGGAGTATCGGGGTCTTTACATCTACATCTATTGCCTCTTTGAAGATGCGCTTGATAAAGCCCTCCTGAATGGCGATTACATCGTCCACATCTACAAAGGACATCTCAAGGTCTATCTGTGTAAACTCGGGCTGACGGTCGGCGCGGAGGTCTTCGTCTCTGAAACATCTTGCCAGCTGCATATAGCGGTCGACGCCCGAAAGCATGAGCATCTGCTTGTACTGCTGGGGCGACTGGGGCAGGGCGTAAAAGCTGCCCGGATGGACACGGGAGGGCACAAGGTAGTCTCTCGCTCCCTCGGGTGTGGACTTTGTCAGCATGGGGGTCTCTATCTCCAAAAAGCCCTCTTTGTCAAAATAATCCCTCGTAATCATTGCCGCCTTGTGGCGCATCCGGAGAATGCTCTGGAGAGAGGGGCGGCGCAGGTCGAGATAGCGGTATTTAAGGCGGAGCATTTCGCCTACATTTACATTGTCGTTGACCTCAAAGGGAGGTGTCTCGGCCTTTGTAAAGACCTTGAGTGTGTCGGCAAGAATCTCCACCTTGCCTGTGGGAATGTTGGGATTTATCGAGGAGCGCATACGGACGACGCCCTCTATGGCGACGACCCATTCCATTCTCATGTCCTCCGCCCTTTCGGCCAAAGCGGCGTCGACGGCGCTGTCAAAGACGCACTGCATGATGCCCGTGCGGTCTCTCACATCGGTGAAGATAAGGCTGCCGAGATTGCGGTTTCTCGCAACCCAGCCGTATACAGTCACGCGGCTTCCTATGTCGCTTTCTCTCATGGTGCCGCAGTAGCGGCGGTTTGTGCAGTTATTCATATATCTATACTCCGTAAAATAGTCTCCTGCCCGGCAGGGAGTGTGTCTACATATTTATAAGTATAATGCCTATCACCGTTAAAATCAAGGCTAAAATTTGTTTTTTGGTCAGCTTTTCCTTAAATACAAGGGCGGATATCAGGGCGATAAAGGATATTGTGCCCGAGGAGCTGACGGGGTACACCACGGCGGCGGGAAGGCTCATGAGAGCCATCAGCATAAAGACATCAGATGTCACATTTGAAAAACCGACGGCGGCGCCGAAAAATATGTTTTTAAAGTTCAGTTTGGCTCCGCCCCTCTTCTTTATAAATATGACCGACGCCAGAAACGCCGAGAAAAAGGTGCAGAAAACGAAAAAGTCATTGAGATCGGTGGTGACGGTCTTTTGAAAGACTTTAAGAGAGGTGCTGCCTATGCCCGAGCAAAGCATGAGAGCCACAAGGTATTTGTCGGCCTTTATGGCTCCGCCCGTGTAGCTCGCCAAAAATACGGCGGCAAGGGTAAAGACAACGCCTATCCACCCCAGCGTCTTGGGGGCTTCGCCCCAAAGCACAAGGCTTGTAAATATGGGAATGAGTATTCCCGCCTTGTTCCAAAGGGTGCACATTCCGGCGCCCGAGGTGGAAATCGCCCTTATCATCAGGGCCAAAGTCATGAGGTACATTGTGCCTGTAAACAGCGAAAAGCCCACCGTCATAATCCACTTGTAAAGGGGCGCGTCTATCTGAAGTCCGCCCCTCATGAAAAACAGAATGAGGGCAAAAACACTGGCGAAGAGGTAGTTGACCGAGGTGACGGTGTCCTGGTGGGTCTTTTGCTTTTCGCCTATTTTGAGAAAGAGAGTTATTGCCGAGGAAAAGGTGATGTTAAATAAAAGGAATAACATAAGAGCCTCTTTTGAATACTGTAAGTATAATTTAATATCTATATTACAAAAATGCAGGGTTAAACCCTGTCATTTTAAAGGCTGACTTTACATATAATCGTCACAGGAGGGGCTTAAAACTCTGGCGCTTGCGGGTATCTCGTCCACTCGGGTGCAGCTTGTGATGATGACCTGCCCCTTCCCTGCACTTTCCATTATATACTCCCTGCGGCTCTTGTCAAGCTCGCTGAATACATCGTCAAGTAGCAGCAGCGGATACTCGCCGCAGTCTCTCCGGTAGAGCTCACGCTCCGAGAGTTTGAGTGCCAGCGACGCCGTGCGGGTCTGACCCTGTGATGCAAAAAGACGGGCGTTTCTGTCGTTTACGAATATGGCGACATCGTCCTTGTGTACCCCTGCAAGGCAGGAGCGGGACGCCATTTCGGCGTTTTTGAGACGGTCAAAGTTTGCCCTCATCTCCTCTCTCAAAAGAGAGAGATCGTCAAAGCTTTTGAGCTCCTTTGGGCATGAGTACTCGATGAAAAGCTCGTCTCTGCCACCCGAGATTTCCTTTTGAGCCTCGGCCGCCAAAGGCGAAAGAGCCTTTACAAGGCGGTGCCTCAGATGGGCCATGCGAATACAGCACTCTATGAGAGCGCCGTCGTACTCGGGCAGAATGTCACCCATGGAGGGGTTTTCATCGAGATTTTTCAGTATCTTGGCCTTGCCTGCCATGAGCTTTGAATATTTCTGCAAAAGTGTGTGATAGGAGGGGTGGAGGTTTTTGATGCATCTGTCGAGAAAATCACGCCTTAAAGCGGGGGCGGAGGAGACAATAAAAAGGTCCTCGGGACAGAAAACCACACATTTGAGCACATCGGAAAACTCGGACGCCGTTTTTTTAACTCCGTTGATTTTTGCCACGGAGGGGGCGGCGCGGTTTATCGTAAGCTCCAGTTTAAAGTCCCGAAGACGCGAAAAAGCGGAGCAGGACAAAAATGCCGCCTGCTCCTCCCAATTTATAAGATCGGCCCTTTTGGCCCCCCGAAAGGAGCCTATGCCGCACATCATTCCGATGGCCTCAAGTAGGTTTGTCTTGCCGGTGGCGTTTTTGCCCGTTATGACATTTACGCCCTCCGCAAACTCAAACTCCCTCTGCCGGTAATTTCGGAAAGATGAGAGAGAAATACCGTTAATTTTCATTTCTTTTAAATACCGTGACGGTCATGCCGCCGCAGGAAACCGTGTCGCCGTCGCGAAGCTTTTTTCCTCTTTCAAAGCATGCGGCGCCGTTTACCGTTACAAAACCGTCTTTTATCAGCTCTTTGGCTTCGCCGCCGCTTGCCGCGAAGGCGGCGTATTTCAAAAAGGAATCGAGCTTTATGTAGTCGGTAAAAATCTCAACCCTGCTGTCCATTTGCATCAGCCTCCCCGGTGCTGTTTTTTGCCAGAGCCGCGTCGAGGCATTTCCTGCATATGTGCTTTCCCGAGATCTCGGTGAGATTTTTGGAAGAGCCGCAGAACACGCACTCGGCAGCGTCCTTTTTCATGATAATGCTGCCGCCCTCGAGATATATTCTCATCTGATCTCCCGGCTCTATCTTGAGTTTTCTTCTTATCTCAATGGGAAAAACAACTCTTCCCAATTCGTCTACTTTTCTTGTAAAACCGCCTGTTTTCATATTGCACCTCCTAAAATCAGTGACAGTCATAGGGCCTTTTTAAGGCTGATTAAATTATATACCGATTTTCGCCGAAAGTCAACCTTTTTTTACATTATTTAACATTTTTAATTTACATATTATTACATAAACTGACATTTTTTGACAAGGCTCGACAAACCCTTTTCAAAGGAGAAAAAATGATTTACAAAACGGTAGTTTTCATGCTGCTTTTTTCCTGCTTTCTGTGCCTTATAAACGGAGAGTGGGGAAACATGTCGGCAGGCTTTTTCGACGGCCTGAGCTCGGCTTTCGAGCTCATCACAACCATCTGCGCCCCCATATGTTTTTGGAGCGGACTTTCCGAAATCATGTCAAAATCAGGGTTCTCGGAAAAAATGGCCTGTTTTTTCAGGCCGTTTATCGGCTTCCTGTTTCCGAAGGAGAAAAAAGACAGGGAGTTTTCCTCCCATCTCTCCCAAAATATGACGGCGAATTTCTTAGGTCTCGGCAATATGGCAACCCTTGAGGGTCTCGAGTGCGGCAGGAGACTTTTGAAAATGGGAAGGCTTAACGCCGTTTCAAGGCTCATCGTTTTAAACACCGCTTCAATACAGCTTTTGCCCACTTCCATCTGCGCCGTAAGAGCCACATTGGGCGCCGCCGCACCCTATGACATATTGCCTGCCGTATGGGTCAGCTCGGTTTTTTCGGTGTGCGTGGGACTTTTCATATGCAAACTCATGGAGGATAAGGAAAGATGACCGAAGCGATACCGGTATTTATAGTAATCTCGGTTTTGGTGTGGGGAATTTTCAAAAAAACCGATGTGCAAAGCGATTTTTGCGCAGGAGTTGAAAAAGGACTCAAGCTCTGCGCCTTTATTTTCCCCAACATTTTGATAATGCTGGTGGCGGTGACAATTTTTTCAAGCTGCGGCGGCACCGACTTTTTTGCCCGCCTTATCTCTCCCCTCTTTGACCTTTTCGGCATACCCGTCGAGACGGCGCAGATCGTGCTTTTGCGACCCTTTTCGGGGTCGGGAGCTTTAGCTCTCGGCAGAGAGATAATGGAGCAGTACGGCGCCGAAAGCTACATTGGCCGCATCGCCGCAGTCATGCTGGGGGCCAGCGAGACCAGTGTCTACACAATCGCCCTTTACGGCGGCGTTTTGGGAATAAAAAACACGGGAAAAATCCTCGTTGCCGCCCTCTGCGCCGACATGGCGGCATTCCTCGCCGCCGTCTGGTGCGTCAGATTCATGTAAAATATTTTGCCGAAAAATGTTCCCCGTGAAACATTTATAAATAACGCACTCGCCCTCCGTATGCCGCCCCGCACAATCCGCCGCATTATTTAAAAAATCTCTTGACTGCGCCCTTGGGGAATGGTGTATCATATAGGCGAGGTGATAAAATGCTTATAAACGAAGTGTGCAGAAGGGCGGGCGTCACCAAAAAGGCGGTGGAATATTACGCCCTCAAAGGCCTTATAGCCCCCGTTTCCCTGCAAAACGGATACCGAGATTTTTCGGAAGATGACTTAAAATGCATAGAAAAAATTTCGGTATACAGAGGTTTGGGGCTGTCATTGTCGGAAATTTCGAGTGTTTTGGATAGAGAAAGCAAAAATATAAAGGGTATTTGCAGAAAAAACAGCTTGAGGCTGGAAATTATGTCGGAAAAGCAGGAGCTGCTCAAGGCCCTGTCCGAGGGCGAGAGCTTTGAAAATGTCAAAGCTGAGCTCGACCGCATTTATAAAAAGGAGTCGATTATGAACCGCCTTGCAGGCAGCTTTCCCGGCTTTTACGGACGGTATCTCTGCCTGCATTTCGGCCGTTATCTGAATGACACCGTAAAAACCGAGGAGCAAAACCGCGCCTTTGAGGAAATTATCGAATTTTTGGACGGTTGCCGCTTTGAGCTGCCATCAGAGCTGGAGGAATATGTGGAGGAAACTCCGGGCGGATTAGAGGAAAAATTTGCAAAAAATACAAAACGAAAATATTTCAAAGGCCATAGAAGACCCTGAAAAGTATGTGGAAAATCACAGAGAGGAGCTGGAAAGCTATATTTCCTTTAAAAATTCCGATGAGTACCGAGCTTCAAAGGCGTTTCTTTTGGAAAAGGCGTTAAAGGAGTTTGCACAGAACAAGGGTTATTCGGAAATCTTTATACCCGCCATGTGCCGCCTTAGCCCCTTTTACCGCGATTATTTTGAAAAGCTGCAAAAGGCCAACGAAAAGTTTGAGTCCGCCATTTCAAAAATCTCAAAGGATAAATGAAATCTATTTCTTCCCTGTGCAGGATTTTAAATCTGCACCTGTGGGGAACGACTTTTATGTCATTCCGCCAAAGCCTGCGGAATGAATAATCCTTACGGAACGGCATTTCAGCCGTTCCCTACTGAAAAAAGGTTCAAAATTCTTCCGATTTATTGATATGGCACAGACTTAAAGCCTGATTTGTAGGGAACGACCGCGTGTCGTTCCGTTTAGTCTGTGCGTTGATTAAGCTTTACGGAACGGCATTTCAGCCGTTCCCTACTAAAAAAAGGTTCAAAATTCTTCCGATTTATTGATATGGCACAGACTTAAAGCCTGATTTGTAGGGAACGACCGCGTGTCGTTCCGTTTAGTCTGTGCGTTGATTAAGCTTTACGGAACGGCATTTCAGCCGTTCCCTACTAAAAAAAGGTTCAAAATTCTTCCGATTTATTGATATGGCACAGACTTAAAGCCTGA
>ERZ779866.2099-NODE-2099-length-18684-cov-4.445273_pt1 | contig 18684 bp, 19 predicted proteins | sample MGYA00511248_ERZ779866 | MGnify/ENA primary metagenome ERZ779866 (study PRJEB29588, sample SAMEA2155758) | human gut metagenome | biome: human gut; feature: human-associated habitat; material: faeces | place: Denmark | collected 2008/2010 ... | reverse complement strand
GGCGCTTGTCGATGATGGCGAGGTCGACTTCGAGAGCCTTGGCCATGGCGCGGGCGCGGACAACGCCGCCGACGTCCGGGGAAACAACCATCAGGTCGTCGTACTTGCGTTCGACGAGGTCGTTGAGAAGAACCGGGGTGGCGTAGATGTTGTCGACCGGGATGTCGAAGAAGCCCTGGATCTGGTCGGCATGGAGGTCCATCGTGAGGACGCGGTCAACGCCGACAGCCTGAAGCATGTTGGCGACGACCTTGGCGGAGATGGCCACGCGCGTGGAACGCGGACGGCGGTCCTGACGGGCATAGCCGTAGTAGGGGATCGCAGCCGTGATGCGGCGGGCGGACGCACGCTTGAGGGCGTCAACCATGATCATGAGTTCCATCAGGTTGTCGTTCGTCGGAGCGCAGGTGCTCTGAAGGATGAAGACGTCCTTGCCGCGCACATTGTCGAGCAGCTGAACCATGACTTCGCCGTCGCTGAAGCGGTTGACGGTGGCGGAGCCAAGGGGAATGTTGAGATATTTCGTGACAGCCTGGGCAAGTTTCGGGTTGGCGTTGCCCGTGAAGACCATCATACTTTCCGGAACCATGGGATCCATGACTTAAGCTCTTTTCGTGGGCGGGGGCTTGCGCTCTCGCAGTTAACAACAGGGAAGCCGTCAGAGTAACACAAAGACGGCCCTGAAAAAAGAAAGGGAGCGCATTTGTTGCCTCCCATCCTCTTTCGTTTTTGTGCTGGCAGGGGTAGAAGGATTCGAACCTTCGAATGCCGGAATCAAAATCCGGTGCCTTAGGCCAGCTTGGCGACTCCCCTACAAATTTTGGTTCAGCATGATAATGCTGACAACGTCGGGTGTATTGTAAGACTTTTTACCGAAAAATGTTTCCAAGTTTTCGGAATGTTCTTAAACACCCTTTCCGCCTCTTCTTTTTGCATTAATGCAAAGGCTGCCGAACCGGAGCCTGTCAGGCGGAATTGAGGTAAAGCTGTTAGTAATCGATTTACCTCAGGGTTCACAATTTTTACGATCGGTTCTAGATCATTGTGTCCCAGACTCATCCAGTCGCCCGTTTGTCGAGCGGCGTCGAGGATCGACATTTTGACGTATTTCGTGTTCCTTGTCAAGTCCGGATGCGAAAAAATTTGAGGAGTCGGTTGACTGACCCCCGGCCATATCACCGCAAAGGGTAAAGAAGGGATGTCAATCGGCTGCAATTTTTCCCCGATGCCTTCAACCCATGCATTTGTACCCAATAAGAAAAATGGCACATCGGCTCCTAATCTGGCGGCTAAAGACATGAGTTTTTCAGTGGGGATGGCAAGATTCCACAGGCAATTTAATCCCATCAGTGTGGTGGCGGCATCAGAAGAGCCTCCGCCTAAACCGGCTCCTGCAGGAATTCGTTTGATAACTTCGATGTCTGCCCCCAACGATGTACCGGTTTCTTTTTGAAGCAATCGAGCGGCTCTGACACAGAGGTCTTTTTCGGGTTCTCCGATAATGTCGCCGGTTCTGTTGATTAAGCCATCATTGCGAAGAGAAATGCGAACAGTGTCACACAAATCAATTAGAACGAATACCGACTGCAGTTCGTGGTAGCCATCGGGACGCCGACCGACAACATGTAAAAACAGATTTAATTTGGCAGGGGCAAGAAGTTCAAGAGGCATTTCTATTTGAAATCAGCAAAAGTATTGATATGGACGGAGAGTTCTCAGTGTTCGGTCTTTGAAGTCGGATTCTTTTGGGAAGAGCCGATTCATCATAATTTTCGTATTGAATTAACCAACCGTTTTGTTCAATTTGTCGGTAAGGAGGTTTATCGGGCAAAGTTTTTGCATAGCTTCCGGGAACAGGAATGCCGTCAATCCAATACTGTAATCCTTCGACGGGAACACTGAATCCCAAGGTTTCCAACAGAAGTGACTCTGCATCAGAAGCCTCAATGGTGGGATTGCCGAGTGTTTCCAAAGAAATGTTCTTTGGCGTTTGAGTGATTCGGGCTAAGGTGTTGCCCAGAGGGCTCTTTAAGTCCAGTATTGTCAATACATCACTCGTATGAGTGAGAGTGAATCGGCCGCTATGATTTTCGCGATTGGTAGCTGATTCGGCAGAAATGGAAAAACGTCCTTGCCACGATTGCTCTAAATCGGGTGTTGATAAAGAGACGCAACCGGTCAAACCAAGCGCCATGACAGAAATTAAGGTGAGCGTTCTAAGCGACATTGTCATTCCTAAAACCTCAGGTGAAGACGATCCATCAATGCGTTGACAACCGGATCATCGGCGTTTTCTCTAAGCATTGGTCTCAAAATCTCCATTGCTTTCTGTGTTTTGCCCTGCACTTGATAAAGCTCGGCCAGATGCAGCAAAATTTCTTTGTCTTTGAGAAGAGAGACCGCTTTTTCCAAGTATTTTTGAGCCTCAGCCAGCTGCCCTTTTCGAAAGAGAAGCCACCCCATCGAATCCAAATAGGCGGCGTTATCAGGCTTCATTTCCAACGCTTTCTCAATTAATGACTGAGCCTGATCCAGTTTGACATTGTTGTCAACCCAAAGATAGCCGAGCGTGTTGTAGAAATCCGCTTCATTGGGATGAAAATTAATGGCGTCCTGAAGGTATTTTTCAGCTTCAGAAAGACGGTGCAGCTCATTGGCCACAATGGCACACTGGTAAAGAAGCGTTGCATTGTCCGGATCCGTTTCAAGCGCCTGTTTCATCGCTTTGTAAGACGGACCGATCGATCCCTGCTCGTAAAGAATCTGGGCTTTCTTATATAAAAATTCTGTCTGCAGCCGTTCATCCACTTTAGTTTTATCCAAAACATTGAGAGCTTCTTTAAAGCGTTTTTCGGCAGCTAAACTTTGCGCCAAGAATAGTCGCGCTTGAGGATAAAACTCGCTGCTTGCATCGACTTGCTTAAACCACTCAGCAGCCGCCCCAAAATGCCGCTGCTTGTAGTCAATCATGCCCAGTGAGAGATAGGTTCTCGGCAGACGGTCTTGAAATGATTTTCGATCTTTAGCCTGGCGCTCAAACATCATCAGATAGCGCTTTGTCTCATCAGTAAGTCCGACATTGTCACAGACACTGGCTAAAGTAAAAGCTAAGTCAGGCAAAGTTTGAGCGAATGAATCCAAAACCTTGATCTGTTTTTCGACGCCTTTTTTATTTTGAGTTCTTGCATAAGCTTTGGCCAAACCAAGCTGTGCATCGTAGTCTTTAGGATGTTTGAGGACAAAGTTTTCCAACAGCCGAATGCTTTCTTTAGGTTGTTTAGAGATCAAAACATCAGCATATTCAAGTAAGGCGGCAGAGCTGTCCGGAAGTTGTTGCCAAGCTATCTTTGCGTAATGTTCGCCTAACTCAGCATTGCCAGTACGGCGATAAAGTTTGGCTAATGTTAATGCGGACTCTTTTTGTTCCTTACAAAGTGAAGCCAGCGGACGGAGAAAATTAAGCATTTCCTGGGGCTGCCAATTTCCCAATTCCGCCTGGATGGCGATGGCTTGAAAACGCTGCAATTTCTCTGTTTGGTTTGCGCTTTCAGCGATAAGTTTGTGAGCCTTTTTAGCCAAGCTTTCTGAATTCTCACCTTGACGAATTTGACTCAGCAAATTAGCCAATTGAGCGTTCTCATTTTCGGGTGCCAGAGTTTCCCAAAGTTTGGAGGCTTCGCCGGCTAACTCAAAAGCGTGAGCAGCATCGGCGATCTCAAAAGCGCGTTGTGCCAAGCGAGAGTCTTTGGTGGTGCGAGCCGTTTGCATATAGGTTTGAAACGCAGTGCCGAGATCATGGCGCTGCAAAGCGAATTCAGAAGCGATGATCTGAAACAAAAGACCGCCGGTTAATTCAACATTCGGAAGGGTTTCTTTGGCAAGGACCGGTGCAGCCATGCAGCAAAGAGCTATGGCACTACAGAGGGATTTCTTTATAGAAGATGATTTCAGTGGCATGGCTTTATAATCCAACAAGACTTCGCTATTGTACTGTTTTCCTGAAAAATCAATGCATCCGAAACAATTCTCCCTCACGCTTATCACCTGGCAGAGAAACCATGGCCGTCATCATCTTCCCTGGCAAGTAGCAGAACCTTATGCGCGTTGGATTTCGGAAATAATGCTTCAACAGACTCAGGTAGCAACTGTAATCGAATATTATGATCGTTTCATGAAACGCTTCCCGACTGTGCAGGATTTAGCTAAGGCACAAGAAGATGAGGTAATGCAGTATTGGTCCGGCTTGGGGTACTACAGCCGAGCCAGAAATCTGCATAAAGCCGCACAGATTATTGTTGATGAGAAAAAAGGGATTTTTCCGAAAACTCGCCAAGAGTGGGAGGCACTGCCCGGTGTCGGCCGCAGTACCGCCGCTGCGATTGCTGCATTTAGTTTCGGTGCCAGGGAGACAATACTGGACGGCAATGTCAAACGAGTGCTTGCCCGTTTGTTTCGCATTGAGTCGCCCGTTAATGAAACAGGTACGGTCAAAGAGCTTTGGTCTCTGGCTGAAAAGCTTTTGCCCGAACAAAACATAGAAGATTACATTCAGGGACTGATGGATTTGGGAGCAACGGTTTGCATGCGTAACCCCAAGTGTGTACTTTGTCCCTTTCAGCAAGAATGTGAATCATTGAAAGCAGGATTGCAAAATAAAATTCCGGTTACTCTGAAGCGTTCCAAACGTCCTCAAAAAGAAAGAACATTTCTCTTGCTTTGGGATGATGACGAGTGCTTTTTACAAAAAAGAAGCGTCAAAGGTGTTTGGGAAGGACTTTATTGTCTTCCGGAAAAAGACGGAGTGCTCACACAGGAGGCGGCAGAAAGGATAGTTTCGGAGCAGGGTTTTTGCGTAAAAAACACAAGAGCGCTTGAAAGCTTTTCTCACGATTTTTCTCATTACCGTTTGATCCTTCACCCGATTGCTGTTCGAGTAAACAAAAAGCCCTTGACGTCAAATTCAGAGCGATGGATCAAACTGGCGGACTTGCCCGATATTGGCTTGCCTGCACCGATAAGAAGTCTTTTGGAAAAGTTCTTTCTTTAAAGACTTTGAGACAGTCCTTTAATCGGCGTTCGTGCTTGTCCGATGATTCGGTGGCGAATCGTTACTGAAGCCGTTTTTTCAGCGAAATATTTAGCCAGAGTTTCTGCCACGTAAACAGAGCGATGCTGACCGCCCGTGCATCCGATGGCGACAGTCAGGTAGTGCCTGTTGGTTGCCTGGTAGCTGGGGAGCCATTTTTCAATGAAGTGTGTGATGTCTGCAACCATTTCGTTGACAGCCGGCTGTTTTTGCATGTACTCGATAATCGGAGAATCCTTGCCTGTCAGCGGGCGCAATTGAGGATCGTAGTAGGGGTTGGGCAGATTTCTGACGTCAAACACAAGGTCGGCGGCGATGGGGATGCCGTGTTTATAGCCGAAAGATTCAAAAGATAAACTCAAATCCGCATGGGGAGCGTCAGCGAAGTCCTTCACCCAAGTGCGAAGCGTATTGCTTTGCAAGTGAGTAGTGTCAACTACATGCGCCTGAACACTATAGGGTTCAAGCAATTCACGCTCTTTATTGATGACTTCTGCTAAGGTGACTTTTTCTTTGTTTTTACTGAATCGCAATGTCAGCGGATGACGGCGCCTTGTTTCAGAAAAGCGTTGAATAAGTTCCTGAGTGGTAGCGGTAAGAAACAGAACCCTGACATCCCAATCTTTTTGGGCATTGAGCTCCTCAATGAGTTTTTCGGGCGCATATCCTTCAAAGTCACTTCGGGCATCCACGGCGAAGGCAACAAATTCCTGTGTTTGCTGCAAGGATTTTGCCACCGGAATCACAAACGACAAAGGCAGATTGTCAATACAGTAATAACCGGAGTCTTCCAACTGACGAATAGCAACGGATTTGCCGGAACCGGAAAGACCGGTGACAATAATAAGCTTCATATGACCGCCCCCACAAACAGCTAGATTATTGTAGCGAATTGTCAGGTATTGTTTTCCACCGCAGCGACGACAACGGATTGATGTCCCTGCTGTTCTTCTTTTAGCTCCGCTTTGACTTCCTCGTTGAGGATATCCCATTCGTTTTCCAGCGCATCTTCCTGGGTTTCTCGTGCTAAAACAGTGGGTGCAACCCAATCCATGACACAGGAACAGACTTCAACGCTGTTTTCCGCTTTACGGAGTTTTGCGCAAAACGATTTATTTTCCAACATTGCAATACATTCGCGCAACAGCGGCAAATACTCATCGTCATCGTCTGTTTTCGGGACAATCAGGAAAAAGAAAATATCAACCGGCTTATTGTCGTAGGGCGTGGGGTCAATGTGAACAGGGCGCTGCAGCAGCACAATTGTGATGATAGGATGCTTTAGTCCGTCTATTTCACAATGTGGCAGTGCAACACCGCCTCCCAATGCATTGTTGCCGATGCGTTCTCGCGCATAGAGTGCTTCAAAAACCTGAGTATGGGGCACGCCTGACATTTGAAAAGTCAGGCAGGCCTCTTCAAACACTCGTTTTTTTGTCGCACGTTGCATCGAGTTAAAAAAGATGACGTTCGACGAAGATAAGTATTGGTAAATTTGATTCATGGCCGCGATTACATGCGGAAATCTTTACCTAAATAGGCGTCTTTCACCGCTTCATTTTGAACGATATCTTTCGGGTGACCGCTTGCCAATACGCCTCCGTCACAAATGATGTAAGCGTGATCACAAATCCCTAAAGTTTCGCGGACGTTGTGGTCAGTGATGAGAACGCCGATGCCGCGTTGCTTGAGGAAACGAACGATGCGTTGAATCTCAATAACAGCAATGGGGTCAACGCCTGCGAAAGGTTCGTCCAACAAAATGAATTTGGGTTCTGCAGCCAGCGCACGGGCAATTTCCGTACGGCGTCGTTCACCACCCGATAAGCTCATGGCCGGGTTGGTTCTCAGGCGTGTGATCTGCAGTTCTTCGAGTAAGTCGTTGAGTTTTTGTTCAATGACCTCTTTGCTGTAACTTTTGCCGTTTTCATCGTGCTGCAGCTCGAGAATGGCTCGGATATTTTCCTCCACTGTCATGCGTCGGAAAACTGAAGCTTCCTGCGGAAGGTACGACACTCCCAAGCGTGAACGCTGGTAGATCGGCAGGTGAGCGATGGATTGACCGTTGAGTTCAATGGTGCCGCCATCGGCCACAATCAGTCCTACAACCATATTGAAAGTGGTTGTTTTACCCGCGCCGTTAGGTCCCAGAAGGCCGACAACTTCACCGCTTCTGACTTCAAGAGAAACATCCTGAACGACCCAGCGACTGCCGTAGCGTTTTTTCAAACCGAGTGCGCGTAAGGTATTGACTGACGCCGCTGATTCGCTGTCATGGCTGTTGTCTTCAGTCGCAATTTCTTCGGTTTGACGATTAATTTCGAGATTTTCTTCAGTACTCGGCACGATGGTTCCTTTTACTTGGCAGTGGTCATTTCAATAGCTAACTAGCGTGAATTGCTTCGCGGCGCAATCACTGTGCTAGCTCGACCACCGCTGTTACCTTGGATAATTGTACGTGAGCGAATCGTATCGTAGATGATTTTATTGCCGCGCGCACTGTCTTTGACGACACCGTTTTCCGATCGCTGCACAAGCGCTTGTCCGGTCAGAGTAACAATACCGGTCTGCTCTTCATAAACGATTTGTTGGGCTCGACCGGAAACCCACTCCTCAACTCCCTTGACTTTGGGATCTCGTTTTTGGCGAAAGGTCGCTAAATTACCCGTGAGAGTACCTTTCTTGTAGCCGGTAGCGGTCTCCTGAAGAACCAGTTTTTGACCGGTCAGGCGCATGGTTCCTTGGTCAACACGAACCGAGCCGGTATAGGTGGCTACTTGTTTAACTTGATCTCCGAAAAAGTGGTTCGCCTGAATTTCAATGGGCTTTTGTCTGTCCTGACTTTCAGCTTGTGCATAGGTGCAGGCAAAGCCAAGGAGCAAAACAAGCAGCGCGTTGTATTTCATCGCAGTTACCTTTATTGAGGAAGTAGGTTTTTCGAGCCGCCCTGAGGTTCGATCACTGTAGTGACCCGACTTTTCAGTTCAATGGTTTGATTCATATTGTCAAATACCATTCCTGTGCCTCGAGCATGATCATCGCCGCTGAAAATATCAACAACATCGTCGGATTCGTAGCGGTTAATGTCGGTGTAGACCGTCATGCTTTGGGTTTCAAGACGGCTTGCAGCCGTGTTGCCGTTGGCTGCGCGAGAGACGACCACATCGCCTTCAAACAAATAGGTTTCTCCGGCATCATTGGAATGCCCCTTGAGGGCTTCCGCATGTGTCAGAGGTTCGTTTGGCGAAACAGTTGTGGCTCTGGGCTTGATCATAGTGACAGAGTCATTGGAGAAGTGACGAAACTCCTCGGCCTGAAGACGATTTTTTGCAACTCCCGTTTCGTCAAAAGTGATGATGGTGGCCTGAGAAGCGATAAAGTCAGGAGAATCTTCGCTCGGCACATAGCGCAAATTGCTAAACGAGGCCTGCATCGCATACCAGTAGCTCGCAGCAATAAGGATCAGCAACAAAATGATAGCGATAATCGCGGTCAGTCTTTCGCGCATGTTTTTCCCAATCAATAACGATGTACTGCATTCGGATCCGGATGCAGGAACATATTCTCAAGAGTATTTTCCCACTTCCCTTGAGCTTTTAAAATATATTCAGCCAACTCTCGTACGGCGCCGGCTCCGCCCTCATGGGCGCTTTTGAAGTCGGCCAGCCGTTCGATCTCTTTGACGGCATTGCTCGGACAGGCGGCAAGCCCCACTTGCTGAATGACGGCATAATCAGGGAGATCATCGCCGATATAGGCAATGTTTTCAGGCTTGAACCCTGTCACAGACAAAAGTTCCTGCAGTCCCTTAACCTTGTCTCTTTGCCCCTGAAGAACATTTGTAATTCCCAGTTCTTGCGTACGTTTTTTCAGAATTTCAGAACTGCGGGCGGTCAAAATGGCGACGTCAATTCCGTTTGCAAGAAGCATTTTGATTCCCAAGCCGTCTTTGACATCAAAGGCTTTAAACAGTTCACCCTCATTGCCGATATAAATTTTTCCATCGGTAAGAACACCGTCAACGTCGCAAATAAGGAGCCTGATTTTTTGAGCTTTTTCAAAAAGTGTCATATTACTTTCGCCGTCATTAAATCATGGATGTGCAAAGCACCGATCAGTCGGTTTTGTTCGTCAACAACCAATAGTTGATTGCATAACGACCGATCCAGGATATGGGCCGCTTCGGCAGCCAATGCTGACTTCGAAATGGTTTTCGGCGACGGAGTCATGACATCGGCTATGCAGACGTTTCTGATGTCTCCCACTCGTTCAATCAGACGACGCAGATCACCTTCGGTAAAGATGCCCTTAACACAATTATCTTTGTCAACAATGGCTGTCATGCCGATACGCTTGAGCGTGATTTCGCGAACGGCATCCAAAACGGATACTGTGTTGAGTACGCTGGGCACCTTTTCGCCGGTGCGCATGACATCACTGACATGAATTAAGAGGCGGCGGCCGAGTGCTCCGCCCGGATGTGAACGTGCAAAATCATCAGCTGTAAATCCCTTGGCTTGAAGGCATGCGACGGCCAACGCATCGCCCAAGGCTAATGTGGCTGTGGTGCTTGTCGTCGGCGCAAGACCCAGGGGACAAGCTTCCTGTCTGACGCCGATGTCCAAGTGAATGTCCGCATATTTGGCAAGCGCGCTGTCCGGAGAGCTCGTCATTGCAATCAGGGGTGTGCCTTCACGCTTAATAACCGGGACAATTGTCAAAAGCTCATTGGTTGTTCCCGAATTGGAAATGGCAATCAGCACATCGTCTCGCGTAATCATTCCTAAGTCGCCGTGAGCGGCTTCTCCGGCATGAACAAAAAAGGACGGCGTGCCGGTGGAGGCAAGCGTTGCTGCCAATTTGCATCCGATATGACCGCTTTTGCCGACACCGGAAACAACGACCCGACCTTTGCAGTTCAGCAGACATTGCACCGCCTGCAGAAAAGGTTCGCCTAATTTGTCAGCCAGGTCAGTCAGAGCCTTCGCTTCTTGGATTAAAACAGTACGAGCCAACGCCAAAGTGGAGTCGTTCGTATGAGCGTGTTCAATCATTTGTTCTGTTCCTATTTATGTGCGACAGTCAACGGAAAGTTTCAGTCCGACGCAATCAGTGATTGAGAATTTTCGACAGGAATTGTACGGCGCGCTCGCTCTTTGGCTGCGTAAAGAATTCCTGTGTGGGAGCATTTTCAAGGATTTCCCCGTTTTCCATGAAAAGCACTCTGTCGGCAACGCGTCTGGCAAAACCCATTTCGTGGGTGACGACCATCATGGTCATTCCGTCCTGAGCAAGTTCAACCATGACATCGAGTACTTCGTTGATCATTTCCGGATCAAGTGCAGAAGTCGGTTCGTCAAAAAGCATACAAACCGGATCCATAGCCAGAGCTCGGGCGATGGCCACACGTTGCTGCTGACCGCCGGAGAGCTGCCCGGGGAATTTTAATGCCTGTTGTGACAGGTGCACGCGTTCAAGGAGGCTAAGTCCGCGCTGTGTCGCCTCATCTCGGCTTCGGCCCAATACTTTCATTTGAGCCAAAGTTAAGTTGTCAATGATCGAAAGGTGGGGAAAGAGCTCAAAATGCTGAAAAACCATGCCGATATGACGGCGCAGTTTAGGTAAATTCGTTTTCGGGTTGCCGACATCAATGCCATTGACGATGATTTTGCCCTCTTGAAAGGGTTCCAGTCCGTTGACGGTCTTAATCAGAGTGGACTTGCCTGATCCCGACGGACCGCAAACGACCACAACTTCCCCCTTCTCAACGCTGGCAGTGCAGTCTTTGAGAACTTGGAAACTCTCGCTGTACCATTTGCTGACATGTTGAATTTCAATCATTGCCATGATGATCAATCCTAATGGGCTTTCGCACTGAAATCGGGCTTTCTGCCTTCTTCAAATGCCTTGCATGCTTCTTTGGCTTCGTCACTGTCGAGACGGGAAATCAGCACTTCGTGTTCGGCATTCAAAGCTTGTCGGATAGCCTGTCCTTGGTTCTTTCTCAGCAAGGCCTTGGTTGCTCTCAGGCTGCCGGCGGGAAGTTTGGTTAAGCGAGCCGCACGGGCCAAAGTCTCTTTAAGGACTTCGTCATCTTTGAATACAGCGGTAACGAATCCCATATGAACCGCTTCGCTCGCTGTAATAGGCTCACTTAAAAGAAGCTTTTCCATGGCTTTTTTAAAGCCCGCTTTTTCGCTTAAGGTATAGGTTAGCGCATATTCCGGCGTTAACCCAAGAGCGGTGAACGGTACGGAAAAAAGGCTCTTCTCACCGCAGTAAACCATATCGGAGAAACAAAGAATGGCTACACCCAGGCCGACCGCCGGTCCTCTGACGGCCGCCAAAATCGGTTTGTCAAAGGCGATCATCGCTTCAATCAAAGCGTCATAGGCCTCTTGAGTTTCCTCGGTTCGATGCAGTGATTCAGAAAAATCCGCACCGGCGCAAAAAATATTATCCTCACCGCTGAGCACCACGCAGCGGACAGCGTCATCTTTTTGGGCTTCAGCCAGCACCTTGACCCAACTTAAGCATGTCGCGGCGTCAATCGTATTGCGCTTGGCAGGCCGTGACAGTGCGATATGACAAATGCCATTTTGTACATTAATTGTTAAATCAGACATGATTCCTCGTTACAGGTCCAAGGTAAAAGTAATAAAGGCTTCATCAAGCGTATCTTCTTCGTGGCATTTAAAGCCTAAAGAATTCATCAGACCGAACATGCCGTCATTGCCTTTTAGCACGTACCCGATCAGAGTTCCTACTTTGGCTGTCTTGGCCTGTTCAATCAATTCTCCCATCAGGATGGTGGCCAGTCCGCGTCGCTGCCAATTGTCTTCGACAACCACGCCGAACTCGGCGTATCGGGTGCCGGGGATACGTTTAAAGCGGCTCACGCCTCGGATAAATTCCGGCTCCTCCGGGTCACAAGCGACGATAGCAATCTCGCGGTTGTAATCGATATTGGTCAGCTCAACAATTTTCTCACGCGCCAATTCATTCGATGAAATGTGCAGGCGCAGATATGTTGTTTGCGGCGAGAGTCTTAACAAGAAATTTCTGAGCGCATCATAGTCCTGGGCGTGGATATTGCGCAGGAAAACAAAGCCGTTTTTAATTTCCCGCCAATTCGTGTCGACAAAGGGTTCAGGAGCAAGCGTCAAGTGAGAAGCTCGGTCATCCTTGTCCAGGTTGCCCGGGGCAATTCCGACGTGAGCGTCAAGCGCGATACAGCCGCCGTCATCGACCAAAATCGGATCAATCGTGAGTTCACGAATAAGCGGAAAATCGGTGACAAGCTTCGATACTCTCATCAAAACCTGGGCTAAGGCTTCCTTGTTGGCAGGAGGCATGCCACGGAAGAAATCCAGAGAACGGCTGACGCGAGGTTTTTCAATAAGTTCTCTGGCAAGCGGTTCGGTCAAAGGCAGCAGTTCGCAGACTTCATCATGATAAATGTCACCTGTATAACCGCCTGCGCCGAAACTGATAACAGGACCAAAGCGAGAATCTGTGTGAACCGAAATTTTCACCTCCCGTCCATCAGGACGGCGGATGTAGCGCTGCACGTAGAGCCCCTTTAATTGAGCATAAGGGGCGCGCTGTGTAATGTTATCCAAAATGGTTTGGCTGGCTCGGTACACTTCATTTTCATCACAAAGATCCAGACGAACACCGCCGACATTGCTCTTATGAATGACACCATTGGCCAGTGCTTTAATCACAACAGGAAAGCCGAGTGTTTTGGCGGCATTGACAGCCTCTACCGGAGAATGAACTAAGATGCCTGAGGCGGCTGTCAGCCCCATGCAGGCTAAGAGCCGCTTGGTTTGCAGCTCATCCAGACTGAAGCAGTTATTGTTTTTGTTTTCTTCAAAAATGGCTCTGATCGCTTTCTTATCAGCGGCCAACGGTGCAGTCTCTGCTGCGATGGTTGCCGACAGATAACGTCTGGACTGCGCATAATGAGCCATCCAGGAAAAGGCTTTGATAGCGTCTTCCGGACTCTTTAAAACGGTAATCGGATGATCCTTTAAGCGCTGTTTGGCGGCAATGGTCTCCGCCTCCCCAACCCAAGCGGTAATGATCGGTTTGAAGCTCGCGTCGGTTGCGTAGGCAATCGCATCACAAACGCGCTCAAGCGGTGCGGCAAAAGTCGGTGCCGTAACAATCAAGATGGCATCAACATTTTCATCTTTGTTAAGCGCATCAACGGCGAGCTTAATACGTCTGGGATCGGCATCAGCCCAGAGATCCACCGGATTGGTCATGGGCAATGGATTTTCAAAAATCCGATGCAGTTTTTCGGTGGTTGCCCGTGAAAGAATAGCCAGTTTGACGTCGGTTTCTACTGCGGCGTCAGCAGCGAGCACGCCAAAACCGCTGCCGTTGCAGATGATGCCGATGCGATTGCTTCTGGGCAGGCGGCGCTGGCAGAAAATTTCAATCGCAGACAACATGTCTTCCAGACCGTATACACGGATTGCTCCTGCTCTTTCAAGCAAAGCGTTAAAGACTTTGTCGTCTCCTGCAGGAACTCCCATTCGGCTTGCAAGCAGCTGCGAAGCTTGCTGGCTCTTACCGCCGCGAAGGACAATGACGGGTTTGCGGCGTGAGGCTTCTCTGATGGCCGAGAAAAATTCTCTTGGATTACGAATGCCTTCGACGTGCAGAACAATGACGCTGGTTTCTTTATCCTGAGCAAGAAAATCCACCACCTCGCTCATTGAAACGTCGATTTCGTCACCGGTGTTGATCAAGCATGAAAATCCGATGTCACGGATTCGCTGAGAACTCAAGATGGAAGTGCCGATGACACCCGACTGACTGGCAAAAGCGACGTTGCCGCTTTTGGGCAATTCCGTCCAGTAACTTGCGTTCAAGTTGATAGACGGACGCATGATCCCCAGGCAGTCCGTGCCGATTAAGCGCAGTCCTAATGAATGTGCTTTATTAACGATATGAGCTTGCCATGTCGGATCTGATGTTACAGAGGCATCACTCGGGGCTAAAGCAACCCAGTGCGTACCGTGCTCGGCGATGTCTTCGAGCAGGCGTTCAATGCTCTTACTCGGCACAGCCAAAACGGCCAGATCAATCTCATCGTCTATGGTTTTAATTGACGGATAGCACTGGACATCGCCCAAATACCGATATTTGGGGTTGATGGGATAAATGCGGCCGGTATATCCCCCGGAGATAATGTTCTTCCAAAGCGCCGTTCCACGGGAAGTTTCGCGATCGCTGGCACCAATAATGGCGATGGATTGCGGAACAAATGCTGAGTGAAGTTGATGCGACGTATCCATTAGAAAATCTTAAAAAATCTTTTACGTGAAAATTAACCTCACAATTTTACTCAAAATTGCCCTAACTCCCTATTTTTTCGTAAGAAAATATTAAGAAAGGTTTGGACTTTTTAGGCCGATTACAGTGGTCTGCTTTGCTAAAATTTAAAGAGATGCGGCTGGTTTTTCAAAAATGAAAAAACAGTGGCGAAACAGATCTTAAAAATCGTTATTTTCAAGGATTTTTATGAAAGTCAATGGAATCCCCACCCGTACCATTTGGTCCGTCGATCACGGTCAGGCAATCGGAATTATTGACCAGACACGGCTGCCTTTTGAATTCCGAAAAGAAATTTTGCCTGATTGGCAGTCAGTGCGAGATGCGATTTCAACAATGAAAGTGCGCGGTGCCCCTTTGATCGGAATCACCGGTGCCTGGGGTATGGTGCTGGCTATTCGTGATAATCCTGAAGACGATTTTATTCACGAAGTACGAAGTGAGTTAATTTCTTCGAGGCCGACCGCGGTTAATTTGCAATGGGCGGTGGATCATATCGTCAAAAAAGTCATGCCGCTCGCTAAGAAGGATCGCCTGCCCGTTGCTTACCGTGAGGCCGAGCAGATGACGCAAAATGATGTGCTCGCTAATCGTGCGATCGGAACACACGGCGCGAAGATTATTGCGCAGATTTATGCCGATAAACGCGAGCCGGTTAATATTTTGACTCATTGCAACGCGGGATGGCTGGCGACGGTCGACTACGGCACGGCACTGTCTGCGGTTTACATCGCTTTTGAACAGGGAATTCCTTTACACGTTTGGGTTGATGAAACGCGTCCGCGTGAACAGGGGCTTTTAACGGCTTGGGAATTGGCCGGTGTCGGTATTCCTCATACTGTGATAACCGATAACGCAGGCGGTCATTTAATGCAGCATCGTGAAGTTGATGCGGTTATTGTCGGAGCTGACCGTATTACGGCCATCGGTGATGTCGCCAATAAGGTTGGGACTTATTTGAAAGCATTGGCGGCGAAGGATTCTCAGGTGCCGTTTTATGTTGCAGCCCCTTCCTCAACGATCGATTGGACGATTCAAGACGGAAAGCACGGCATCGAAATTGAAAACCGCTCGGGCGATGAGCTGCGTTTTATCAGAGGTATTGATAAAAAGGGTCGTATTAACGACGTACGTGTGATCAGTGAACAAACCAATGTGGAAAATCCTGCGTTTGATGTCACTCCGGCACGCTTAGTTACCGGCTTTATCACGGAGCGTGGCGTGTGCGCTCCTGAATACCTGACGCGCCTATTCCCGGAAGGTGCTCGAATTCAGGCCAGAGGCTGATTGTGCAAGAGGAAAAATTAAGACAGCAAATCATTGAGACTGCCCGGCGCATGAATGTGCTGGGCATCAATGTCAATAAAAGCGGCAACGTTTCCGCCCGCATCCGAATTAATGGGATTGACGGTTTTTTAATCACTCCGACCGGCATCGCTTACGAAGAACTTTTGCCGGAGGATATTGTTTTTATTCCTTTTGAAAAAGCAATCGGTTTGAAGGAGCTAAACCGTCGATTGCCTTCGAGCGAGTGGCTGATGCATGAGAAAGTGTACAGGCAGCGCGAGGATCTGGCGGCGATTGTTCATACGCATTCGACCTGCGCAACTGCTTTGGCATGCCAGGATATGGGGATTCCTCCTTTTCACTATATGGTTGCGGCAGCAGGCGGTGACCGAATCGAATGCGCGCCCTATGCTCTTTTTGGTACGGAAAAATTGGCCGATATTGCGGCAAGCGCGTTGAAGTTAAGAAACGCCTGTTTACTGTCTCATCATGGAGTGTTGGCCGCGGCAAAGAGTCTGTCGGCAGCATTAAAACTGGCTCACGAAGTGGAAAACCTGGCTCACATGTATATTCTTACCAGACAGCTTGGCGAGCCGAAAGTTTTGTCGGCCGAACAGATGGATGAAGTGCTCAAACAATTTAAAACCTATGGACAGCAACGATAAAAAAATTACACCGCCCAAGTGGTTAAAGCCTGATGGCTCTCCGGTGTCTTGTACAGAAAAGGTCATGGTTTTAAACGAAAACTATGACGATTTGGCAGCGACTATTAAAGATGTTTTGGAAGATGCGCTGGTGTTAGGGTGCTCGGAAGAGCAAGTGAGGGCAAGTTTGCATGCGTTGATCGACGCCGTACAAACGGATATCAAAGAATACCAGCATCATCCCTAGTTTTTAGCGTTTTTACTGACTAAAAGCCACAGCGCGATTAATGCGCAAAGCGCAGCGGTTGCGTAGAAACTTTCGAAGTACTGATCAAAGGTGCCGTGAATAAATCCGAAAGCAAGCGGAAGGAAGATGGCCCCCGCAAAGGTAAAAAACAATGTTCCGCCGGTGGCAACGCCTGCTTTGCCTTCAGGAGCAATGCGGGCAACATGAGCCAGGTAAACACCGTTCCAACCGATAGCAGAAGCCCCCAGACAAAAGCAGACACCAAGCAGCAGTACGGTTGCCGTTTCTGGCGTGAAGAATCCAACCGTCACTAACATAGCTGCCATTAAAAAACCCAATATCGCCAGTGTCAATCTCGGTGAATGAATCCAATCGGCAAACATTCCCCAAAACAGACGTCCGCACATTCCGCCGATGCTTGCTGCGCTTAATGCCATACCGGCTAAGACGATTGAAATTGAAATGTCTTCAACCATGAATGAAACCAGGTAACTGAAAACACACATTTGGGTACCGTTATAGACGAAAGAAACGATACACATGCGGCGAAGACCTGAGTGCGAAGTGACCAAACGCAGCGCATTTAATACAGTGTGGATACTGAAGCGCGAACTCGGATCGAAGTGGTCATCAAGCTGATTGCGGTGGTAAAGAACTAAAAGGGCGATACAAAGGGCGAAAATCGCCATGGCGTGAGGTCCCGCCTGCCAACTGCCCGCCCAAAGGGCAATACTGGGCACGATAAAACCGGCCAGAGCACTGCCTAAGGGAACTGCCGTTTGCTTCAGAGAAAACACAAAACCCATCCGTTCTTTCGGAACCGTGTGAGCCAAAATGTCGCTAGAGGCTGGTGTAATGGGACCGTAACTTAAGCCGAGACAAAGACCGCCCAAACAAATGAACCAGAAATTGGCAATGGAACTGAGCATCAAGCCGATCGCTGCCAGAATCAAACACCCTTGCGAAACATGAATGCCGCCGTAACGGGTCACCATGGTGCCGCCGGCAACAGCCGCGAAAGCCGCGCCGATATAGATGAAACAGACGTACGTGCCGATAAAGGAACTGGGCATGCCGATTGCAGTTGCAACAAGAGGAGCAATAGCCGACAGCGTTACAGTGCTGGCCGTAGCAATTGACTGTATGGACATCGTAGAGATAAGGGCTTGACGCACAACTGACATTTCGATCACCCATAGCGATTCATTGATTCCATTGTAGAAGAATTTGTTTTTTCCAATAGCTAAATGATCAACAACAATGAAGATTTCGCCAATATGAGCTCTGAAGGCGATACAATCGAGAAAAAAGGGGAGAAGGCTATGAGTTTATTAAAACCTCTCAAATATACGGTATTGCTTGCATCGGCGCTGGTGTTGGCCGGTTGTGCTCACCCGGACTTAATCAAGACCGGGGCTTCTGAAATTTCAGTGGTTAATGAATTGGGGGCTCCTGATTCGAAGATGTCGCATGAAGACGGTAGCTTCACTTTGGTTTATTCCATGCAGCCCTTCGGCAAAGAAACGTATTGGATGAACTTTGATAAGAACGGGAATTTCATCGGAAAAGAAAAGACGATGAATGAGGAGCACTTTAAATTAGTGATTCCCGGCAAACATACCCGAGAAGATGTGTATCAAATGTTCGGTCACTGCGCCCAAGAGTATGACTTCAGACTTCGCAATGAAACAGCCTATATGTACCGATTCAACGACGACGTTGGAATGGCAATGGCTTTTTGGGCTCAGTTTGATACCAATGGTGTTGTCACAGAAACTGCAGTGACACAAGATCCGTGGGATAACGACGGCGATGATTGGCTGTTCTGATTAAAATGCTTTAACGAAAAAGGGGTGACTGTCATGTCACCCCTTTTTTGACAAGGTTCTTAAACCTTATTCTTTTTCCGGCTGCGGATTGCGCAAACGGATGTGCAATTCACGCAATTGCTTTTCTTCGACGGGTGCCGGAGCGTTTGTCAGCAAGCACTGAGCACGTTGCGTCTTCGGGAAGGCAATCACATCGCGAATGGACGGAGCGCCGGCCATGATCGTGACAATACGGTCAAGACC
>ERZ779866.2098-NODE-2098-length-18685-cov-3.045250_pt1 | contig 18685 bp, 15 predicted proteins | sample MGYA00511248_ERZ779866 | MGnify/ENA primary metagenome ERZ779866 (study PRJEB29588, sample SAMEA2155758) | human gut metagenome | biome: human gut; feature: human-associated habitat; material: faeces | place: Denmark | collected 2008/2010 ... | reverse complement strand
GATCAGGTAGCGGAGAATCTTCGAAAAGCAGGCAAGGAAGCTGCTGCCGAGCAGATCAAGAAGGCAGTAGATGAATTCCAGAAAGGCAATCTTTATCTGGGACTTGCGCTGTCATCTGTAAAAGAAAACTAATCTGACAGCAGAAGGAGGTGATACTATGTGCCTTTCAACTGCATACAAGACCAGTGATCCGGACTGTGTCATTATGGAGTACATCAGCAGAATTGATGTTGATATACTGACCTTCTTTCAGTTTTCGTGGATAACTGTATTGGATAGTGTCTTTCTTCCTTTCTTCTCTAGTTCTTATAGCCGTCTCTTGATAGCCGTAGTTGTATCTTTCTCTTGGGTAAAAGTTGGCAGCCGGCTGGTAGTCTTTACCAATTCTGATAAAGGGCAGCAGTTTTTCGAATTGCTTCTTGGTTAGTCCGTAAACCCGTGCAAAGTCTCTTGGTGTCCTGAAGATACCTCCTTTATTTCGATATTTGATGATGCTTCTGGCTTGCCATGATTCCAGTCCCAGCCGTTGGAAATCAGATTGGCTTGCCGTATTGGGGTCAAAGGCGAATACTTCGCTCGACTGAAGTCCGTCTTCATAATAGCCTGGATGTTGCCGCGTGGCATGCCTGATGATACTATCGTTATGGGCTTGTTGCTTTTCTGAGGGCATAGTTTCTTTAGAACCTACAATGAAAATCATTGTGGTACTGACAACGAGCAGGGTCAGGATTATGAGTAATGCTCGCCGTTCATGGTAATTGATATAAAATAAATCCTTTAAAAACTTCATAGGCTTACGGATTTTTAAGCTCTTGTGAAACCGAAATTTCGCCGACCATTTTGGCCACGACCAAGGCAAATCCTCAGTGTTTACGGCACATCTGACGGCTTTTGGTCGGGATTACTGGACTCGAACCAGCGACCTCTTCGTCCCGAACGAAGCGTTCTACCAGGCTGAACTACATTCCGTTTTGACACCCCATATAAATACCTCAAAAAAAAAATTAGACAAGCATTTTTTTTATTATTTTGCAAAAATTTAATATTATATAGATATAATCTGTGAAAAATTTGAGGAAAAGTAATGAATCAACAAATAAGAGCCAGAGTCAAAAACACGTTCCGGGCCTTGCGGCAGCGCAATTACCGTTTGTTTTTCATCGGTCAGGGAATTTCTCTGATCGGCAGTTGGATTCAGAATATTGCCATGAGCTGGCTGGTCTACAGTCTGACAAATTCGGCCATGATGATGGGAACGATTACCTTTATCAACGCTTTGCCCACGCTTTTTGTTTCTCCGGTTGCGGGTGTGGTTATTGACCGGGTTAACAAGTATAAGATGCTGATTTGGCTGCAATGTTTTTTCCTGCTGCAGGCTTTGACGCTGGCTGTTTTGACGCTTTCGGGCGTGATTCAGGTCTGGCATATTGTGGTAATTGGCATTTTGACAAATATCAATGCTGCTTTTGATATGCCGCTGCGTCAGTCTTTGGTTATCAATCTGGTCAGCGATCCCAAAGATTTGAGCAACGCGATTTCGCTCAATTCTTCTAATTTCAATCTGGCACGGCTTCTGGGGCCGGCGATTGCGGGCGTATTGATTGCGCGTTTCAGCGAAGGGATATGTTTTCTTATTAATGCCGTCAGCTATATCGCGGTGCTTTGGGCTTTGCTGCAGATGAAACTGAATTTGCCGGCCAACAATTCGCATGTTGCCAAAGATTTGAAAAAAGGTTTTATCGAAGGCTTGTCTTATGCCAGAAATATGCCGCCGATAAAGACTATTTTGATTTTTTTGGCTTTTGTCAGTTTTATCGGCGTTTCTTATCCTTTGCTGATGCCGATTTTTGCAGACCGGGTTTTGCAGGGAAGCGCCAAAACACTCGGTATTTTAATGAGCAGTTCGGGAGTGGGAGCGCTGATAGCGTCTTTGATGCTGGCGGCACGCAAAGACGTCAGGGGACTGGCCGGATGTATTTTCCTGGGGGCGGTGATTTTCGGTTTGAGCTTTATCGGCCTTGGTTTGATCCACAATATGTTTTGGGCGGTTTTGATGTTGTTTACGCTCGGTTTCGGAATGGTTTTGGGCTTGATTTCCTGCAACACGCTTTTGCAGCAGATGGTTGACGATGATAAGAGAGGGCGCGTGATGAGCCTGTATACGCTGGCATTTATCGGAACGGTTCCGTGGGGAAACCTGTTTGCCGGCACTTTGGCTCAGAAAGTCGGCGTTTCTCATGCGTTTCTGGTTTTGGGGCTGATGCTTCTGGCCGCGGCGGCCTTATATGGAAAAAAGGCGCGTAAGATTTGTTTTGACTGCTATATAAAGCAATAAGTTTTTACTTCCCGGTGCCTTTATATTTTTTATATAGATTGCTTTTGCCTTTGGTTTGTTGGTAGATGAATGGTTCATTGGAGTTCATCTGTTGGAGATCTTTATTGAGTTCTTCATTATGAGGCAGTATTATGAGGCAGTTCGGAAGTCAGGAAGATTTTTTCCAAATCGCGGGATGTTTTATATGCATCAATTATGCGGCATGAGCAGGGACATCAGTGGATTAACAAAGCGACTTTAGATTATTTTCTGCCGTTGTTTTTTAGTCAAGCCAGGACAGCAATCAGAGAGGTGCGGGCTGTTAAAATATATTCAAAAAGCGATATAGATGCGGCTTATAAGCAATTGAACAAGTACTATGAAGCTCGACTGGAGCCGGTATGGGAAGAATTTAAGCGTCTGCGAGAACTTGAACACTCTAAGTTTGATAATGCTGTGAATTATTCTGAAGAGCATAAGCTGGTCAGAGAATATGAAGCTAAGAAAAAGTTGATGGAAAAATATGACACTCAGCCGTCATTATAAACATGGGCTTCAAGAATCCGTTCGAGCGTAAAAGTTCTGCGTTCGCCGCGCTGGGTGCAGTAGGCCAGAAGATTGCCGCCGCGGATGCCGAGCGGGACGATAATGCGGCGTGAGAGTTCTCCGTTTGATTTGCGGTAAATGATTTCGAGCTTCTGTCTGCCGCTGATGGCGCTGTTGAGAATCAGGCCGCGGTTTTCGGCGGAGAGTTCCTGCAGCGAATATTGCGACATAAAATCAAAAATGCGATAATCGGTCATGATATTGGCACGCGATATCGGGCGGCTGAGGCGCAGGCCTTCGAAAGAGGTGCAGCGGCTCAAGGCAACGTAAAGCTGTCCGGCGGCAAAGGTTCCGCGGCCGATGTCAATGATGACGTTGTCAAAGGTTTTGCCCTGGCTTTTGTGAATGGTGACGGCCCAGGCCAGTCGGAACGGGTATTGCGTGAAAGAACCGGCAACTTCGGAGACAATTTCTTTCCCTTCCAGCTTATATTTGAAAATCTCCCAACTGTAAGGAAAGACTTCGACCAGCCGGGCATTGTCGCGCAGACGGACGGAAATGTGTTTGATTTTGCCGTTTTCCAGCGATATTTTTTCAATATAACCCAGAGAACCGTTGACCCAGCGGCTTTTGGCGTCGTTATTCAGAAACATAATTTGGGCGCCGAGTTTGAAAAACAACTGCTCGGCGGCAGGATAATATTCCGGCGTGAAAGAACCGTCAATGACGGCGGAAGCGCAATAGGCAATGCCGTCCAGTGCGTTCAGACAGTGCCGGTTGATGTCGTCAGCCTGTTGGTTGGTGGCGGTCAGGCGGATTGTGAAGTCTTGAAAGGCCTGGTTATCCGTGTTGGGCGCCAGTCTGGAATTCAGGCGGAGAATGTCTTCATCGGTGACGCTGTTACTGCGGATGCGGCTTAAAAGTTCGATAAAATCCTGATCTTTTTGGCGGTAGATTTTTTGCAGTTCGACGACTTCAAGCGGAATTTTACGAAATATCTCCGCGCTGAAGAAATAAGGAGAGGCGTATTTGAGGGCAAAGAAGCTTTGTTCCTGGCCGGAAATTACCGGCGGAAGCTGGTATAAGTCACCGACAAAAATCATTTGCACGCCGCCGAAGGGTTTTTCCGGTTCCGGGCCGTAGAGCTGCAGGAATGCGTTGATGCAGTCCAGAATGTCGGCTCGGAGCATGGAAACTTCATCAATGACGATGGTTTCAAGGTTTTTATAAATGCGTTTGGCCCGGGGCTGAAATTCGCCGCTTTTGATTTTTTCAACGCTGATATTGACCGGAAAGGAGAAGAAACGATGGATGGTCTGGCCTTTGACGTTTAACGCGGCGACGCCGGTCGGCGCCAGCAATATGATGTTTTTGCCGCAGTGTTCGGTGCAGTAGTTCAGCAGCGTCGACTTTCCGGTTCCGGCCTTGCCGGTGACAAAGAGGTGACGGCAGGAATTGGCGATGATGTCCAGAGCCTGCCGAAATTCGGCGTTTATTTCGATTTGCTGCGGCATTGTTTTCCTGCAGATTATGATTGTAATTATTATCGGTGATGATAACATCTAAAAATAATCGGACAAGAGGAATTTAAAAATTAAATATTTTGATTATATAAACAGGGAGGCAGAAAGGAGAGACAAATGAATTTGGACGCATTGTTTAAGCTGACAAACGGTTTATATATTTTGGGCGCAAACGACAACGGGCGTTATGTCGGCAGTTTGGTCGATGCGGTTACCCAGGTGGCGCACGAACCGGTCATCGTGGTGGTTTCCTGCGGCAATCAGAGTTATACCAAGGAATGTATAGAAAAGACCAAAGAATTCTCGCTCAGCGTTTTGTGTAAAGATGTGGATCCGTTTGTGCTGGGAAATTTTGGTTTCCAGTCCAGCCGTAATGTCAACAAATGGGACAATGTTGATTTTTACGTCGAAGGTGGCTTGCCTTATCTGCGTAACAATATCGCTTCTATCCGCTGTCGTGTTTTAAGCAAAACCGAGTTTGTGAGCAATACGATGTTTACGGCCGAGGTGATCGACGCAGACAGCGTTAAAGACGCAGAACCGCTGACCTATCGTGATTATCGCGGATATTTCAAAACGGAAGTGCTCAAAAGTTTTGAAGAATATAAAAAGAACGGAATTAAAAAAACTGAAACTCAAACACCTGTTAAGGAGGAATCTAAAATGAGCGACACTAAAGACAAAAAATGGGTTTGCACCGTGTGCGGCTATGTTTATGACGGAGATGTTCCGTTTGAAGAATTGCCCGAGGACTGGGTTTGTCCGCTGTGCGGCGTAGACAAGTCTTTCTTTGAATTGCAGGAAGTATAGAAAGCTAAAAAATCCCCTCCGAGAGGGGATTTTTTTTTAATTGCATCTGCAAAGTGTTGTATCGTAAGCCTGGTCAGGCGAACATAAAAAACCCCGGAGATTGTCCGGGGTTTTTGCCATTATTTCTTGGCGGAGAACTTGTCCAGTTCCGACTTGTGCGTCTTCCGATAAGTTGCTTCACGCATGGTTTGGAACAATATGTAAAGCAGCGGAATGACAAGCAGACCCAGAGCCGTTCCCAGCAGCATGCCGTAAAATACGGGAACGCCGATGGCAACACGGCTGGCCGCGCCGGCGCCGGTGGCGATAATCATCGGCCATACGCCCAGAATGAAGGTGAAGGCTGTCATCAAAACGGCACGGAAACGTTCTTTGGTTCCGACCATAGCCGCTTTGACGATTGACGCGCCTTTTTCCCGTTCTTCTTTAGAGAACTCGACAATCAAAATGGCGTTTTTACTGGCCAGACCGACCAGCAGAATCAGTCCTAACTGCGCGTAAATACTGAGCGACAAGTTGCAGATGAACAATCCGGCCAAAGCACCCAGCATTGCCACGGTAACCGACGTCAACACCGGAAGCGGGGTTGACCAGCTTTCGTATTGTGCAACCAGGAACAGGTAACCGAAAGTAATGGCCAGCGCAATCAGGTAGCCGATTTGTCCCTGGTTGGCCTTTTCCTGATAGCTCATGCCGGACCAGTCGTAGCTGTAACCGGCCGGCAGTGTTTTAGACAGATTTTCCAATGCTGTCATGGCCTGACCGGTACTGACGGCGGAATTCTGAACTGCCGTGATGGACGCACTCGGGTACTGGTTGTAACGGGTGACGACGCGCGGCGACAGAATCTTGGTCAGCGTAACCAGCGATCCCAGCGGCACCATTTTGCCGGTTGAGCTTTCGACATAAAGTTTTCTGATACTTTCAATGTCTTTACGATAGTTCCAGTCTGACTGGATGACCACTTTGTTCACCTGCGTGCCGAAGTTTACGTCATTGATGTAGCTTGAACCGAGGTAGTTCTGAAGTACCGAGAAGATGTTGCCGACCGGAACCTGCATTGCTTCGGCCTTTTCACGATCAATGTCAACATAGATGTTAGGCGTTTTGGCCGTGTAGGTTGAATAGGCATACATAATTTCGGGAGCCTGGTTGATTTTGGCCAGCATTCCCTGCAGGGTTGCGTCAATTTTCTGCGGATCGTCAGTATCCAGAGACTGCAGGCGGTAATCCATACCGCCGCTGCTTCCCAATCCCGGAATTGCAGGCATCTCAAACAACTGAATGTCTGCTTCAGGCAGATTGGAAAGTTTGGCGCGGATGCGGTTCAGAATGTTGGTTGAATATAATTCGTCTCCGGGACGCTTGTTCCAGGGTTCCAAAATGATGACGCCCATGGCCATATTTTCGCCGCTGCCGCCGATCATGGAAACGCCGATAACGTTCATAATATCTTTGACGCCTTTTTCTTCTTTAATTAACGGGAAGATTTTATCAACGAATTTTGAGGTGCGTTCTCTTGAGGCACCTTCAGGCAACTGAATGTTCATCATGATAACGCCCTGGTCTTCACTCGGAATGAACGACGTCTGACTGATTTTCAAAAAGCCGTAGTTGCTTAAAACCAGCAAGCCGAGCAGTACGGCAATGACGCCGACTTTGCGGCCGATAAGCGCTACCAGGCCGGTATAGTGGTCACGAGCCTTATTTACACTCTGGTTGAACCAGAACAGCGGGCCGCTCTGGAACGGTTTCAGCGGACGCAGCAGCGTTGCGCAGAGCGCCGGAGACAGAGTCAGCGCGTTGAGTGCCGAGAAAGCGACGGAAGTGGAAATGGCCACGGCAAACTGTTGGTAAATTTTACCGGTAATACCGCCCAGGAAACCGACCGGAACGAAAATTGCCAACAGAACGAGGGTGGTGGCAACAATGGCGCCGGATACCTGTTCCATAGCTTTTATGGTTGCTTCTTTCGGCGAGAGACCTTCATCTTCCATCAGATAGAGCACACGTTCGACCACAACGATGGCGTCATCCACCACCAGACCGATGGCCAGCACCAGACCGAACAGCGTCAGCATATTGATGCTGTATCCCAGAGCCAGCATAACGGCGAAGGTTGCAAACAAAGATACCGGAATGGTCAGTGACGGAACCAGAGTTGCGCGCCAGTCCTGCAGGAAGATATAGCATACGCCGATAACCAGAATAAAGGTCAGGATGAGCGTAAACACAACTTCTTCAATGGAGGCGTTGATGTAGTCGGTAGCGTCATAGGCAATGAGATAAGTTATGTCTTCGGGGAAGAATGAAGACAGTCTTTGCAACTCGGCCTTTACGCCCGCCATGGTATCAAGGGCGTTGGCGCCGGACAACAGGTTCATGGCGATGGTTACGGACGGAGCGCCGTTGTATTGGCTGTTGGCATGATAGCTTTCTTCGCCAATTTCAATGCGCGCGACGTCTTTCAGATAAACCAGACCGCCCTGTTCAGCCGTGCGAACGACAATGTTTTCAAAATCTTTGACGTTGTTCAAACGGCCTTGGGTCTGCAACGTATATACCATCTGCTGGGAACCGTCACCCGGCATGGCGCCGACTTTACCCAGAGAAGGCTGGTAGTTTTGGCTTTCAATGGCGGATTTGATGCTGTCGACCGGCAGATTCAAGGCTGCAATTTTGTCGGCATTCAGCCAAACGCGCATTGAAAGTTTGGAAGCGTATACGTTTACTTCACCGACACCGTTAACACGGCTCAGGCTGTTTTTGATGTTGTTTTCAACATAGTCGGCCAAGGCCAGGCTGTCATAAGTGCGGTTGGGGGACAAAACGGTAATGAAACCCAGCATATCCGAAGAACGACGTTTTACGGTAATGCCCTGACGGGTTACGTCGGTCGGCAATTTGGACGTGGCCTGCTGAATACGGTTTTGTACCTTAACCTGCGCCATATCGGGGTCGACACCGACCTTGAAAGTAACGGTCAAAGAATATGAAGAGTCTTCCGAGGACGAGCTCATATAGAGCATGTCTTCGACGCCGTTGACCTCTTCTTCCAGCGGAATACCGACGGTTTTGGAGATAACCTCGGCGCTCGCGCCCGGATAGTCGGCCGAAACGACGACTTCAGGCGGAGTGATTTCCGGATATAACGAGATCGGGAGCGAGAAAATGGCAATGGCGCCGGCCAGCGTCAGCACGATGGAAATAACCATCGCAAAACGAGGTCTTTCAATAAAAATTCTTGAAAACATGGACTATTTTGCCTCCTGAGTATCGGTAATGAGCTGAGCCTTTACGTTTTGGCCGTCTTTGACTTTCTGCAGCCCCTGAATGATGACTTTGTCGTCGCCGGACAGGCCTTCCAGAACTACCTGCGAATCTTCGATAACATCGCCCAGAACAACGCGTTTCTGTTCTGTAACATTATCGTTATTTACGGTCATGACATAGTTGCCGTGTTCATCTTGTGCCAGAGCCGCCTGCGGAACCAGAATTGCCATCTGCGGCTCTTTGTTGCCGATACGAATGTCAACGTAGTTGCCGGGGATGAGCAGGCCTTTGTCGTTTTCATATTCCGCATATAAAGTAATGGTTGCGGTAGACGGGTCAATCTCGTTATCGGAAAAGCGGGATTTTAAGTGATTGACCAGAACCTGTCCGTTAGGCAGAACCAGTTCGGTTTGCAAAGGCTGATCCTTCAGGTTGCTGTTTTGAGCCGACAACATATCCTTATCGGTGACGGCAAAGGCCACGCGAATGGGATCGGTCTGGACAATGCGCGCCAGACTTTCGGTTGAAGAGTTGACATAGTTTCCCTCCGTGACCATGGCCTTGCCGATGTAACCGGTGATGGGCGCCTTGATTTCGGTGTAATCCAAATCAATTTTGGCAAGTTCAAGGTTAGCCTGTGCCTGCGCTACGGCAGCTTTTGCCTGCAAATAATTGCTCTCGGAAGTATCCAGAGTGGCTTTGGAGGCATAGTTTTGCTTGCTCAGGGACTTTTGGCGGTTATAGTCTCTTTCGGCGCGAACCAAGCTGGCTTTGGCGCTGGCCAGTTCGGCCTGGCGGAGCTCTACGTTGGCCAGATAGCGCTTCTGTTCAATGATAAAAAGAATATCGCCTTCGTTGACCAGGCTTCCTTCCTGAAACAGCACTTTTTCGACGTAGCCGCTGATCTGGGGTTTCAGATCAACGCTTTTGATTGCCTCAACCCGTGCAATGTAACTTTTTTTAGGTGCGATGTTGGTCTGAGTTACCTGTTTGATTAAGACAGAAGGCGTGCCGCCGCTCATAGCGGCCATATTCGGCATTTGAGGGGTCAGGCGGGCTTTGAGGTACCAGCCGGCCGCCACGCACAGGGCCAAAACCAGTACTTTTCTGAAAATTGTTCTTTTTTGAATCTTCGTAACTTGCATTTTATTACCTTTCCTCTTTTAAGCAGCCAATTATTATGTCGAATCCTTTACTTACAAACGAAAGAAAATCCGCCGGGGAGTCATTGACAATTTCTTTTCCTACGGCGCTTTTCCAGAAACAATAAAAGATTTCGGATATTTCATTTATATCTGTGTTTGGCGCTATTTCTCCACTTTTTTGCATCTTTGTCAATGTTTCTTTTATTTGTTTTAACGGAAAATCCAGAATATCTTCCAGACCTTTATTGGTTTTTTCATATATGCTCTCTGACCATTCCATCTGGTAAATGGCAAAAAACATAAACTTTCTGAATATCGGGTGTTCTTTTATCAATTTTGCATTATACAGAAAATATTCTTTTAAATCGTTAAGATTATCAATTTGCGTAAATTTTTCGCTTACATATTCATTTACTTTGACAATGACTTCCTTTATCAGCGCAATCAGCAGATCCGGTTTGTTGCGGAAGTGCCAGTATACGGCCCCCTTGGTCAGGTTGATGCGCTTGGCGATTTCGTCGAAAGTGGTTTTTGAATAGCCTTTTTCGCAAAACAAATCAAGCGATGCGCGCAGAATCGTCATTCTTGTTTTTTCGGCTTCTTCTTTGGTTCTTCTGGCCATGTTTACCTATCCGTTAGTTGTAAAAAGCACATACATTCGGGGTCGTATGTATCGCAAAAAAATTTAAATTGCAAGTGAAAAAATGTAAAATTCCAGCATTTTTTTTCAGAGCAACACCGCAAGGCGGGAAATATTTGAAACACGGGAAATCAAACGCGGCGGAGAGGTATTTTCGGTTCTGAAAACCGGGGTGAATACAACAGCAAAAAGGCGGGGAAATTTCCCCGCCCGATGTTTTGGGAAACAAGTTACTTTGTCAGTGCCACGGTATCGCGGGCGATGGCCAGCTCTTCGTTGGTCGGAATAACAAAAGCTTTGATTTTTGAAGTCGGTTTGGTGATTTCGACGATTTCGCCGCGAATCTGATTTTTTTCCTCGTCGAGCTCAATGCCCATGCAGGCAATGCGTTCCAAAACCAGTTTGCGGATCAGAGCCGAGTTTTCGCCGACGCCGGCCGTGAAAACGATGGCGTCAACGCCGCCTAAAGCAACACTATAGGCGCCAATGTATTTGGCAATGCTGTAAATATAGCATTTCATGGCGTCCAAAACGGCTTCTTCGCCACGGTTATAAGCCGCTTCGAAGTCGCGGGAATCGCTGTAGACAGTAAGACCGAACTTGCCGCTTTGTTTGTTCATAATCTCGTTGACCTGGTCGGGGGTCAGGTTTTGGGTTTTCATCATATAAAGCGGAATGTAGGGATCAATGTCGCCGCAGCGCGTATCCATGACAATGCCGGCCAGCGGGGTCATGCCCATTGAGGTGTCGATGCACTGGCCGTTTTTGACGGCAGTAATGGAAGCGCCGCTGCCGATGTGGCAGGTAATGATGCGGGTGTTTTTGCCGATGATTTTAGCGGCTTCTTCGGCAACGAATTTATGAGACGTGCCGTGAGCGCCGTAACGGCGGATTTTGTATTTGGTGCGCTGTTCTTCCGGCAGGGCGTAAGTGTAGGCCTCAACCGGCATGGTCTGATGAAATGCGGTGTCAAACACGGTTACCTGGGGAATGTCAGGAAGCTGTTTTTTGACGGCTCTGATAACCAGTACCGCGGCCGGATTGTGCAACGGCGCAAGCGTGCCGAGTTCGGCAATCTGCTCAATCACTTCGTCATTGACCAGAACGGAGTTCTTAAAGACGGAACCGCCCTGAACAATGCGGTGGCCGATGGCGTGAATTTCGTTCAGGTCAGAAATAACGCCGTCCATCAGAAGTTTCATCACTTCCTTAAAAGCGGCATCATGGTCGGGCAAATCGACGCTGACTTCTTTTTTGCTGCCGTCGGTATATTTGATGCCGACAAAAGAGGCGCTGCGGCCGATGCGTTCGGCGTTGCCTTTGGCAATGACGTCGTAGTTTTCGCCGTCAACATTGAAAAGCTGATATTTCAGGGTGGAAGAACCCGCGTTTAAAACTAAAATCTTCATGGTGTCAATCTTTCTTTCGGTGGATTATTTTACAGCCTGCAAGGCGGTGATGGCAATGACGCCGACAATGTCTTCGGCGAAAGCGCCGCGAGAAAGGTCGTTGACCGGCGCGTTCAGTCCCTGAAGCATCGGGCCGTAAGCCTCGCAGCCGCCCAAACGCTGCAGGAGTTTGTAGCCGATATTGCCGGCTTCAAGGTTCGGAAACACCAAAACGTTGGCACGGCCGGCAACATGACTGGCCGGTGCTTTCTTTTTGGCGACAACCTCATCCAGAGCCGCATCGGCCTGAAGTTCGCCGTCCAGCTCAATATGCAGGTCTTTGAATTCTTCCGAGTTCAGGGCTTCTCTGGCCAGTTTGGAGGCTTCGACCACTTTGTCGACCTGTTCGCCCTTACCGGAACCGTAGGTTGAAAAGGTCAGCATGGCGACTTTGGGCTCAAAGCCGAAGCGAATGGCGGAAAGGGAGCTCTCAAGCGCAATGTCGGCGAGCTCTTTGGCCGTCGGGTTAATGGTGATGGCGCAGTCGGCAAAGACATAGGGCCGGTCATTGGAAACCATGACCAAAAAAGAAGATACGCCGCGGTCTTTGTGGGCAGACTTGATAATCTGCAGGGCCGGGCGGACCGTGTCGGCCGTGGAGTGATTGGCTCCGGAAACCATGCCGTCGGCATCGCCGGATTTGATCATCAGGGTTCCGAAGTAGTTATAATTCTGCGCGGTTTTGAGCGCTTCTTCTTCGGTCATGCCTTTGTTTTTGCGCAGCTCAAAGAGCAGGTCGGCATATTCTTTGAGCTTCGGGGAGGTTTCGGGTTTGATGATTTCAATGCCGTTGATGTTCCAGCCGTTTTGGGCAAAATCGGCCTTAATCTGCTTTTCGTCGCCGAGCAGAATGATTTTGCAGATTTTGTCTTTGTTGATAAGGTGCGCAGCCTTGAGGACGCGGAGATCTTCGCCTTCGGGCAGGACAATGGTTTTGTAGTGTTGTTTGGCTCTTGCCAGAACATCTTGGATGAATTTACTTTCCAGCATGGTTTTTCCTCTTAAGTTTTTGAATTTTACTATTGTTTACTCTTCCGAAAACGAAAAGTCTATTAAAAAGTATTAATTGTGTAATAAAAACTTTTGATTATTTAAGTATTTTGTAATAGCATATGCTCAAATTTCAGATGCGTTTTTAATTTAAAGAGAGGAAAACTATGGAAAGAACTTTATCAATTATCAAACCGGACGCCGTTTCCCGCCATATTACCGGCAAGGTTAACGCCATGATTGAAGACGCCGGTCTGAAAATTGTTGCGCAGAAGCTTATTCGTCTGACACAGGCTCAAGCGGAAGAATTTTACGAAGAGCACAAAGAGAAGGCTTTTTTCGGCGGTTTGGTCGAATATATGACTTCGGCACCGATTGTGGTTCAGGTTCTGGAAGGCGAAAACGCCGTGGCCGAGTATCGGAAAATCATGGGGGCGACCAATCCGGCGGTGGCCGAGGAAGGAACCATCCGCAAAACTTTTGCGCTTTCCATTACGCAAAATTCGGTTCACGGTTCCGACAGTCCCGAAAGCGCCAGACGCGAAATTTCTTTTTTCTTCAGCCAAATTGAAATCGTCAGCTAGGAGAATTTTCGTTGCCGGATTTGAAACGTTTGGGTTTGCTTGTGCTTTGCGGTATTTTGTTGGCAATGCCAGCATATGCCGAAAGCCCAGTTTATACGGTTGAAGTCAGCGTTGACGTTACGGACGTGAACGCTTCTCAGGCCCGGGAAAAAGCAATGGTGGCCGCCAACCGCAGGGCCTTTGAGACGGTAGTGCGCAAGATTACGACTGCTCAGGGTGCGCAGAATCTTATGAACTTTACGGATAATCAGATTCTAAATTTCATTAAGGAAGTGTCGGTGGTTTCGGAAAAATCCTCGAACGTGCGTTATATTGCCGATTTGCTGGTGACGATTAATGAGAGCGTTTTGAAGGCCTATATGCAGGAAAAAGAAATCAACTCGGTGGTCGAGGCGTCTTCAAAAGTGGTTGTGGTTCCCGTTTTCCGCGCGTTTGAGGCGGACAAGCCCCTGTTGTGGGAAGACGGTAATATCTGGCGTCAGGCGTGGGAAAACAAGGAACCGCGCAACAGTCTGGTTAAAATTTCAAGTCTTCCGGCCAATGACGTCAGCTTTGCGGCGATAGACGCGGAAAAGGCTCAGGCTTTTGACAAGGCCGCGCTGGAAGAGGTGCTGTTGAACAACAATGCCAGCGACGTATATGTGGCCGATGCCGTTTATGACGGAATTGACGGTTTGAAAGTGCGGCTGATGTCTTTGAAAAACGCTTCCAATGCAGAAGAGACGATTATGGTTCCCGGAGACCGCGGCCAAAGCGCCGAACTGATGGCTGCGGCGGTGGATATGGTCAGCGCCAAAATCGAAAACAAGGTTAAAACGGCCAGCATTGCCGAAAATCAAATGCTTTCCAGCATTGAGGTCATATACAATTATCCGGAGCTGCGCGACTGGGTGGCGACCGAAAAGCTTTTGAAAAGCATTGCATATGTGCGCGGCCTTCAGGTTGAGGCGATGGGCAGCGGTAAGGTTCAGTTTAAGCTGGAGTTTGTCGGTTCCGATGAAAAAGTGTGGGCGGCCTTGCGCGCCAACGGCCTGAATCTAAAGCAATATGACGAGTTTTATCTGCTGGAGCGTTAATCGCTTCCGGTGATCCCGCTTGACGTAAACGGAGACGAAAATGGTTGAAAATCAAAAAAAGATAAGTCACAACTGGGTATTCTGGCTGGCATTGTTCGTGTTTTTCTGCGTGTCGGTCTATGTCCTGCGTTCGGTGTTGCTGCCGTTTGTGGCCGGCATTATCATCGGCTATCTGTTGGATCCGCTGACTTCAAAGTTTGAAAAATGGGGCATGAACCGCACGTTGGCCACGATTTTGGTTATGACGCTGGTGGTGCTTATTTTGTTTCCGTTGTTGGTATTGTTGATTGGCGTAATTGACGAGCAGTTGGGGCAGTTTATTGCGTCGGTTCCGGCTTATCTGAGCGCTTTTTTGAAAAAGGCCGAGCCGTTTTTTGCCGAGCTTCAGGAGCGTTTTCCGGGGCTGGAAGCCGATAAGATCAAGCTTTATATCCGCAGCAACATGGCAAACGGGCTGAAGCTGGTCGGTTCTATTCTGCGCAGCGTAATTACCAGCGGTTTTGCCTTTTTCAACGTTTTGTCGCTGCTTTTGATTACGCCGGTGGTGGCCTTTTATATGCTGCGTGACTGGGACAAGTTTGTCAGCAAGGTAGACAGCCTGCTGCCGCAGCAGTCCAAAGAATCGATAGAAACTCAGGCTCGGGAAATAGACACGATTTTGGCCGGTTTCATCCGCGGTCAGCTCAGCGTCTGCGTTTTGCTCGGCAGCTTTTATGCGCTGGGCTTATATATCGTGGGACTGGATTTGGGCGTTTTGGTCGGTTTTATTGCCGGCATTATTTCCTTTATTCCTTATGTCGGCACTATTACCGGTTTTGTCATCAGTATGGCGATTGCGTTTGCGCAGTTTGACAACCTGCCGCAAATTTTGCAGGTGGTAGCGGTTTTTGCCGTCGGACAGTTTCTGGAGGGAAACTTCCTTACGCCGAAACTGGTGGGCGACAGCGTCGGCCTGCATCCGGTGTGGGTGATGTTTGCGTTGCTGGCCGGCGGCGTGCTGCTCGGTTTTCTGGGGTTGATGATTGCGGTGCCGGTGGCGGCGATTATCGGTGTTCTGCTCCGCCATGCCATAGAGAATTATAAGAAAAGTTCTTTGTATCTTGAGGACTGATTTCAGGCAGAAAATGTTTTTTCGACGGATTGTTCTTTGTTTGTGAAACATACATAAAAAAATCTGTCAAATCCGGTATTTTTTTAAGAAATATTTAGATATTGGCGGCTATCATATCCCAAAGTCTTTATTTTAGGAATTTGCCATGCTTCAATATCTGTTTGATTTAATTTCCGCGCCGGATTATCTGGATACGGTCTCTTCACGGGCATTTATGGCCTTTTTCATCGCTTTGATTCTGTCACTTGCTTTCGGCGGCCGGCTGATTGCTTTTCTGCACCATCATCAGAATCACGGACAGCCGATCCGTGAAAACGGTCCCAAGACGCATCTGGCGAAAAAGGGCACGCCGACAATGGGCGGCCTGTTGATTCTGGGCAGCAGTATTTTGGCAATGCTGTGCTGTGCCAATCTGGCCAATCCTTTTGTTTGGATATGTATTCTGGTTTTGCTGGTTTACGGTTTTGTCGGTTTTGCGGATGACTATGTCAAGGTTACCAAGGAGACTTCCAATGCCATGTCGGCCAAGATGAAATTGTTTCTGCAGTTTACGACGGCTTTGGCGGCAGTTTTGGTGACGTCTTATTTTACGCCGGAGAAAACGCGATTTACCCTGACTATTCCGTATTTTAAGGAGCTGGCGGTCAATTTGTGGTATTTTTATGTTCCGCTGGCGATGGTGGTCATTGTCGGTGCTTCCAATGCCGTCAATCTGAGCGATGGTTTGGACGGGCTGGCCGGTGGTCTGTTGATTGCGGCTTTTGCCTTTTTTATGGTGATTGCCTATATCTGCGGCGGCGATATGGTCAGATATTTTTATCTGATGCCGATTGCCAAAGCCGGGGAGATGGCCGTGGTCTGTGCCGCGGTCATCGGCGGCTGCGTCGGCTTTTTGTGGTTTAACGCTCCGCCGGCCAAGGTGTTTATGGGCGATACCGGTTCTTTGTCGCTCGGCGCTTTGCTCGGTACGGTGGCGATCATGGTCAAGCAGGAAATTCTGCTGGCCATTGTCGGCGGCGTTTTTGTGATTGAGGCGGTTTCGGTGATGATTCAGGTTTTCTGGTATCGGCGCACCGGCAGAAGGGTTTTCAGAATGGCCCCAATCCATCATCATTTTGAACAGTTGGGCTGGGCAGAGACGACCGTGGTGCTGCGTTTTTGGATTGCGGCTTTGATTTTGGCGGTTGTTGGTCTGCTGGCTTTGATTTTGAAATAGGAGAAAACGGCAGTGGTTTCTTTTTCGAGAAATAGCAGGAGCATAATTGCCAACTGGTGGTGGACGGTTGACAAAACGCTGCTGACGTTGATTACGCTGCTGCTTGCCATCGGAATTTTCCTGAACTTTTCCGCCCGTCCGTCGGTGGCTAACCGAATCGGCGTCGGCAGTTTTCATTTTATTAAACGGCAGTTGTTTTTTGTGCCGATAGCATACGGCGCCATGCTGTTTTTGTCCATGCAAAGTCTCAAAACCATTCGCCGCACGGCAATTGTCGGTTACGGGGTGGCGCTGTTTCTGATGGTGCTGACGCTGTTTTGCGGAGAAGAAACCAAGGGCGCTTCACGCTGGATTTCATTCTTCGGGTTTTCTTTGCAGCCTTCTGAGTTTGTGAAGCCGACGTTTGCCGTGGTGGCGGCGTGGCTGTTTGAAGGACAGAAAAAATACTGCGATTTTCCGGGCAACCTGTTGTCGATGGCCTTTTATGCGCTGACAGCGGCATTGCTTTTGTTACAGCCGGATCTGGGCATGACCATCGTGGTAACGCTAATCTGGGGTTTTCAGTTTTTTCTGTCCGGGCTTTCCATTTCACTGGTGGTGATTTTGGGGCTGCTCGGCCTGGCCGGCGCGGTGGCGGCGTATTTTATCTTTCCGCACGTGCATGTCCGCGTTGATCAGTTTCTGGCTTCAGAAAACAGTTTGGGTTATCAGATTAAAAAGTCGCTGGAAGCTTTTCAAAGCGGCGGTTTTTTCGGGCGGGGACCCGGAGAGGGCGTGGTTAAGGTGAATATTCCCGATGCGCATACCGATTTTATTTTTGCGGTGGCGGCCGAGGAATACGGTATGCTCCTGTGTCTGTTGATTGTGGGCATATATGCCGCGATTGTGGTACGGTCGATGCTGATTTCGGCCAAGGACAACAATCTGTTTATTATCCTTTCGGCCGCGGCTCTTTCGGCATCATTTGGTTTACAAGCGATTATTAATATGGCATCATCACTGCATATGATGCCGACAAAAGGTATGACGCTGCCTTTTATCTCTTACGGCGGTTCTTCCCTTTTGGCAACAGCGCTGGGAATGGGCATGCTCTTGGCCATTACCCGCAAAAACGTGCATGCGGAGGACAAAGATGAAGCGTACGAAGAATAAGCAAAAACCCCTGATTATTCTGACGGCCGGCGGAACCGGCGGTCATGTCTATCCGGCGGAGGCTCTGGCGGAGGAGCTGACCAAAAGGGGCTACAATCTGGCTTTGGTGACAGACAAGCGCGGCAAGGACAATTATAAAGGCAAGCTTGGCGAAATTCAGAATTATGCCGTATATGCCGGCGGAATGGTGGGAAAGTCTCCGTGGTTTAAAATCAAGAGTCTGTGCAAGGTCGGCTGGGGGACGTTGCAGGCTTTGTTTATTTTGCTGAAACGGCGTCCGGTCTGTGTGGTCGGTTTTGGCGGCTATGCTTCCTTTCCCTGTTCGGTGGCGGCGATTTTGACCGGAACAGACCTGGTTATTCATGAGCAAAACTCGGTGATGAGCCGAACCAACCGTTTTTTGAGCAAATATGCGGATTTGATTGCGGAGAGTTTTAAAAACGTGCGGTTTGCGCCGCAGCATGTCAAGTCGGTACTGACGGGAATGCCGATCCGCCAGTCGGTTGTAGAGGTCGGAAGTCTGCCTTATCCGAAGCTTGATAAAAATGACAAACTTCAAATTCTGGTGCTGGGCGGCAGCCAGGGTGCTTCGGTTTTCAGCAGCGTGGTGCCTGAGGCGGTGCGGCTGTTGGAACCCAAACTGCAAAAAAGGCTGAAGATCGTGCAGCAATGCCGTAAAGCGGATTTGGAAGAAGTCAGCGCCGCTTACAGGGATTTGCCGTGTGAAGCGATTGTTTCCAGCTTTTTTGACAATATGCCGGAACTTTATGCCGCTTCTCATCTGGCGGTTTCGCGTTCGGGGGCGTCTTCCGTTTCCGAAATCGCGGTAGCCGGCGTGCCGTCGATTTTGGTGCCGC
>ERZ779866.2085-NODE-2085-length-18744-cov-3.397667_pt1 | contig 18744 bp, 18 predicted proteins | sample MGYA00511248_ERZ779866 | MGnify/ENA primary metagenome ERZ779866 (study PRJEB29588, sample SAMEA2155758) | human gut metagenome | biome: human gut; feature: human-associated habitat; material: faeces | place: Denmark | collected 2008/2010 ... | reverse complement strand
AGTATTGACATAATTTACAAAATATAGTATTATTTAGGTGACAAATAATTAAAAAATAGGTTAAAATGTGAATGAAAAACCGTATCGGCTGGGGTGCAGCAGAAAGGAGTACAGTATGAAAAAAACCATTTGTGTGTTTATTGCCATGGCGATGCTGATATTGCCGTTATTTTCTTCTGCCGCACTTCAAAATACTTCTGCGGCTGAGGATATGGCAAATATGTACCATACCGAATTAGTCACCTATTTTGAAAATCACGGAGGATATCCCGATCATTATGGAGGCTCATATATCAAGCCGGTCAGCCGAAACCTTGTAATCAATGTAACAGAGCGTACACCTGATATCGAAGCTGTATATTATGAAGTGACAGGGGCAGAAAAGTTGGAGTTCCAAGTAGTTGAATATTCCTTGAATGAACTTTTTGCCATAGCGGGTAAAGCGTCGAGCCATTTAAGAAAAAGCTCTTCACCGCTTGATTTTAAAGCTTATGCAATAATACAAAAGAATAATCAAGTGGAAATTTGGACCGATGGTTCAGATATTACAGCTTATTCTTCAAGCTATAATATCAACAACAGCAAGGAAAAATTGTTTTTCGGTTCCGGTTTGGAAAAAAATGATCTCGACGCCGTAGTTTTTAAACAGGCGGGAGATTTGATGTTAGAATCTGCGGCTGAAGGACCGGGATACGGAATAAACAAAAGCGGCATTGATGGTAGTACAGAGGCAAGTGTGGGATACCTGGCCAGAAGAAATACAGGCGGCACAGCAGAAACCGGATTGGTTACGGCGGGTCATTTCGCCTATAACGGTTCTGTCAATGGGGGCAGGGTCATCTACGATTCATCGGGACAGCGCATAGGGGTAAGTACTTTGACGGTAGGACGACCGGATAATGAAATAAACGGAACCGGAGACTTTGATTTCTCCTTTATTAAGCTTGACAACGGGGTGACCATGAGTCCTACCGTGAGGCTTTTCGGTTATCCCCAGGATGCGTACACACAGAATTATGTACCGGGAGAAGGAAGCTTCATACATAAATCGGGCGCCGCGACAGGACTTACGACCGGATATGTTTTTTCTATATACTTTAACACCGATACCGACTATATGACAGGGCCGCGCGTAAAAAGGATACTCAGCACATATAACTCTAGAGAGTCGGACAGCGGGGGCATCGTGTTTGCAAGCGGAGCCGGAACGGCTAAGGTTATTGGTATCCATCAAGGGAGATATCCGGTAGAAGGAACAGTATATGCCGTAACGGTAAGCGCGTACAATATACAGAACGAATACGGAATAGTAGCGGGGTATTGATATGAAGTATTTTGAAAAAATTACAATGAGAAATATCCGGTTGCTGATATGCGCCCTGATTCTCGTCTGCTTTATGTGCTCCGTGCTCAATTTTAAGGTCAACTATGTGGAAAGAGCCATTGCCTTTTACTATTGGGCATATGATGAAAACGCTTTAAGCGTCTACTACCCTATACCGGAAGGGGCGAATATACTTGATTATCCCCGCTTCGGGATGGCCGGCCCTATCGACTACGGCTTTTTGGAGGAGGCTTATGTCTCCATATTTCCCAAAGATCAGTTTACCGGAGAGGTTCGGAAAATCTTAAAGGAAAAGTTCTATGTAGGCCCGTGGGTGGTCATCGAGGGCAACAATATGCTGTGGGAGTAGATTTGAAAGCGAGACCCATCGCAGCAGAGTTTTGCGAAAAATAAAAAAAGCCTCCCGAGGGAGGCTTTTTCTCTTGTATTTATACTGTAAGATCCATTTCCACCTGGAAATAGTACTGAGAATGTTCGTAGTAAAGCTCCATGTATTCGATGAGGTCCTTGTCGGAGCTGTACGCCCTTCTCTCGATGCAGAGGATAGGGGTGTTGGGGGCGATGTCCATGGCGTCGGCCAGAGTTTTTGTGGCCTTGTCGGCAAAGATTTTCTGAACGCCCTTGCCGAGCTTTATGCCGAATTTGTTCTGGTATGTCTCGTAAATGGAGCGGGCCTCCACATCTGCCTCGGTAAAGAGGCTTCCGTATTCTTCGGGGAGATAGATTTTGGCGTAACCGTAGACTACATTTTCAAGCATGTGGGCGCGGATAATGCGGATACACTCGTCGCCCAGCTCTTTTTTGAGGTCATTTTCAAAATAGGAGGGAGTTTTGATGCGCTCGATGCTTTTGACGACGACCTTGGGGGCGGGGTCCTTGTTCTTGAGGAGGTTGTTTACAACGGTGAGGCGGGTCAGATCGTCGCTGACCGCTTTCGTCTTGACAAATGTGCCTTTGCCCTGGCGGATCACCACAAGGCCTTCTTTTTGGAGTATGAGGACCGCTCTTCTGACCGTGATGAGGCTGACGCCGAAGCGTTTTACCAGATCTTCATGGGTGCCGATAGAGCCGCCCTCAGGATACTTGTGCTCCAGAATCTCTTTTTTGAGAATCTGGACGATCTGTTCGTACATGGGAACAGAAGAGTTTTTGTTTACCATAGTTTTATCCTCCACTCATTCATATGCGGTGTCATAAAGACATAATAATATTCATATATCATATTAAAATAATAGCACAATTCTTTTTTTGTGTCAATCAAAAAATTGGCAAGGTTGCATAAGAGAGGGCGAGCGTAAGATGGGTATTTTTAGAAAAAAGGAATATTTCGCCTCACTTGTGAATAGCTGATAAAAATTTTGTAAAAAATTGTTGATAAACGCAAAGAAAACGAAAAAAACAGACCCCAAAATAAGAGAATTTTAATAAAATAGAGTTAATTTATTATCAATATCAAAGTGTAAATTTTTTGTAAACGGACTCTTCGGCGGTATGTTTCAAGCTGTTTTTTCAAATATAAATATTAAATACATTGTTTGACACAGGGTGGCAAATAGTGTATAATATAAAGGTATTTCATTTGAGATTCAAACTATTTTTTGGAGGAATATAATGGCTGTAAAAATAATCACCGACAGCACCTGCGATATCAGCTTAGAGAGAGCTGCCGAGCTGGGAATAGAGGTGGTGTGTTTAAAGGTTACGATAGACGGTGTGACATATGTGGACAAAGCGGAGCTGTCCTGCGGCGAGTTTTATAAAAAGCTGGCTCAGTGCAAGGAGACGCCCGTGACAAGCCTGGCGTCGCCCGATGATTTTATAAAGGTGTTTTCAAAATATCCCGACGACGACATAGTGGGCGTGTTTATATCGTCCAGGCTTTCGGGCACATATCAGTCGGCCGTCATAGCAAAGGAAGAGCTCAAAAGAGACAACATATGGCTTGTGGACAGTCAGAGCGTCGCCTGCGGCCTGGCCATTCTGGTTGAATACGGTGTGAAAATGAGAGACGAGCGCAAATCCCCCGCCGAAATAGCTCAAAAGCTTTCCGAGCTGGCTCCCAAAACCGAGATACACGCCGCCGTAGATACCCTCAAGTATCTCGTAAAGGGCGGCAGGCTTTCGGGCGTGGCAGGGGCTTTCGGCACCCTTCTCAAAATTAAGCCGATACTTACCGTCAAGGGCGGAGAGGTGCTCAACACGGGCAAGGAAAAGGGCATGGCGGCCGCCATGGAAAGGCTCAAGAAAACCGTAGACGAAGCCGAAATCTTTGAGGATGCAGGCTGCTACGGCGGACACACCGACGCCGAGGAGGAGTGCATGGAGTTTTTGAAAAAGCTCGGTCTTGAAAGCTCCCCCATATGCAGCATAGGCAGCGTGGTGGGCACCCACGCAGGGCCCAAGGCCATAGCCGTAGCCTTTGTGAGAAAATAAAAGAAAAAATCACTGCTTTGGCAGTGATTTTTTTAATTTTCTCCTCTGCTTATAATATCTCCCGTCAGCTTTAAGTCGAGATACTTCTCCACAAGAAGTTTTTGGGCAAAGGAGTTGACCGACGCCCTGACAAAGAGTCGCTCTTCGTTTCCCGTGACGGTAGTGTCGGGAGAAAAGGAAAAGTCCATGGAAAAGGCGGCCTGAAGGGCGTTTTCCAGCTCGGTGCAGAAATAGTCGTAGGCCACGGTGGTGTCGAAAAGCTGCTTTTGAATCTCGATCATCTGGCTTATCTTGGATATGGGATATATCTGCTTGAATACGGCCACAACCATGAGATAGGCTATGTGACTCTTGCAGTAGCGCTTTTTGACGGGGGGCATGAGCACCTTTGATTTGACATAGTTGTTGACCATGGCGGTGGTTATGACATCTTTGCCGTCTATCTGAAGGACGGCGAGATTGCGGTTTATGTAGGCCACCAGCTGGTCCATGTAAAGCTCTATGTCGGGCAGCTCGTTGTAGCGGGGTATGTGCAGGCTTTCGAGCCTTTTGCGGTAAAGCTCCATTTTCTCCTTCATTTAATCACCTCAAACACATTATATACCAAAAGAGACAAAAAATCAATATCAAAAATCCCTTGACAAAATATCTAAAATGCGTTAATATGGTATTGAAAATCAGATGTGAAACGGAGGCTAAAATATGAAGTGGGGAATTGTTACAGACAGCAGCAGTGACCTTGTAAAAAGCGATTTTAATTTTGAGGACATCGAGCTTGAGATAGTGCCTCTTTCGGTCATGGCGGGCGACAGAGTTTTTGTCGACTGCGAGGACCCCGATATAGATGAATTTTTGGAATATACGAAAAAATACCGCTCTTCCAGCGCCTGCCCCTCCCCCGACGACTTCAAAAGCGCCTTTGAAAAGCACGACAATATAATCTGTATATGCATGACGGGTACCCTTTCGGGCACATACGGCAGCGCATGTCTCGCGGCGAAGCTTTTAAAAGAGGAGCACCCCGAAAAAAATATAAAGGTCATCAACTCCTATTCCACGGCGGGCGCCATGGTGCTGACCGCAGAAAAGGCCGCGGAGCTGATTGAGATAGGCTGCGATTTTGAGACGGTGGCAAAAAGAACCGAGGAATACTGCCACAGCCTCGAGCTGGTATTTACCCTGAGCAGTTACGACAACCTCATAAACGCCGGCAGAATGAATCCCTTTATAGGAGCTGTGGCAACCCATCTGGGTATAAGAGCGGTAGCCGTCAAGACAAAAGAGGGCGAGATTTCGGTGTCCAAAAAGGTCAGGGGCGAAAATAAGGTGCTGGAGACCATGGTGGATATAATGAGAAAGAAAAAGCCCCCGGTCGGCTCTCCCGTGTCCATATGCCACTGCAAAAACCCCGAAATGGCTCAGAAACTGGCCGATATGATAAAAACAGCTTTCTCTCCCTCCGAGATAAAAATACTTGCCTGTAAAATGCTGACTTCCTATTACGCCATGCGCGGCGGAGTAATCGTCGGATATTAAAAAACAAACCCCTTTTTGAGGGGTTTGTTTTTTTAATCGAGCTTGGCGTCGAGAAGCTTATATAAGGCAAACAGGAGGACGACTGAGGCGGCAGCCGCAAAGGCGTGGATCTGAAAAAGGGGGTATTTTATAAAAACATTGGCGCTCATACATATCACGAGGGCAAAGAACAGAATAAAAAATCCCTTTTCGCCCGAATATTTATCAGAGTCAAAGGCATTTTCCGACAGAGTGCGAAACAGCCAAAAGGCCATTGAGATGCATAAAACGCCGCATACGGCATTTCCCGCCGTGACGGTGAAGTACAGCGACGGAGCGGCAGTTATCAGCAGCTCTGCCAGATTGGAGACAGCCCACAAAATCAAAAGCACATCGGCGCACAGCAGTATGTCTCTTAAAAGAGAAAGGGAGCGTTCTTTTGCGCCAAGCTTTGGAATTTCCTCAATTACGCTGTCGCAAAACTGCTTATAATCGCCGCCTATTATGTCTTTTGCGCTTTCTCCTCTCTGCTCACCGTCGGCAATCATATCGCAAATATCCCGTCTCACTTTTTCCTGATAATACGGACTGATGTTGGCCGAGCGGAGGTATACGGTTATGTCGGTAAGTACCGCCCTGTTGCCGTCGTTTTGAATTTGTTTTTCGGCTCGGTTGTTCTCTTTTAGTAAAAGTTTGGTTCGTCTGCTCATATTATTTTCCTCCCTTTATGTCTGTTATCAGGCGGTTTACTGCATTTGACAATTCAAGATAGCTGTTTAAAAAATCCGTCAGCGCCGACCTTCCTTTTTCGGTCAGCTCGTAATATTTTCTTTTCGGGCCGATGTCCGACGCCTTATAGGTGGCCGTTACAAGCTCATTTTTTTCAAGGCGAAGCAAAAGCGGGTATATCGTTCCCTCGGTGATTTTGCCGAAGCCATATTCCATGAGCTGCTCCGATATTTCATATCCGTAGGTCTCTTTTTTGCCGATTACGGCCAAAATACAGCCTTCAAGAGTACCTTTGAGCATTTGCGACGGTATCATCTGATCCCCTCCTTGCTATATTGCAAAACATAGTAGCTAACTATATTGTAATGCAAGTGAGCTTGTTTGTCAATAGAGATAATAAAAAAATAAACCCCTCAAAGAGGGGTTTATTTTTGTGTAAATTATTTTTCAACTGCCGTTTTCAAAAGGTTCAAAAGGGATACGGCGTCGTTTATATCGAAGAGCTCCACAGGGGAGTGGGAATATCTTCTCGGTATGCAGACCGTGCCCGCCGCGCTGCCTGTGCCTGCGTGGGACAGCTCCTTGGCTTCGGTGCCGTAGGAAAAGCCCAGCATAATGACCTTCTGAAGGGGCACACTACCCTTTTCGGCCGCCTCGGACAGGAGTTTTCTCACCTTGGCGTGCATGAAGTTGGCAGGGGAGATTCCCTCGGCCATCTGCATTACGGCGCCTGCGCCCAGATATATGGGAAGGTCTTTTTCGGCGTCCACATCGGGGGTGTCGCCGCAGGGGATTGTGTCGACGGCTATCGAAATGTCGGGGGAGAGAAAATTGCCGAGAGCAAGGGCACCCTTGCAGCCTGTCTCCTCCTGGACGGTAAAGCCTACATAGAGGTCATAATTCAGCTCCTTGCCCTTTATGTCCTGCAAAAGCTGCAAGAGTACGGCGCAGCCTATGCGGTCGTCGGAGGCTTTGGCGCATATGAGGTCGCCGTTATACATCTCGGTGTACTCGCCGTCAAAGGCGAAGGGAGTGCCGATGTCGATGCCCATTTTGATGACTTCCTCTTTGGAGCGGGCGCCCACATCTATGTAGCAGTCTTTGGCGGTGGTTATTCTGGTCTTGTCGGCTTCGGTCTGAAGATGGCCCGGCTTTACGCCGATTATGCCTACGACGCCATTGTCAGATACGACCTTTCTGGCCTGCATTATCTTCTCCTGTACGCCGCCCATCTTGGCTACGCGGATAAAGCCGTCACGGCTTATGGAGCGCACGATGAGGCCTATCTCGTCCACATGGGCCGAAATGAGCATCTTCTCGCCCTTGCCACCTGCGTGGACATACATGCTGCCGAAATTGTCATACTGAGGCTCGTAGCCCATGTCACGCACTATCTTTTCGACAGCCGAAAACATAAGGGTTTCGCGGCCCGAGGGAGCCGTCACCGAGCAGAGAGACTTGAAGATGTTTTTGAGTTGCTGCTTGACCATAATTTCCTCCTTAAATTATATGAGCTGATCTATCATAAAGGCGTTGCTGCGTCTTATGACGCGGAAGTCGTCCTTGGTGAGAATCAGCGAATTTATGAATTCCTCGGTCTCCTCCTGTATCTCGTCGCACAAAACCACCTTTGCCGACATGGGCAGGCGTTTGCTGGCGGCTATTCCCGAAATGAGACCCACCTGCCTGTCCGACGAGCCGAAAGGTCTTATGAGACACATGAAAACGCTTTCGTAGCCGGTCGATTGGTTTTGCAGCGAGTAGTTGGTGATGATGTCGTGGACATGGAGGGTGCCGTAATAGAGAGCCTTGCACCTTTCGGGGTTTTCAAAGTCGGGCAGGTTGTAGAAAAATGTCACCATCGGGGGCTGTTCCTTGTGATATGTGGTCTCCAAAAGGCTTTTGGTAACTCTGCCTGCCACGCCGTCGTATATGTAGAGATACTGGTGCACAGTGCCGTCGCAGTCTCCCGTGTATTTGGGAGCAGAGGGGGCGACGCCCTGCAAAAGCTGTACGGGGACCACCTCCAAAGCGTCGGCTATCGAAAAAAGGGTCTCGATGTCGATGGTTATCTCGCCGTTTTCATATTTTGAAAGGGTGGCCTTGCTCTTGCCCACAAGCTCCGAAAGAGCCGCCAAAGATATGCCCTTTGCCTGGCGGTAAAGCCTTATTCTGCTGCCCAATTCCGATGAAACGCTCATGGTGCACCTCCGTTATGTTTATATTTTCAGTTTACTATAAACGGTACGAAATGTCAATTTTAAAAAAATAAAGACGGCACAGCCGTCTTTACTGCTCGAAAAAGTTCTGCAAAAAGCTTTTGCAAAGGGTCTCGACCTTTTCACTCTGAAGGTTTTCCGCATTTTCGAGAAAATATATGCCGCCCAGAATATCGCCCGCCGAAATGACAGGCACAATCCTGTATGCCTTGCAGCCCTGACACAGCTCTATTCCACTCGGAAAGTCCTCGGCGTTTCTCGCACCCAAAGCGTCCTTTACGCCGTCGGATATGGCCTTGTCCTGTATGTCCTCATAGGCTCCGCAGGCCGCCACAACGGCGCTGCGGTCGCTTACGGCGCAGGGCAGCCCCAAAGCCTTGTGGAGGGCGCGGCACAGACATCTCACCACCTCGGTGTTTTCCCCAAGCTGTGAGTATTTTTTGAAAATTATGCTGCCCGACGAGTCGGTATATATTTCCAAAGGGTCGCCCTCTCTTATCCTCATGGTCTTGCGTATCTCTTTGGGCAGAACAACCCTTCCCAAATCGTCTATTCGTCTTACAATTCCTGTCGCTTTCATATATAAAATCTCCTGTCTGCTTTTGTTGCCTTAATAGTATCGTCCGAAAGTGGAAAAATATGCACAAAACTTAATGCAGCCTGAGATTTTTGTCGAAAAAAGGCATTAAAGGAGATTTTTATATAAAAACGCTGTGTATTTAAGCAACGGAGAAATGAGAATCATTTCTTCAGTCTGCAAAAAAATTAAAATGATCCTTCAGATAAAAAGCAGACCTACAATAGGTCTGCTTTTGCTTTTAGGTAATAAGGATATCAAAAGGATTGAAAAACTTGCTATCCTTACATTTACGGATTATATGTTTTGTCTGCTCCAAAGGCAGAGGAACATCGTCAGTTGGAAAATATTCTTTCTTCATTACCTTAGCGGTTATTTCACGGTTGTCTTTACCGACAGGAACAACTACAAGATCTCCCACTTCAATAGAGTCGTCATTTGTCGTGTAGTAGTAGGTTTTGTATCCGTCATCGAAAGAGACACTGCAATAAATGACATCACCGTTTGTTCTGCGGATTTTGCCGTATACAGAAGGGTTCATAATCTCCCCACAATTATAAAAGGCAAGAAAATCAAGCACTGAGCCTATAAACGCTGACCAATCATCCGGCAACCCCTTTTTATCGTAAGTTCCCTGAATAATTCTTTCTTTCCCCTTTTTGGTAAGCACTTTGATGGTATAATTTCTGCTTTCCGATGGATCAACAAACACATTGTCGGGATTTCCCTCGATATGTTCAAAGAGTGTTTCTGCATCCAAATTCTCAAGCAGACGCTCGACACCGCTTTCAAACCTGTATGTGCGGGTGACAGAGCATCCCGTGCCGATATTTTGGATATGTTCAACAGTTTTACTGTCGCTGTCTATGGCGATTGATTCGGTATAGTCCATGACGGAGGGCTTCGCGGTTTCCGAAAACGGTGATTCCGTCCTGATTTTAGTAATACGATGGTAGAATATTTCGATTCGAGTTACAGTATCGGGCTTTGAATTTCCGTCAAAGGCGTATAGGTCAGGCATATTCAGGCAGTCGCGAAGCAGGTCGGAGAGGTCGGTTCCGTCAACTTTAAAATCAGAACATAACGAACCGCGAAAGTTGTAAGTCTTTCCTTCTGTGTTCGTCAACTTCAAAATCCAGTCGCCGATGTCCGTGGCAAAAACCTCATCATATCCCTCGCTGAAATAAGCTGTGAATGCTGAAAAAATCTTATCTGCATCATTTTTACTCAGATTTAAATTTTGTGATCTGAACCTCTCGTATCGGTCATCACCGCTTTGTCCGAAAATGTATGCCGAAAACCATACTTGTCCATCTGCGTCAATGGTAAGATGCTGTTCCACCTCTTCTTCCGGAGCCGGAAGAGGACCGTAGCCTAACCGATTGGAAACGAGCTGAATCTTTTGGAGCTGTCCGGTGAATACAAACGGATTTTCCCCCGAAAGTATTGCCAAACGGCTCAGAGCAAGGATAAACCATAAGCGGTTTTCGGTTTCCAATATGGACGAGGCATCATACGCCCAGTGATTGAAGTATCTCCACTGAGAATAGATTGCAGAGCCCAATAAATCGATGTCGGTAATGTTGTCTATAATCTTGTCCAGTTCATCATATTTGCTTGCAGCGGCCCCATATTTCTCCGAAAAGGCATGACCGCAATCCATCTGAAAGCCGAGAGCAGCACAGTCGTCTGCCATATAGTGATCGACAAGTTCGATGTAATCTATTTTCCGGTCACGGAATTTATCAATCCACTTTGTCGCAAAGTCGTGAACTTGTTTCAAATTTCTCATGAGCTCATCTCCTGAATAATATTAAAATTCCTCCCAGCTTCTTCCGTTTAAATCTGCTGCAATTTTCTCCGTATCAGGCATGGTTTTATAACCGAACATATCAGCAAGGTTGAAAAACTTACTTTTTTGAATGGGATTTTTGAAAATAATGTATCTGCATTTTATCCCCCATGTCATTTGCATCTTCAGAGTTGCCGTATAATAAACACCGAAGTGCAGGGCTGCTTATCTGCCTTATTGATAAAATATCTCCGTCATTTGAACTGAAAATGACGGAGATATTTTTTATCGCATCAAGAACACCGGAAGAAGTCCATGATTTTTTCTTTGATATCAGGGGCTTCGTCATATACTGCGTGGCTGTACCGATCATATATATAACTCTTGCAGCCTAACTTGTCGATGATCTCATACGAACCCTCTATACCTATGGTCTTGTCGTTCTTATCTCCGATTACCAGCACAGGGCACTTGATTTGCTTTAGCTTTTCATAAATATCAAACTGCAGAACGGCGTTTACCAGTATGCTGAACCGCGCACAGTCCTCGGTGCTTCCGACCTTTTCCAAAGAGGGGAGAAGCTCCTTTACACTCTCCAGAAAAGCCGGGGAATACACGACATTAAAAAAGCTTCGGTTAAGCGCTATGACATCCTGTCTGCCCGCAAGCTCCAGCCAGTTTTCAACCACTTTTTTCATGGTTTCCGTGGGTCTGCTCATGGTTGAACACAGCACCAGCTTTTTTACATTTTCGGGGTATTTTACGGCAAGAACCTGCGCAATCATACCGCCTTGTGAAACTCCGTAGATATAGGCGGAGTCTATATTGAGCAAATCCATCGCTTTAGAGATGTCCTCTGCCATATCCTCCACAGTATACCCTTCTTTCAAAACCTTTTTTCGCTCAAACAGGTAGACGGAGTAATCTTTAGCAAACAGATGATATGCTTCGGCTACCGCCTGACCCTGTCCTTCCAATCCTGTCAGGCTGACCCCGGATATGATAATCACAGGTTTGCTGCCTGTTCCGAAGTGAATTACATTGATGTAACTGTCATCTAAACTCAGTTTTATTTCTCTCGTATCCATTTTATCACCGCAATCATATATTTTACTATAAATATATCATATTTTTGTGTTTGCCGCCATAGATAAATACTGAATTTTATGCAAGACAGACCGAAAGAGGGTAAAAATACAGCCTGCGGCTATGCCGCAGGCTGTATTTTATACTGTAATTGGTCTGTGATTACTGTTCCTTTCTCCTGCCTGCGAAAGCAGCCGCAGCGCCCGAAAGTGTGAGCACAGCCGCGAGAATCATCATCACGGCAGCCGCCTTATTTGCGGAGAAGGGGGGTGTTCCCGTGTGAGGCAGTTCTCCCAGAGGAACATCGGGATCCTCTATGTCTTCGCCGCCGTCAAGGGGAACATCGGGATCGTCTATATCCTCACCGCCGTCAAGGAGAACATCGGGATCGTCTATATCCTCGCCGCCGTCAGGAACATCGGGATCATCTATGTCGGGACCGGGTGTGGACTTCTTGGTGTTGGTTATGGTGACAGCGCCTGTATCCTCGTCTGTCGACACGGTACTCTCATATCCTTCGGGTACGATTTCCTGTACGCCGTAAACCATGTCGGCGAGAGGCTCGTATTTAAAGGTATATGTCCACTTGTTGTCTTCGCTGAGAACTGCGCGGTCCAAAACGATGGTCTTGTCGTCCTTTGTGGCTGTCAGCTCAACGGTTACGCTGTCGGGGTGCTCACCGCTGCCGCTCCACACCTTGTTTACGGTGATTTCTGAGGGAGTGAGAGACTCGCCGTTCTGCTTTACGATACCGTTGCTGCCGATACCGCCGCCCTGAGAGGCCTTGTTGCCTCTGATTATGAGGGAGGCCGAAATGAGAGAGGCCGCGTCATCGGTGACTATAGACTTTGCCGAGAAAGATTTCTCGCTTTTTACGGGAGCTTCTATGCGGATATCGCCTTCGGCATAGCGCACGCTGTCGCCCGAAATGGCGCCGAGATCGTTTCCGTCCATGGATACAGCCGAAATGCTGCCGTCCTTGTACCATGCCATGACGCCGCCGCCCGGCATATTGTCGCCGAGTGTTGTAACGGTATCGGCTTTCTTGTTGAGAGCCGCCACATCGTCGCCCGCCTTTTCGGCAGAATTGCCGTAAATTGCGAAGCTGCCGTTTACGAAATCAACCGTGCCTATGGGGCAGGACCAGATGCCGCCGCCCATGACTTCGGCTGAGTTGCCGGTGATGAGGACATCGCCAAGCTCTATGCTGTAAGGATTGGTGCTGACATACATGCCGCCGCCGAGAGAGGAAGCGGTGTTGTTTTCAATGTTGCCTGCCAAAAGCTTTACAGCTCTGGAGTAGCTGTATATGCCGCCGCCGTTGACAGCGGAGTTGCCTGTAACGGAGCCGCCGTTCATGATGAACACGCCGCCTGCGCCATTTTCGTCCTGAGTTGCCACGCCGCCGCCCTGATGGTCGGAGACATTGCCGGATATTTCACCGTCGTTCATTGTGAACTGAGCGTTGTTCTGGACATATACGCCGCCGCCTGCAGCGCGGAGGTTACCCAAATAGCCGCTTGCGGTGTTGCCTGTGATTTTACCGTCGTTCATTGTGAATACGGCGGGCTCTTCGGAATATTCGCCGCTTACAGTGCCGCCGAATACCAGCACGCCTGCGCCGCGGAAGGCTTTGTTGCCCGAAATCTCGCCGCCGTTCATTGTAAAGGAAGCGCCCTGACATACCGTCACGCCTGCGCTTGTGTTGAGGTCGCCGGCGGTGTTGCCCGAGATAACGCCGCCCTCCATGGTCATTTCAGCTCCGTTGGAGAGCAGAACTGTGCCGGAGTGCTGATTTGTAATTGCAGCGCCCGAAATATTGCCGCCGTTCATATTGAACACGCCGCCGGCAATGTGTACGACGCCCTGCTTCATGCCTGCCACGCCGCCTGTTACGGCTGCGCCGTTCATGTTGAACACGCCGTAAGACTCTATGAGTCTCGAGCTGCGAACCATGCAGTTTACATCTGCGCCGAGGGTAAACTCGGCATTTTCGGGAACGCTGAACATATAGCCGTCCACAGTGCCCTTGAGTATGGCGCCGCCGTCAGCGCTTCTTGCGGTCATGCCGACGATTGTTATATTGGAATCTGTGGGAATTGTTACAGTAGCGTCTATATTGTAGTTTTCGGTGAGAACAATGGTGTCGTCTGCCGTATCCTCTGTGGCGGCAGCGTCATTTATCTGCTGCTGAAGGTCGGCAGCTGTCTTTGTGGTCTCAATGGATGCCACAGTATAGGTTACTGTGTTGCCGTTGCCTTCGAGGAATGCTGTGTTGGAAATGCTGTCCTCGGAGGTGTTTACCGTGATGTTGAAATTGCTGCCGTCAAAGGCGCCGGAGGCTATGTCTGTCAGACGGCTGCCGTCGTCGGAGCCGATGTTGACCTCCACAGCGAAGTCTTCCTGGCCCTCGGCAACCTGGTAGCCGGCATTGCCGAAGGCCTCCTGCCCGATGGTGGTAATGCTGTTGGGCAGGTTGATCTCGGTCAGGTTGAAGCAGCCGTAGAAGGCCCAGTTGGGGATCTCGGTCATGCCTTCGCCGATGGTGATACTGGAGAAGCCGGTGCCCGAGAAGGTGCTCCAGCCCAGTTCACAGTCGCCGGAGAGAACCAAGTCGCCGATCAAGCCGTAGCAGCCGCCAAAGGTGTCGCTGTCCAGGCTGGTGATCTTGCTCCAGTCCCAGCCCACATTGGTTAAACCGCTGTTGTAGAATACGGCGCTTTCAAACTCGGTGACATTGGGAAATTCCACCGACTTGAGAAGCCAGCAGTCCTGGAACACGGTGCTCTCAAGCCTGGTAATGCCTTCGCCGCCTGTGACTGTTTTAAGGTTGGAGCTTTCAAAAGCGCCTGTGCCGATATAGGTGACCGATTCGGGAATGTCGATAGTCTTTTCGTTCTTTCCGCTGAAGGGCACACCCTTAAATGCGCCTATGCCGATTTCCTTAAGGCTCTCGGGCAGAACCACAGGGTAGGTGCTGTCAATCTTCTTGCAGCCGGAGAAGCAGCCTGTGCCTATGACTTCCAAGCTGTTGCCCAGATCCAAAACTTTCATGTTGGACTGATCCAGGAACATGCTGTTTACCGTCAGCTCTTTGACCATGGGAGCTTTCAGGTAGAAGCCCAGGAGCTTGCCCTTGGCAGAGTTGGACTGATTTCTCTGAAAGTTGGCGGTGACCTGGGTGACATCATATGTGTTGCCAAAGTCGTCTGTCACAGTGGGGGGGATCAGGATATAGATACCTGTGGAGCTTGTGTTGCCCTCGGCTCCGCTCCAGCCTGTTACGGCAACGGTGCCGTTTTCGCCGTTTTCAGAGGCGGTGAGGACTTTGCAGGTCAGCGAGAAGGTATCAAAGCTGGGCTTGTTGTTATACTGTTCCCAGCAGTCGTCGACTTTGAATGTGCCGCCGACAGACGATACGGAATAGTCGCAGCCCTCGCGGGTGCACTTGCCGTTTTCATCCAGCTCATGACCCAGAGCGGGGATGGGGCGGAGATATGTTTCGTCGCATATCTCGCAGTAGCACTCCTCTTCACCTTTTTCAGTGCAGGTGGCGGGAGTCTTAACCGTTACTTCTGTGGGATCATGCTCCAAAAATGTGTTGCTCTCTGTGTACGAGGCGCCGCAGACCGAGCATTTATATGCCACAGTACCCGAATGATAGCAGGTAGCTGTGGTGTTTTCTGGGTCGATTTCAAAGGTGCCGGTGCACTCTGTCTTGCCTGTGCCGCCGCAGGCTTCGCATGTTGCATCGCCTGTGCCGTCGCAGGCGTCGCAGGTGATTTCCTCTGCCGTACCGTCTTCGGTATCGTCAGATACAGTGCCTGTGCCGCCGCAGACCGAACATTCAACTTTGCCCGATGTGCAGACTTCACAGGAAATTTCGTTGTGAGAATGATCCGCTTCGGCAAAGCCGGTTATATTGAACATGCCGAAGGTCATACAAAAAAGCGTGACGAGGGAAATCATTCTCTGCAATTTCTTTTTTGCCATTTTCCGTTCTCCTTTTCGTTTATTTGAGATGGAAATACCGGCAGCCGGGCGTGCATAGCATATTCGCCTTAGCCCCCTGGCTTTGCGTCCCGCACTTTCATGCGGTTTGCCGTTTACAGTGAGCCCGAAGCTTTTCGGACTTATATAAACCTCTCATTGTATATACAATTATAACACGGATTGGTCACATAATGGTCACATTTCTCAAAAAAACACCGACTTATGAAAAAAATCGCAGATTTTTCTGCGACTTTTTTTGACAGCATTTTTAAAACGGAGTTATTGCTCCGAAGTGTTTGAAGGAAAGACGGCGCCTTCTGCGGGGTATGTGTCAACGAGCTCTCCGCGCACCACGAGACGGTGGTCGGATATTCCTATGGGAGTGCAGGTGGTCAGCGTTACGCAGCCGTAGCCCCTGTTGAAAATTACGCTCCAGTCGTCGGGCTCAATGACCTCACACGCCTGCCACAGATACTGATATACGGTGTCTCCCTCGGTGAGATAGAGATAATCTCCCTCGGTCAGGGTGTTTATGTAGTAAAATGGCATGTTGTCGGTGACTACGCCGCCGCGGCGTCCGTTGCGGTGACCGGCTATCGACACATTTGCCCCTCCCTCGCCGGGCAGCTGGGCGTATTCGTAAAGCCCTACGCCTTTGAGAAGGGTGTCGGCGTCGGTGCCGTCCAAGACGGGAATGTCCACCGAAAGCTTGGGAATTATCAGCCTCATGGAGCTGTCCGCATAACTTTCACGGGCTTCGGTGGTATAGAGCTTGTCTTTGGGAAGACCGTTGTCCTCTATGGCGGGGTTTTCTGTTTCAGCTTCTGTTTCGGCTTCGTTAGGAGCCTCTGTTGTTTCTGCGGCAGTACTCTCCGAGGTTTCGGCAGTGGTCTGCTGTTCGGTGGGAACGGAAGGCGCTTTTGGGGGAGAAATCAGACTGCCTGTCCAGATAAGAGCGGCGGCCGCCCCCAAAGCGGCGCAGCCCGCGCAGAGCAACAGGGCGGCGGTCAGAGATATTTTTCGTTTCATATTCGGTATCCTCCTGCCAAAAGTATACCACAAAAGAAATGTTATTAAAAGAGGGTTTTGACTGCAGGCGGTGTCCGAAAATGTGTCATACAGCGGACATTTTATCTCCAAACCCGCCGCCTTGTTGAATTTTATGGAGAAAAAAGATATAATATATGTAATTCAGCAATATTTTAGGCGGAAATACGGGAGGACAGAGCAATGACCGAGGTAGCGGCGGCAATCATACGGGACGGAGACAGATTTATGATATGCAGGCGTCCCGCTCACAAGGCGAGGGGGCTTATGTGGGAGTTTCCCGGGGGAAAGGTGGAAAAAGGCGAGACAAAGGAGCAGGCTCTCATCAGGGAGTGCCGCGAAGAGCTGGCGGTGACCCTCCATGTGGGCGATGTATTTATGGAGGTCACCCATGAATATTCCGATATAACCGTCCGCCTCACCCTGTTCAATGCGAAAATAAAAGAAGGCACACCTCAAATGCTGGAACACAGCGACATCAGGTGGATAACGGCAAAAGAGATAGACGAATACACATTCTGCCCTGCAGACAAAGAAGTCTTGGAAAAACTGAAAAGAGAGAAAGGGTAAAGAAATGGAAAGCTATATTAAAAATGAAAATCTGAGTATATATATAGATTCGGTTTGCAGCGTCTGCGAAGCATTGCTCAATCTGCCGTCCGCTTCGCTGAGTCCCGCGTATTACTATGATTCATTGCCGCAATGTGTAATAGATGCGGTATTTTCCATAGGAGTAAAATATACAAGCACGCAGAATACGGTGAAAAACTATTGTTCCCGTTACGGTCTGCGTGAGTTCAACACTGTGCGCGACAATAAAGGCGACACTCACACAATTTCGCAGCTTATTGAGCATATTGTATCGGAGGGAGCGGAGAAAAGTGCAGATACGATTTTTAAAAATCATCAGCGAACATCGACACGAAACGGAATTTTAAAGTCGGAAGCGGTAATGCGCTTTGCATGTATTCTTCAAAAATACGGAATTGAAACATTGTCCGATATTGTGTCAAAAGGCCTGCCTGCTGATGCGGAAAGGGAGATAATGCAAATCCCCGGGCAAAAAAGTGGTCTGTGTCTCAGGTATTTTTATATGCTCTCGGGAGATGATTCACAGGCCAAACCCGACCGCCATATATTGAGGTTTTTGAAAGAGCAGACGGGACAGGAGTTTTCCGTGTCTCAGGCTCAGGGTATACTTACAAATGCGGCGGAGAGTCTCCGAGAAAAATATCCGCATATGACAGTAAGACTTTTAGATCACTCTATTTGGAACTATATGGCTCACAGATAAAAGGAAAAATATAAAGGTAATCAGGAGAGTTAATCATGGATATTATTCGAGCTAAAGAGCTGCTCAGCGTACTGGCAGACGGAATAAATCCTCTTACGGGAGAGGTGCTGCCCGAAAATGACAGCTGCAATCAAGCAGAAATTGTGAGAGCGCTGCACACCGCCGTCGCGGAACTGGAGAGAATAGCAAAAAGGAAAGCAAAGCCTCAGCCTGAAAACGCAGGAAAACCGTGGACAAAAGAGGAAGAAGAGGAGATAAGGCTCGCCTATCGAAACGGCATTAAAATATCGGAAATAGCCGACAGGCACAAACGCACGAGAGGGTCTATTGTGACACGCCTTGTCCGCATGGGCGAGCTTAAAGATGAAACACAACCGAGGTGACAGACATGCTTGCGTATACATACATGGAAAAGGGAAAATTTGAGCTTATAGAAAAGCCCAAGCCGGAGATTTTAGATGAGCGTGACGCCGTTGTCAGGGTGACTTTGGCCAGCATCTGTTCCAGCGACCTCCACATCAAGTACGGCAGCGTGCCGAGGGCTGTGCCGGGGATTACGGTAGGTCACGAGATGGTGGGAATTGTGGAGCAGACGGGCAGCGCCGTCACGGAGGTAAAGCCGGGCGACAGGGTGACCGTCAATGTGGAGACATTTTGCGGAAACTGCTTTTTCTGCAAAAACGGCTGGGTCAACAACTGCACCGACAAAAACGG
>ERZ779866.2084-NODE-2084-length-18745-cov-3.157464_pt1 | contig 18745 bp, 17 predicted proteins | sample MGYA00511248_ERZ779866 | MGnify/ENA primary metagenome ERZ779866 (study PRJEB29588, sample SAMEA2155758) | human gut metagenome | biome: human gut; feature: human-associated habitat; material: faeces | place: Denmark | collected 2008/2010 ... | reverse complement strand
GAGAGCAGGATTCAAAGAACCCGCGTTATTTGCAGACAGTCAGGGGGAAGGGGTATATGTTATTGCCCGCTTAATACAAGGAAGCTTGTTCCGTGGGTAACTAATATAGATTTCGCGGATATTTTGCTCGGTTATGTACCAATTAGTACGCGCCCTCGCAAAATTCCTAAAATCTTATTATTTACCACCCTGTCCAAGCTTCTTTGAGGGGCGTACCGGACAAGGAAGCTTGTTCAGCAGACAGCTGATGTGTAACAAGCGGATATTCTTATTATTTTTTGTTGTTTGAGGAGAAGTAAATGCGAATAAAATTTCCATCCAAAGTGGATAATGTTTTGCGGTTTTTAAAGCTGAAGCTTTTGCCGAAAACATTGTTTTTCAGAACAATGCTTTTGATTTTTATTCCGCTGATTGTGGTTCAGGTCGTTTCGATTGTGGCCTTTTTTGACGGAAGCTGGGGGCGGGTCGGAAAACGGCTTTCTTCCAATCTGACGTCGGATATGTCCTTTATTATGGAGTTGACGGCAGCTTCGCCGAAAAATCTGAAAAACATTAAGGAACTGGCCAAAAAGAATTTTGATTTTGAGTATAGCTTTTACAATAATACTCAAAAGCACAATGTTATTAACAAAGCCAGCCGCAATAACAAACTGGTTACGGGATTTTTGGAAGATTCCTTGCGCAGCAAGTTTCCCGATGCGGTAACCAGCATTTATATGGGACAGGGTGATAAGGATCTGATGGTTTTTATTGACCGTCCGAGCGGTTTGTATCAGTTTACGACCTCGTCCAAAAACATTTTCAGTTCCTCTATTTTCGGCTTTGTCCTGTGGATGATCGGAACGTCCATTTTACTGTTTCTGGTTGCGGTTCTGTTTCTGCGGATTCAGGTTCGTTCCATTGCGGAATTGGCGCAGGTTGCCGAAGACTTCGGTAAAGGTATTGATAACAAGGAGTTCAAACCCTATGGTTCTTCCGAGGTCAGGAAAGCTGCGATTGCGTTTATCAAGATGAAAGAACGCATCAACAGGCAGATCAGCGAGAGGACGCAGATGCTGGCCGGGGTGTCTCATGATTTGCGTACGCCGTTGACCCGGATGAAGCTGCAGAGCGCCATGATGCCCGAGGGGCAGGATAAGAAAGACTTTTTGAATGACATTGACGAAATGGAGAAGATGCTCGACGGCTATCTGGCTTTTGTCAGCGGTGAGGGCAGCGAGAAGGCAACTTTTGTCGATATGAACGAGATGATTTTGAGCATTATCAATAAGTTTCGCAATACGCAGGCCATGATCCGTTACTCCACCAATGATCAGGTCAGCGCGATTCAGGGACGCGAGCAGGCTTTGAAGCGGGCTTTGACCAATATTATTTCCAATGCGTTCCGCTACGGCAAGACGATTGCGGTTAAGCTTGAAAGCAACAATAACAAGCTGGAAGTGACGATTGACGATGACGGTCCCGGTATTCCGGTTGATAAGCGGGAAGAGGTTTTCAAGGCGTTTTACCGCTTGGAAGAATCCCGCAACAAAGAAACCGGCGGGGTCGGTTTGGGTTTGTCGATTGCCAAAGACGTGATTACGTCTCACGGCGGCCGCATAGAACTTTTGGACAGTCCGATGGGCGGTTTGAGAGTTCTGGTATCCATTCCCTTATAAGACGCCTTTACGAAAGTTCTTAGGTTTTTACAGAATCTGAGATTGGGTAAATTAATCCAAATTTTGTTCAGGCGGCCGGAAAACTCAAAGAAAAACGGCTTTAAGCTTAGGCTTAAAGCCGTTTTTCCATCTGTTAAAATGATTTTAAGATTCTATATGTTATCAATAGGCTAAGTGAAACAATTTGTTTTGAGGGAAAATATGGCTGAAAATGATATTAGACCGCAATCCGACGCATTGACCGGTGTTTCTGCGGACGAACAGAATGTGGAATATGAATATGTCGAACTGGAAGAAGGTCAGGAACTTCCCGACGGGTATGAGTATGAATACGAATATGTCGAAGTTCCGGCCGATGACGGCGAGGGGCCTTCAGAGCTTGATGTTTTGGGTGCGCACCGTACGGACGCCGCGACAGAGGCTGCTGCGGCGCCTCGGGTCTTGAGTGCATCCGAAGAAAATGAACGCGCCGGTGAAGACGTACCGACGTTCAACCGGTCGGTTGCGCCTGCAGTCCGTTCGGATGAGCCGGAAATGAAGTTTATGAACGAAGACTTTGTCGCGGGAGACGCTTCTGCAAACGAGTATCGGGAGTTTGTTTCTCCGGCTTCTTCGCCGCTTTTGGAGGCAGAACAGGGACGGCCGAAAGATAAGGCGTTGTCTGATTATATTTTTGCCGATGATGAAGATGAAGAAACAGAAGAGGCCGAAACTGTTCAGACAACGGAAGCTGCCGCCGAGGTTGAGCCTTTTTCTGCCGATAAGACGGCGGCTTCGGAAGATATGTCGATTGAAGCCGCGACAGGAGAAATGAGCATTGATGAAATGCTGGGCGAGGTTCATGAACCGCAAATTGATGTTTCGGTTCTGGATGACAATTTCGGCTTGGAACCGACGGCAGGTGAGGCGGAACCGTCCGTTATTGAAAATGCCGCGACGGAAATTGCCGGTGCCGCCGAAGAAATACCGGAAACGACGATTACAGAGGAAGCTGCGTCGGCAGAAGAACCGCGGACCGAGGCGATTCCGCAGCAGGAGGAAGGTGAAGTCCGTTATCAGAATCAAGATATAACGGACGGAGCGGAAACGGAAAACTGGTTCCAAAAAAATGAATTGGACGGAGCCTATGATCCGGCTGACGTTCATGTGGAATATCTGGGTGAAAATTTTAATTCCGCAGAGGAAAGCGGTGGGGACGTAGAAGCATATCTGGAGCCGGGAGCGGTGGTTTCTCCGGCCGAAGCGGCGGTTTCCGAAGCGGATGTTTTGACCGTGTCCGAAGAGGTTGAAAACGAAACTTTGCCGGAAACTCTGGTCGAGGAGGTTTCCGATACCGTGCCGGCAGATTCATATTCCGCGGCCGAACCGGTTGAAGATGTTGTCGATTTGGGCGAAGATGTTGAATATGCGGAACCGACCGAAATTATTGAAGATTTCGGCGAAAACGGAATTTATGAACCGCGAATCAACGAAACGGTTGAAGAGGTTGCTGCGGAATCGCAGGCCGTTTTGCCGGAGGAAACGGCGGCAGGCGCTTTGGAAGAAAATGTGCCCGTGTCTGCGAAGGTTGAGGAGAGCGTTGCGGAAAACGCGAATGTTGACGTTGTCATTCCGGAGCCGGCGGCAGAATCGGAAGATGCTGTTTCGGAGACTCTTTCGGCGGAGAAAATTGAAGATGCGGAAGCTGTAATTGCGGCCCGAGCGGCCGTCGAAAGCGATGATGTTATTCGCAGCGAGACGGCGGAACGCCTGATTCCGGTTGAAGATTTTGCTGAAATTTCGGTTGCCGACTGTTCGGCCGCCGAATATGAACAGGCCGGCAGCGAAGGAAAGACAGTGACCAAAAATGACGGTGTTCAATCTTTTCGCGGGACAATTGAACAATCGAGCCTTGTTTTAAGCGAAATAGATTTTGCAAATAATGAACTCAGCGCCTGGAATCTGATATTGTTCAGCCGTGAGCTTATGCCGCTGACATCTAAAGTCAGCGAAGTGGATATGCCGCTCGGCAACGGTATCAGCCGTTTTGTCACGCTTGTCAGAAACGGCCGGCAGAAAGCGGAGTTCTTTAACGAGGAAACGTTGCGGATTATTAATGCGACCGAGGCCTGCGTGGCGGTTGAAGGCCGTTTTGTCTGCGGAGATTTGGGAACTAATTCCGGTGTGATTATTGATGATTATAAAACCATTCCGCTGGCTGATTTTGCCGGAAAGAAAGTGAGCTTTGCCAAACCTTCTTCGGGACTGTTGGCTGGTCCGAAAGGCAGTCTGCTGTATTTCTTCAACGTGAAGCAGATTTTGTTGCCCGATGCGGAAACTGCGAAAATTGATGCCGAGAAACTGCAATATAAGATTTCCAAATGGTACAGCGGTTCTCTGAATGACAAATATTTTGAATTTGACGCCAATTCCGCATCGGCCGAATTTACCGGAAACGACGAGGTTAAAGCAATTCATGTAAACGTCAACAATTCGTCTTACGGTTGGAATGTGGCTTTTGACAACGGATTGTCGATGAATCTTCGTGATTTGCGCGAGTTTCAGACCCGTTTCGGCAAAATGCCTTCACCTAACGGCGTTATTACTTATGGCGAGAAAAAGCTGACTTTTTCCAATGTGGAAAGAATCGTAGTGTATGAAAGCGCGCAATATTTCTTCTATTCTTAGGCTTTTCTATGGACGGCTAATACAGAAACTGCAGATAAAATGCTCGGTTACGTACGTTTGGGTACGCGCCCTCGTATTTTTCTTTGTTTCTTATTATCCGTCACATATAAAAGCCTAAGAAAGGTTCGGGATGGACGGCTGATACAGAAACTGCAGATAAAATGCTCGGTTAAAAAAAAAGACGCTTTTAAGCGTCTTTTTTTTCGGTTATTTCTTGGGCAACGGGAATATCTTAACACTTTCTTCCGCGCCTTGGGCCGTTTCGGCAACCGTAACGTCCAGGTCGAGCTGTTCGTAATTTGCCGCTTTCTTTTTGGCGGCGTTTTTAGGCGCCAGCAGGTTCGGGCTCAGCGGATAAGCGTCCTTAGGCAGGCGCAGCAGCATATATCCGGTGCCGCCGCCGTAAGCCGGACCGGAAAGACCGATGGAATAATAGCCGCCGATGAAACCGTAGTCCAAATCAATGTAATCGATGACAAAGACGGTTTTGATGCTGGTTGTGCCGATAGAGGTCATTTTGCAGTTGTAGCCGCTGTCTTCCAGCAGAATATGGTTGATGTTGCGAACGTAGAGCAATGACTGCGAAGGCGTGCAGTCCGGGGTCTGCCCGTTGTATGTGACGTTATAATTAAGCAACAGGTTGAGGGTGTTGGTTCCTTTTTTGATGATGACGTCCGAAATTTTTACCGAATCTATGTAAAGGTAAGCCGGCGTGATTCCGACTTTAATCGGCAGAGTGATGTAATTTTCCAGACAGGTTTTGGAAGACGGGTTGGCCTGGCAGACCAGTGCTTTGTTATGATTGTTGTTTTCCAGCAGGTGCAGCAGACTGTTGTATATGTATTCGCTCGACATGGACAATTTGGCCGGCGCACATTGTTTGCTGCGGCAGACGACGACGGAGCTGGCTGAACGCAGCGGCGTGTTCTCAACATTTTCGGTTTTACGGGTCGCTTCCGGATTCATGAAGTCATTGAGGCTCATATAACGCATCTGGCAGCCGGACAGCATAATCAGAGACAAGGCGAAAAATGTATGTTTGTATAATTTGTTAAGCACGATCCAAACCCTATAATTTAAAAACATATCGGTATATTAAGTCAAAGATTGGCAAACAACAAAGGGTTTTTTACGGTTATTAAACATATTTTTGAAAACGGGCGCCGTCGTTGCATTTTATGTTTTTTCTGCTAAGCTGAACGACGGCGGAACTGACGATGACGGGAAAGATGAAGATATTTTTGGTTGTTTGGTTTGTGGCCGCGGGAATTGCAAATGCCGCCGCGGCTTCTGAAATTAAGGTCTTGGACGGTGACAGCATTGTCGCGGGGCGGCGGGAAATCCGCCTTTCGGGCATTGACGCGCCGGAATATTTTCAGACCTGTTATGATGCCGGCGGCAAAGAATATGCGTGCGGGAAAAAAGCGCGTAAGGCGCTGGAAAAGCTGGTCGGCAGTGATCTGTCGTGCAGACGGGCGGAGCGGGACAAATACGGCCGCGAGGTTTCGGTCTGCTTCAGCCGCGGCGTAAATATTAACAAAAAAATGGTTGAAATCGGCTGGGCGGTGGCGTATAAACGCTATACAGACGAATATAACGATGCCGAAAAGCTGGCCAAGAAGAACAAACGCGGAATCTGGCAGGGGCGGTTTATGAAGCCCGAACTGTACCGGATTTTGAACAAGAAGCCCTAGAAAATGTTTTTTATGGGGAATTTGTTAATTTTTTCTATAGATTCTTATTGACAGCAGAAAAAACTTATGTATATTGCAAGCAACGTTTTATGTTTAAAATAATGAAAATTTAGGTGGATAAAAATGTACGCAGTAATTAAAACAGGCGGAAAACAATATAAAGTAACATCTGGTGATGTTGTTAAAATTGAAAAAATCGCCGGAGAAGAAGGTAGTGAAGTCGTATTCAACGAAGTTTTGGCCTGCGGTGAAACCGTCGGCACCCCGCTGGTTGCGGGCGCTTCGGTCAAGGCTACCATTTTGAAACAAGCTAGAGACGCTAAGGTTATTGTTTTCAAAAAGAAAAGAAGACAAAACTATCGTCGCAAAAACGGCCACAGACAGAGCATCACATTGGTAAAAATTACCGATGTCTGCGGCAAATAGTCAGAGATTTAAGGAGAATTTGTTATGGCACATAAGAAGTCAGGCGGTAGTTCCAACAACGGACGCGACTCAGAGGGACGTCGTTTGGGCGTTAAGAAATTCGGCGGTGAAGCCGTAATTCCGGGAAACATCATCATCCGTCAGCGCGGCACGGTTTATCATCCGGGCAACAATGTTGCTATGGGTAAAGACCATACTATTTTTGCCGTTGCCGAAGGCAAAGTCGAGTTTTCCAAAAAAGCCGGCGACAGAACCGTTGTTTCCGTAGTTACCGAATAAGTTTCGGAAAACAGACAATTTTGGCGGAGGGGGTATTAAATCCCCCTTTCGTTTATTATATAAGGCAATATTTGCAATTTTGACAAAGTTAAAATCATGAAGTTTTTGGATCAGGCTAAAATCTTTGTAAAATCGGGAGACGGCGGCGCCGGCTGCGTTTCGTTTCGCCGTGAGAAATATATTGAATTCGGCGGTCCGAACGGCGGCGACGGCGGAAAAGGCGGCAGCGTTTATTTCGAGGCCGTTGAAAACCTGAACACGCTGATTGATTTTCGTTATCAGCAACATTTTAAGGCCCACAAAGGATATAACGGCAGCGGTTCTGATAAAACCGGTCCGAAAGGCGACGACATTGTTATCAAAGTTCCGGTCGGAACCGAGATTGTGGCCGAAGACGGCGAGACGGTTATTGTGGATATGATCAAGCCGGGGCAGACTTTTATGATTGCCAAAGGCGGCGACGGCGGGCGCGGCAATGCTCAGTTTAAGTCTTCGACCAATCAGGCACCGCGTTATGCCGAGCCGGGCTGGCCCGGAGAAGAAAAATGGGTCTGGCTGCGGTTGAAGGTCATTGCCGATGTGGGACTGCTCGGTCTGCCCAATGCCGGAAAATCGACTTTTCTTTCGGTGGTGACGTCTGCCCGGCCGAAAATTGCCGATTATCCATTTACGACTTTGCATCCGAATCTGGGCGTGGCCTGGGTTGACGGTTATGAAATGGTGATTGCCGATATTCCGGGATTGATCGAAGGTGCGCATGAAGGCACAGGTTTGGGCGATCGCTTTTTGAAGCATGTTGAGCGCTGCGCCGCGTTTTTGCATCTGATTGACGGCACGGCTGAAGACGTGGTTGCGGCTTATAAGGTTATTCGCAACGAACTGGAACTTTATGATCAAAAGCTGACGGCAAAGCCGGAGGTCGTTGCCATCAACAAATGTGACGCGCTCGGCGAAAAAGACATTAAGAAAAAAATTGCGGCGCTGGAAAAGGCCTGCGGCAAAAAGGTTTATGCCATTTCGGCCGTTGCAAAACAGGGACTTTTTGATTGCCTGCTGGATTTAAATAAGTATATTACAAGGGACCGCCTGAAAAAAGGTAGTGATGACGAACGGGAAAAGGAAGAGGTTCGGACTTCCTGGTCTCCGCTTTAGAATTGAGGAGTTGAATAATTTGATTAAAAAAACTGCAAAAGACAATATCACCGACGATGCGGCCGAAATCTTGAAAATCGTGGTTGACACGTTGGATGAAGGCAAGGCCGAGGATTTGGTCGTTATTGATTTACAGGGCAAGTCTTCAATAGCCAATCAAATGGTGATTGCCAGCGGAACTTCACAACGCCATGTGGCTTCTCTGGCTGAGAAAGTGCAGGAAAAGCTGAAAGCTGCCGGTTATGTTTCAATGTCGGAAGGCGAGGAAAAGGCCGATTGGATATTGATTGACGCTTTCGACGTCATTGTTCATATTTTTAAGCCTGAGGTTCGCGAGTTTTACAATCTTGAAAAGATGTGGAGCGCTATCGGTACTTTGCGTCAGGTTAACAATGCATAGAAAATAAGGCTCTCTTGCGAGAGCTTTTTTTCTGGATTTCAGAGTTGGGTCAATGAAAGTTACAATAATAGCCATCGGCAAATGCCGGAAAAACTCTCCCGAAGCGATGATTATTGCCGAATATGTCAAACGTTCGGGCTGGGATGTTGTCATCAAGGAAAAAGACAATTCGAATCAGGAAGACGAAGCACGCTTTTTGCAGGCTTCTGTTCCGTCCGGAGCCAAAGTTGTGGTTTTGGACGAACGCGGTGAGAATATGAAAAGCGTTGAGCTGGCTCATAAGGTGGAAAACTGGATGTTGGGCGGAACATCCGAAATTTGCTTTTTAATCGGCGGCGCCGATGGGCATTTGTCCTCTACCCGGGATAAGGCGGATCTGCTTCTTTCCTTCGGTCGTCTGACCCTTCCGCATATGTTGATGCGTGCCGTTCTGGCCGAGCAGATTTATCGAATCCAGACGATTATAGCGCATCATCCGTATCATCGTGAGTAAAAAATGCGTATAGCGGACGATTAGGGCGTTGCCATGCGGTATTTTCCGCTGCGAATCGTATAAAAAACCGAAAATTTAAAACTTCCGGTCTATTTAAGAAATTAAAATCGGGTTTATCTGTATTTGTATCAGCTTTAAGCTGGTTTAAGCTTTTCAATGATGAATATTTTATGGTTTTTTTATGTTATTTGAGGGGCGATGAATTTTTGTTATTGAAAAATTAAATTTTATTGCTTAAGTTAAAGCTGTATTAGTTGTTTAACAATTAAGAAAATTAAACCCATATGGAGAATAATAAAATGAAAAAACTTTTAAGTTTGTTCTGTGCAATTGTTGCATTGTCCGGCTGTTCCGCTCTCGGTTTTGACGGTGGTCTGTTCGGCGGCAGCGAATGTGATTCCAGAGAAGCCCGTGACTTTATGGCTAATGCCGAAGACAGAGTTTTCTTTGCTTTCGACAGCTCTTCTATTTCTGACAACGCCGCTGAAGTTTTGGACGGTCAGGCTAAATGGCTGAAAGACCACAAGAGAGTTAACGTCATCGTTCAAGGTTACTGCGATGAAAGAGGTACCAGAGAATACAACTTGGCTTTGGGTGAACGCCGTGCCAACGCTGTAAAACAGTACCTGATTTCTCAGGGCGTTGCTGCTGACAGAATTTCTACGATTTCTTACGGTAAAGAAAGACCGGCCGTTCTCGGTAACAACGAAGCTGCCTGGGCTCAGAACCGTCGTGCTGTAACTGTAATCAAGGCTTCTTCCGCCAACTAATTACAGTCTGTCAGGATTGAGAAAACGTATCCTTATTTGGGATACGTTTTTTTTATTGTTGTGATTATGGCGAAATTGTTTTAGTTTAAATTAAAATTGTTGTTTATAGCAGAGGTTTGATATGAAAATTTTAAAAGTTTTTGCTCTTATGTCCGGTATTGCGGTATTTTCGGTTCCTGCTTATGCGCAGCAGTTCGGCGTTTTGGAGGCGGAAGTCGAAGCTTTGAAAGAAGATGTCCGAGCGTTGCAGCGTGACGCCTATCGTACCAAAAACGACAATGTGCTGGCGCCGTCTTCTCCGGCGGATATGGCGCTCCGGATGGGTGAGTTTGACGAAAACCTCAGAACGATAAACGGCAAGCTTGATGAAATGTCTTATAAAATCAAGACATTGGATGAGCGGCTGACCATGATTAACCGTGACATAGACATCAGAATCAAAATGCTTGAGGGGGCGCCCATCAGCGGCGGAAGCGGCAGCGGCGTTCAAGCGCCGAAAGAAAAGTTTAAGGCTCCGGTCGCTAATGGTGCGCCGAAATCAATTTTGGGCGATACGATTGTTTCAGATGATGATTTGCCGGAAATGCAGTCCAAGTCCGCCGGACAGATTTATCAGGAAGGTCTGGACGCGCTGAAATCAAACAATTATACGGTGGCGGAAAGCCGTTTTGATTCCGTGCTGCGTCGTTTTCCCCAAGACAAACTAGCCGGGAATGCGCAATATTGGCTCGGCGAAGTCTACTATGGGCAGAAGGAATATGTTAAAGCGGCCAAGGCTTTTGCCGACGGCTACAAAAAATATAAAAACGGCTCCAAAGGCCCTGACAGCCTTTTGAAACTTGGAATGACCATGAAAGAGATGGATAAAAAGCCAGAGGCCTGTGCAGCATTTACCAGTATGGAAACGGAATTTCCCAAAGCAGAGGAAAGGGTGAAAGTTAAGGCGGCGGCTGAGGCAAAGGCGCTTTCCTGCAAATAAAAATATCATCTGCCGCGGCAGATGACATTTTGTTGAAAGGGACGGGTATTTAATACAGAATTTGCAGGTGAAAATAATTGATGTGAAAGCCGATGTTTTCAGAGTTCTTACAAAAATATAACATAGGTGAAAAGAAGCTGGCGGTCGGGGTGTCCGGCGGTGCGGATTCATTAGCGCTGGTGCTGATGATGAATGAGGAGTTGTCTCCGTTGGGAATCCGTATCGTCGCGCTGACCGTAGATCATGGTTTGCGCGCCGAATCTGCCAGAGAGGCGTCTTATGTTGCGGCCGTGATGGCGGAGAACGGCATAGAACATCATATTCTGCGCTGGGAGGGGCCGAAGCCGGTCAATGGTGTGGAAGAAGCTGCCAGACAGGCACGCTACGGTTTGTTGGGACAAGATTGCGCCGAAAATGGGATCGGGGCGCTGGCGGTTGCGCACCATTTGCAGGATCAGGCCGAAACTTTTTTAATGCGTTTGCAGCGCGGCAGCGGTCTGGACGGTTTGTGCGGAATGGCGCCGGTCAGTCATCGCGGCAGTTTAAGAATTATCCGGCCGCTGTTGGAAACGGCGTCGGAGTTTTTGAAAGATTATCTGCGTCAAAAGCAGGTTGTATGGGTGGAAGATCCGTCAAACCAAAGTGACGATTATCTGCGGGTGCGGGTGCGGAAATTTATGCCTTTGCTGTCTGAACGGCTCGGAATTGATGCGGCGCGGATTGTTTCTACCATGCAAACGCTTTCTTTCAGCCGCGACTGTCTGAATCGGCAGGCCGCAAAGTTTGTCGAGAATCATGTCCGTAAATGGAACGGCGCCGGTTTTTGTTTTTCCCGCCGGGCTTTTGAACAACTTCCGACAGAAATTGCCTTTCGGGTTCTGGGCAGTCTGATTAAAGAGACCGGCGGCCGGGAATATGCACCGGAGGGGCGCGAGATAATGCGTTTACAAGGACTGCTGAGCGGTGAGGAATTCAAAGGTTGTACGCTCGGAGACTGTGAAATTTTTCTTTTTCGGGAGAAAATCTGGGGCGTTCCCGAGTTGAAGAGCAAACGGGTTTTAACCAAAAAAGAGTGGGACGTTTTTTGCGAATTCAATGCCGCGTACAAAAAAATCAGGTTACCTTACAAATTGCGATTGTCTTTGTACAAATTAAACCCTATATATAGATAAGTTGTATTACAGAAATAAGGAATTACGATGAAATCAGGAAAGAGTATTATTGTCTGGCTGGTGGCAATTGTGCTGCTGTCTTCGGTTATGAATATGTTTAACGGCGGAGCAACCAGAACCAACCATGAAAAACTGGCTTTTTCGGACTTTATGAATGATGTCGAGAGCAAAAAAATTGCCAGTGTGACGATTGCCGGTTCGGATATCTCCGGCAATTATACGGACGGGCGCAAGTTTGTTACCTATGCGCCGTTTGATCCGTCGATGGTTGAAACAATCCGCGCCAGCGGCGCAAAAGTCGTGGCTCAGCCAGAAGACACTTCGGCCAATACGTTTTGGGGCGTTTTGATTTCCTGGTTTCCGATGATTTTGCTTATCGGCGTATGGATTTTCTTTATGCGTCAGGCCAATTCCGGCAATAACAAGGCGATGAGTTTCGGGAAATCCCGGGCTCGTCTGATTGAAAATACCAAAAAAGTGACGTTTGCCGACGTGGCCGGTTGTGACGAATCCAAGCAGGAATTGGAAGAGGTGATAGACTTTTTGAAAGATCCTTCCAAATTCCAGCGTCTGGGCGGCAAAATTCCGAAAGGCGTGCTGCTGGTTGGCCCTCCGGGAACCGGCAAGACCCTGTTGGCGAAAGCGGTGGCCGGGGAAGCGAATGTTCCGTTTTTCTCGATTTCGGGTTCGGACTTTGTGGAGATGTTTGTCGGCGTCGGCGCATCGCGTGTTCGTGATATGTTTGCGCAAGCCAAAAAAAATGCGCCGTGTCTGTTGTTTATTGACGAGATTGACGCGGTCGGACGCCATCGCGGCGCCGGTTTGGGCGGCGGCAATGACGAGCGGGAGCAGACCCTGAACCAGCTGTTGGTTGAAATGGACGGGTTTGAAGCCAATGAGAACGTTATTTTGATTGCGGCAACCAACCGTCCCGACGTTTTGGATCCGGCTTTGCTGCGTCCGGGACGTTTTGACCGTCAGGTCGTGGTTTCCAATCCGGATATCAAAGGCCGCGAGGAAATTCTGCAGGTTCACGTCAAAAAAGTACCGCTGGCCAAGGACGTCAATCTGTCGGTCATTGCGCGCGGGACGCCCGGATTTTCCGGTGCCGATCTGGCCAATCTGGTTAATGAGGCGGCGTTGCTGGCAGCTCGGAAAAACAAGCATAAAGTGACTTCAGCCGATTTTGATGAGGCCAAGGATAAGGTTCTGATGGGCAATGAGCGCAAGTCGATGGCTATGGATGAAAAGGAAAAACGCAATACGGCTTATCATGAAGCCGGGCACGCAATTTGTTCTTTGTTTGTGCCGGAGACTGATCCGATCCACAAAGCCACCATCATTCCGCGCGGTCGGGCGCTGGGTATGGTGCAGCAGCTTCCTGAAAAAGACCAGTATTCTTATTCCCGCGCCAAAATGCATTCGCGCCTGATTATTGCCATGGGCGGCCGGGTGGCCGAAGAACTGAAGTTTGGTTATGATGCCGTGACTTCCGGCGCCTCGGGAGATATTCAGATGGCAACCAATCTGGCGCGTTCAATGGTGACCGAGTGGGGCATGAGCGACAAACTCGGACCGATTTTGTATGCGGAAAATTCCGGTGAGGTTTTTCTCGGTAAGTCAGTAACAAAGAGTCAGAATATGAGCGAAGAAACCGCCCAGCTGGTTGACGAGGAGATTAAAGCTTTCGTTATGACCGCTTACGAAAAGGCCAAAGAGATATTGACCAAGCATCGCAAAGACTGGGAAAAGCTGGCCGAGGCGCTGATTGAATACGAAACCCTGACCGGAGACGAGATTAAAGATCTGCTGGCCGGAAAGGAGATTGACAAGAGCAAAGAGCTTCCGGTGCCGGAGGAAAAAAGGACGCATTCGTCACTGCCCGAGGTATAGTTTTTCGGTTTTCTCTGAAAGAAGAAAGCGAAATGTTTATTTAAGCCTGTTATTTTTTAACAGGCTTTTTTGCGGTTAAAAAAATCTCACGCTGTTTCTAAGTCGTTGTTTCGACTCGTTTTGTTTTGAAATATTTTGAAAAATATTGTGATAAATCAATGCATTGTAACAAATTATAATTTTTAGTGATTTGTTTTTTGTAAAAATTGCCGCCAAGATTTTATTATTCCGTCAATTTAACCCGGGAGGATTGAAATGAAAAGCGGTAAGAATTTTGTACTCGGCGAATATGTTATTATAAAAAAGCCGGATTTGGTTGAGGCCGGCGACAATGTGCGTATTTCCGATTTTTGTCGGATTTCTTCGGCCTGCGAAATCGGTTCGGACTGTGAGATTGCTACCGGAACTTATATTTCCGGCGGCGACGGGAAATACAAGTTTAAAATGGGCAGTTATTCCAGTCTTGCCGCCGGCGTGCGGATTTGGCTGTCGAGCAACGACTACGTGAACGAACTGGTAACGCATTCGGTGCCGAATGTCAAAGAAATTCAGGGTGACGTTACAATGGAAAAATATACCGGCGTCGGAACCAACTCGGTAATTATGCCGAACAATCATATTCCCGAAGGCGTGAGTATCGGCGCTTTGAGCTTTGTTCCCTCCAACTATAAGTTTGAGCCGTGGACCGTTTATGCCGGCCGTCCGATCCGGCCGATAAAAAAGCGCAACAAGGAAAATGTACTGCGGGTTTTGAAACAGTTGGGACGTATTTAGGAGAAAGATAATGTGCGGAATAGTCGGTTATATCGGCAATAATGCCGTTGAAGAAGTGTTGTTGTCGGGGTTGAAAAGTCTGGAATACCGCGGGTATGATTCCGCTGGTATTGCCTTGAATGACAACGGGCAGATTGATGTTTATCGGGCCAAAGGCAAACTTGACAATTTGAGTCGGGTTTTAAATGCGCAGGATTTCAGCCATAAGCACATATCGCAGGGCATCGGCCACATTCGCTGGGCGACGCACGGCGGCGCTACGGTGGAGAACGCGCATCCGCATAAGTCTAATGACGGCAAGCTGGTTTTGGTTCATAACGGAATTATTGAAAATTATAAAGAGTTGCGCGAAGAACTGAAACGTGAAGGTTTTCACTTTTTTTCACAAACCGATACGGAAACGGCCGTGCACCTTATTGATCGCGAGTATAAGGTACTTCGTTCGTTGGAAGCGGCGGTTATCAGCGCGGTATCCAAGCTCCGGGGCGCTTTTGCCTTTTGCATTATGCATCATGACGAACCGGACAAGATTATTGCCGTGCGTAAGAATGCGCCGTTGATTGTCGGATTGGGCAACAACGAAAATTTTATTGCCAGCGATATTCCTGCGATTATCGGCAAGGCGCAAAAAATTGTTTATCTGGATGACAATGAGCTGGCGATTGTCAGAAAAGACAATGTGACCGTCAAAGATTTTAACGGCAGATTAATCAATAAAAATCCCGAAGCGCTTAATTTTGCCGCGGAAGATATCTCCAAAAGGGGATATAAGCATTATATGCTGAAGGAAATCAACGAACAGCCCGACATTATCCGCAACGTGTTGGCGCGGCGGATGAAAGACGCCGGCTCTCCGGTGGCAACGGACGGGCTTGATGCGGGGCAGTTGTTTGCCGGCGTTGAAAAAATAGAGATTATTGCCTGCGGAACATCCCTGCACGCGGCGATGGTGGCACGCCATGTCTTTGAGGAGCTGACGGGCATTGCGGTAACGGTGGAAGCGGCCAGCGAATATATATACAAACGGGTTCTGACGGATGAAAAAACGCTCTGCATCGGCATTTCCCAGTCGGGCGAAACCGCGGATACGATTACGGCGGTTAAGCTGGCTAAGGAAAAAGGCGCCAAAATTCTGACGGTTACCAACCGCATTGATTCCAGCATTGTCCGCTATGCTGACGGGGTTTTGCCGCTGGAGGCCGGAATTGAGGTCAGCGTGGCGGCAACCAAGTCTTATACGGCGCAGTTGGTGTCTTTGTATCTGCTGGCGATTGCCGTCGCCGAAGTCCGGCACAGCGCCGCGCCGGAGGTTTTGTCCGGCCTTAAACAGGAACTGCTGGAGCTTCCGGCCAAAATGGAACAGGTTTTGGGCGCAACCGAAACGATAAAACGCTGTGCGGAAAAATACTGCGACAGCAAGAGTTTTATCTATATTGCGCGGGGAATCAATCTGGCCTCGGCCTATGAAGGCGCTTTGAAACTTAAAGAAATCAGCTATATTAATGCCGGCGGTTACGCCGCGGGAGAATTGAAACACGGTCCGATTGCGCTTTTGGATGAAAATATGCCGGTTTTGGCGGTTTTGGTTCCGGGCAGCCGGACATATGACAAAATGATTTCCAACTGCGAGGAAGCCAAAGCTCGTCATGCGCGGCTGATTGCGGTGACGACGGAAGCTGACAATGCTCATGAAGGTCTGTTTGACGAGCAGATAAAGGTGCCGGCGGTATCGGAGATTTTGTCACCTGTATTGTTGAATATTCCGTTGCAGCTGCTGGCTTATTATACGGCTGAGGCGTTGGGCAGGGAGGTTGACCAACCGCGCAATCTGGCGAAATCGGTAACGGTGGAATAAAAAAAGGAGCCATAGAGCTCCTTTTTTTTAATGGCCGAGATCTTTTCTGGCCGCAAGAGCCGCATAAGATTTCAGGACGTAATCGGCATTGTCGAAATTGCGGACTTCAAAAACTTTGAGACCGCGTTTGCCGAGCGCCGCATTTTCCAGTACGGTTCGGAATTGATAATACGGAAAATTGTCTTCGGCGCTTAGGTTGGGCGTGGTTATAAAACCGATATGGTGTCCATTTTCGGGATTGGGAATGGTTATGATTCCCGATTTGCGATCAATGATGTCCAATTGAGGTGCCAATTTGTGCGCAATTATAAAGTTGCGGTGATCCGGCATGGCGGTAATGCGAGCCGGGGCCTGTTTGCCGGTATATTTTACCTGTTCGTACATCTGAGGGCGGAACATTTTGATAAACGGTTCCTTGCGCATTTGGTCATTTTCAAAATTGCTCATGAAATGAGCGCCGGAATATTTGTTTTCTTTTAACATCGGCAAGGCCGCGTAAGTGATTACAAAAACGTTGCTCAGCGCCTGTTTTACATCTTTTTCGGAGTAGAGTTGTCCGGCCAGGCGTTCGACGGCATTAATCCAGCGATGCGCATGGTGCGTACCGGCGCAATAACCCAAGATGGTTACGCGCGCCATATTTTGCTTGAACGTCTCGGGAGAATACGGCTGTCCGTCAACGATGCGGTAATTGCGGTCGAACTGTAGGTCTTTGCCGATTAACGGGCTGAAATGTCTGACAACGAAGCGCATATCGGTATCGGCGTAAAAATTTTGCGGATCGCGGATGGTGCGGAGCGCCAGAGAAAATTTTTCGCCGCGGGGCTGTTCAATCGGGAAATGTGCCAGATATACGTCAACTTCGGAACCGAAAATGCGGCGGTTTTCAAAAGAGTCGTGCATATACAGATAGCTCCATTTTTGAAGTTCCTCCGGCGTGGGTTTGATGTGGAACGGCATGGCCATAATCAGACAAGGTTTCAGCGAGACGCCGTTTTCCACAGGTGTGTAAGCAGACGAATCCAGATGCTGCGGGTTTTCCACTTTCCAGAAACAGTAGTCTTTGTTTTCTTCAAAAACATATTTATTGCCGGGTACTTTTCCGCTGCAGGCCACGGTATAATGCGCCGAGGCCTGGTAAAGTTCAATCAGGTCCGGGTCACAGGCATATTTGTCCTGCAGGTCATGAAGTTCTTTTTGCGCGTCGCGGATGTAACCGCTGAGCTGCAGGGCAAAATGAATCAGTTTGCGTTCGTCCAACTGAAGGTCGGTCGTGTTGCAGGGCGCAAGTCCGCTTTTCTGCAAAAAGCCGTTAATGGCCTTTATGAAGTTGTCGATACGCTGTTTTTTCTGTCGGCCTTCGGGACTGTTGTCGCCGCTGCCGGGAAAGTAATATGCCGTGTTGACGATATTTTTTTCAAATACCCGTCTGATGGCTTTCGCCAAAGGATTTTTATTCATGTTTGCGTGTTCTTTGTCTTTTGTTAATTTATTATGTTTATAATTTGTCTAAGATTCGGACTAAATAATATCAAAGTCGGGAGAAAAATGTTGTCAAAATTTAATAACAAATGTTACAAGTCAAAAGGGAATCCGCAGAAACTGGTGTTTTTTATTCATGGTTACAATGGGACGCCGGAAGCAATCGATTATGCGGTGCAGAGTTTATTGGACAAATTGGAAGACGCCGTGGTCTGCGTGCCGGAGGCGCCCTTTGTTTGTGAAAAAAATAGCGAGAATAAACAATGGCTTAGCTTTTATGAGGAAGATCCTGACTGTCGTTTTAGAGATACGGCGACGTCGACGGCCGAAATTTTTGACATTTTCAACCGTCTGGGAAAATCTTTTTCCCAAACGGCGCGGGAGATGAATGCGTTTATTGATGAGATGCAGCAGCAATGGAAGATTGTGGATAAAAATACGTTTGTGGCCGGTTTTTCGCAGGGAGCCATGCTGTCTTTATATACAGCGCTGATTCGCAAAGGAGAAATCGGCGGCTGCATAATGAATGCGGGTATTGTGGCCGGTAAAGATCTTCTGGCCCGGGAAACGGTGTCGCGACCGAAGATTTTGCTGTTGCACGGCGAAGACGATGCGACGGTGCAGTATAAAACCCTGCCGACAACACTCAGCTGGCTGGCTGAACACAATCTTTCTTTCCGCTGCAGAACTTATCCGGCGTTAGCCCACAGAATGAATGACGAGGAAATGCAGGCCGCGGCCGATTTTATCAATCACGGCAGTTTTTGACGGGAAAAGCTCCTTTGGGAGCTTTTCATTGATTATAGAAAATTTAAAGATGATAAAGTGTAAGGTGGAGGTAAAATTATATGAGAGATGATTTTTCACAAAGAACAAAGGATTTGTTAGCTAATAGAGTTGGATGGAAATGCAGTAATCCTAATTGTAGAAAAGCAACTCGTGGAGCAGGAACAGGAAAAGAGAATATCATAAATATTGGAATTGCATCTCATATTACAGCAGCTTCTAAAGGCGGACCAAGGTATGATGAGAACATAACGTCTCAAGAGAG